>Ga0081527_100328_pt1 | contig 29402 bp, 26 predicted proteins | sample HotLakmasection5_FD_70992 | JGI IMG/M metagenome (GOLD analysis project Ga0081527, IMG submission 70992) | Hypersaline microbial mat communities from Hot Lake, Washington, USA - Section #5 (SPADES assembly) (version 2) | ecosystem: Environmental > Aquatic > Non-marine Saline and Alkaline >... | reverse complement strand
CGACGCCCACCTGTCCGGCGAGCGGCCGCTGCGCGTCGGGCTGCTGATCCTCAAGCACGGCCGGCCGGGCCGCCCCAACCGGCGCAAGCTGCGGCAGATCGCCAAGGAGGCGCTGCGTCTCGGGCAGGATGACCTGCTCACCTTCCTGTACTATATGCAGGGTCACCTGGTGGACGACCCGCGCGGCGAGCTGATCCGCGACATCCTGCGCGAGCTGCTGCCCGAAGAGGAGGAACGCATGGTCACCCAGATCGCCGAACAGTGGATGGCCGAAGGCTTCACGAAGGGCTTGGCCGAGGGCGAGGCCAAAGGCAAGGCCGCCGGTAAGGCGGAGGGCAAGGCGGAGGGGAAGGCCGAGGGCGAGACCAGCGGAAAGGCAGCCATGCTCCTGCGCCAGCTCGCGCGGCGTTTCGGTGCTCTGCCACCGGAGGTTGAGGCGCGGGTCCGCACCGCCGATGGATACCGACTCGACGCCTGGGGCGAACGCATTCTGGACGCTCCCGAACTGTCCGACGTATTCCGCGACAACTGAGCACCGCAGGCCGGAGCACTGGCCGGCCCTCCGGCACCGCCACGGCAGGAAACGGTGCGGCCCGTGGCCTTCAGCACAGGACTTGCAGTCTCAGCCGGTTGGGCGCCATCACTTCAACCTGATCACCAGGACGCAGTGGCGCCATGCCGGATCGCCCCAATCCGCATTGACACCTACACGCCGAAATACTTGGCCTTCGGGTGGTGCACCACGATGGCCGAGGTGCTCTGCTCCGGGTGGAGCTGGAACTCGTCCGACAGCTCGATGCCGACCCGCTCGGCTTGGAGCAGGCGCAGCAAGGGTTCCTGGTCCTCCAGGTTGGGACAGGCCGGATAGCCGAACGAGTAGCGGCTGCCGCGGTAGCCCTGCTGCAGCATGCGCTCGATGTCGCGGTCGTCCTCGGCGGCGAAGCCCAGTTCGGCACGGATGCGCTTGTGCACGTACTCGGCCAGCGCCTCGGTCATCTCCACGCCCAGGCCGTGCAGGTACAGGTAATCCTGGTACCTGTTCTCCTCGAACCATTGCCGGGCGATCTCAGAGGCCTGCTGGCCCATGGTCACCACCTGCAGGGCGATCACGTCGCGCTCCCCGTCGCCCACGTCGCGGAAGAAATCGGCGATGCACTGGCCCAGCCCTTCCGGCCCGGCCAGTCCGTCGGGCTTGGCCTGCCGCGGCAGGGTGAAGCGGGCCGCCTCGGCGCCGCTGGCCGGGTCGTAGAGGATCACGTCGTTGGCGTCGGCCGCGCACGGCCAGTAGCCGTAGACCGCCTGCGGCCGCAGGATGCCCTCGCGCTCGCACCGGTCGACGAGCCGGGTCAGGATCGGGCGCAGCTCGCGGCGGGCCCAGACCATGTACTCGTCCAGGCGCCGGCCCTCCTTGCGATAGCCCCATTGGAGCTGGAACAGCATGCGCTCGTTCAGGTAGGGCAGCAGCGTCTTCAGCGGCACGTTCTCGATCAGCCGCGGGCCCCAGAACGGCGGCCGCGGCACGGTGGTCTCGCCGGCCAGCCGGTGGCGGCGGTCGCGCGCCCGCGCCGGGTCGATCTCGATCGCCTGCCGGCTTGCCTCGCCCAGCTTCTTGCTGGTCTTGCGCGACGGCTTGCCGCGGCGCTTGGCCTCGATTGCGGCCCGGTAGGTGTCGAACCGGCCGGTGACCACCTGGTCCATCAGGGTCAGCCCGTCGAAGGCGTCGCGGGCATAGGCCACGCGGCCGCAGCCATAGGCCTGGGCGCAGTCCTCCTCGACGTAATTGCGCGTCAGTGCCGCGCCGCCGAGCAGCACCGGCACGTCGAAGCCCTCGCGGGTCATCTCCGCCAGGTTCTCGCGCATGATCACCGTGGACTTGACGAGCAGGCCGGACATGCCGACGCACTGCGCCTTGTGCTCGCGCGCCGCCTGCATGATCGCGGTGACCGGCTGCTTGATGCCCAGGTTGATCACCTTGTAGCCGTTGTTGGTCAGGATGATGTCGACCAGGTTCTTGCCGATGTCGTGGACGTCGCCCTTGACCGTGGCGAGCACGATGACGCCCTTCTCCTCGCCCTCGACCTTCTCCATGTGCGGCTCGAGATGGGCGACGGCCTTTTTCATCGTCTCGGCCGACTTGAGCACGAACGGCAGTTGCATCTTGCCGGCGCCGAACAGCTCGCCGACCACCTTCATGCCGTCGAGCAGGTAGGTGTTGATGATGTCGAGCGGCGGATAGGTCCGCATCGCCGTGTCCAGGTCATCGCCGAGGCCCTGGCTGTCGCCGTCGACGATGCGCTCCTTGAGCCGCTCCTCGATCGTTTCGGCGCGCTTCCGCTTTTCGGCCTTCTGGGCGGTGCGGCCGGCGAACAGCTCGATGAACCGCTCCAGCGGGCTGTAGTCCGGCGTGCTGCGGTCGAAGATCAGGTCCTCGGCGGCCTGCACCTCCTCCGGCGGGATCTGGTGCAGCGGCATGATCTTGCCGACGTGGACGATGGCCCCGGTCATGCCGCGGCGCACGGCGTGGTCCAGGAACACCGAGTTGAGCACGTGGCGGGCGGCCGGGTTCAGGCCGAACGAGATGTTCGACAGGCCGAGGATGATCTGACACTCGGGCAGTTCCCTGGCGATCCGCTCGATCGCCTCCAGCGTCCAGATGCCGAGCTTGCGGTCGTCCTCGTTGCCGGTGCAGATCGTGAAGGTCAGCGGGTCGAACAGCAGGTCCGACGGCGGCAGGCCGAATGTGTTGCACGCGAAGTCGTAGAGCCGGTGGGCGACGGCGATCTTGCGGTCCGCCGTCTTGGCCATGCCCTCCTCGTCGATGGTCAGCGCGATCATGGCGGCGCCGAACTTGCGCGCCAGTTCCAGGCGTTTCGCCGGCGGCTCCTCGCCGTCCTCGAAGTTGATCGAGTTGATGATCGGCTTGCCGCCGTAGAGCTTCAGGGCCGCCTCGATGACCGGATATTCGGTGCTGTCGATGACCAGCGGCACGGTGACGGCGCCGGTCAGGCGCCGCACCACCTCGTTCATTTCCGACATCTCGTCGCGGCCGACGAAGGCGGTGCAGACGTCCAGGGCGTGCGAGCCCTCCTGCTGCTGCTCGCGGCCCATGGCGACGCAGCCCTCCCAGTCGCCGGCCGCCTGCAGCTCGCGGAACTTCTTGGAGCCGTTGGCGTTGCAGCGCTCGCCGATGGCCAGGAAGGCGTTCTCCTGGCGCAGCGGCATCTGGGCATAGAGCGAGGCGACCGACGGCACCCAGTGGGGCGTGCGTGCCTTGCGCTGCGGCCGGACGTGGTTGCCGGCGCGGCGGCGCAGCATGGCGTCGAGCGCCTGGATGTGCTCGATGTTGGTGCCGCAGCAGCCGCCGACCAGGTTGACCCCGTCCTCCTCGATGAAGCGCTCCAGCCAGGCGGCCAGCTCGTCCGGGCCCAGCGGGTAGACGGTCTGGCCGTCGACCAGCTCGGGCAGGCCGGCATTGGGCTGGCACGAGATCAGGCCCGGCCAGTTCTCGGCCAGCCACTTGACGTGCTCCGACATCTCCTGCGGGCCGGTGGCGCAGTTCAGGCCCATCAGCGGCACGTCGAGGGCGTTGATCACGGTGGCGGCGGCGGCGATGTCGGCGCCAACCAACAGCGTGCCGGTGGTCTCCACCGTGACCTGGACGAAGATCGGCACGTCGGCGCCGGCCTCGTTGCGGGCATTGCGCGCGCCGTTGACGGCGGCCTTGATCTGCAGCGGGTCCTGGCAGGTCTCGATCAGGATGGCATCGACGCCGCCGGCGATCAGGCCGCGGCACTGGATGGTGAGGGCCGGCTCCAGCGTGTCGTAGGCGACGTGGCCCAGCGAGGGCAGGCGGGTGCCGGGGCCGACCGCACCGATGACGAAGCGGTCGCGGCCGTCGCCCGACAGGGAGTCGACCGCCTCGCGCGCCACCTCGGCGGCCGCCTTGTTGAGGACGAAAGCCTCGTCCTGCAGCCCGAACTCGCCCAGCGTGATCGGCGAGCCGCCGAAGGTGTTGGTCTCCACCATGTCGGCGCCGGCGTTCAGGTAGCTGAGGTGGATGTCGCGGACCAGGTCGGGCCGGGCGCGGGTCAGGATCTCGGTGCAGTTCTCCTGGCCCAGATAGTCCCTCTCGATGTCCAGATCGAGCCCCTGCACGCGGCTGCCGAAACCGCCGTCGCACAGCAGCACCCGGTCGTTGAGGATGTCGAGGATGTGGGGCATGGATCGTCCTTCTGGCCTTCGATTTGGTTGGGCCGTCAGCAGAGGCCGACGCGCGGGCAGGGCGCGAGCAGCGCCTGGACGGCCGTACGAAACGTTTGAAAGCTCGGCGAGCAGTTGCGCTCAGGTACCAGGTGCGGCGCGACCCGCCGCGCCACTTCAATCTTCGGGTACAGGTCGCGATAATAGCCGGCCCCCTGCAACTCCCGATGCAACCGCTCCCAGGTGCCGCCGGTAATGCGGTCGGGGTCTCGAAATGCCTCCTTGCGCTCCAGGCCGTCAGGCAGGCGCGGAAAGGCGGCGCGCAGAGCCTCCGTGTCGCCGAGGAACCAGGCTTCCAGTTCCTCGACAACGATCCGGTTGACGGCTGCGTAGGATCCGTCCTCGCGCGGTGCTCCGCGGGTCGGCACGCCAGCCTCGGCGGTCAGCCGCTCCAGGCGAAGCTTGAGGTCGCGGCAGTCATCCCGGTCGTTGTCCACGAGCACGACCAGACGCAGCGCCTCGCTCGTCATCCGCCTTGCGTAACCGCGCAACAGGTCCGGCAGCTTCTGCAACAGGCGCTGCCTGCTCTGCAGGTCGAGCACGCGGAAGCTGGCGCGGCCGCACAGCAGCCGGGGCAGGATCGTCTCCAGCACCACTCGCATCGACGGTTCCTCGACCAGCACTTCCATGTGGACCGGCACGACCGACGCTCAACCGGTCGGCGACACGACGGGCTCGAAATGGCCTTCGAGCCAGAGGTCACCGATCTTCGCGCCTTCGGCCATGAACTCTGCAATGCCGGGCAGATCGGCGGCGCAGACGGCGCGCGTGTAGCCGTCGCCGTTGCGGCGCAGCACCCTGACCTGCTCGGGCAGCAGATCGAACAGGAACAGCGGCGAATGAGTCGTGAGGATCAGCTGCGTCCTGGACGTCGCCATCCAGTACTGCTCCGCCAGTTCACGCAGCAGCCGCGGCGACAGGAAGATCTCCGGCTCCTCCAGGGCAATCAGCGGCGGCGGCTCGGGGCCAAGCAGAACGATCAGGCACGCCAGCAGGCGGACGGTGCCTTCCGACGCGGCCGGACCCGAAACGGGCACTCCGAACGGTCGATCCTTGAACAGCACGGTCAGGTCGTCGTCCGCCGTTCGGTGTACGTCGATGCCCTGCAGCAGCGGCACGTACCGGCGCAAGGTGTCTTCGATCCGCTCAAACACGTCCGGATGATGCGCCCTGATGAACGCCACCACCTCCGGCAGGTTGTCGCCCGACGGTGACAACACGGCGGTCGGCGTCCGTGCGGCGGACTGGCGGGTTGCCGGTTCGGAAAACGTCGCCACTGACCAGGATCGAATGAACTGCCGCAACCTTATGATCTGCTCTGGCGCATCGGCGAACCGGCCGAGCGCATCGAGCGCAAGGGTATCCGGCGATGCCAAGCTGTGCGAGGTCATGGCCCCGTTGCCCCGACTCGCGCCCGCTCCGACGGTCACCGCATGGCCCCGCTGGTAGTCGAGGATGGCGCCATCCTGCCCGACTTGGGAAAGCCGTTCACGCCGGACGATCGGCCGCCCGTCCTCCTCGTCGATCTCGATCCCGTAGCTCAGGCGCTCGCCGGCCTGTCCCGCTCCAGGTCCGACCTCAAGCCGCACGCCGAAGGGCTCGGCCGTGATGCCGCGGCTGCGCAGCTCATGCATGCCGCCGCGCCGGCGCACCGCACGATCCATCCCGTCGTCGAAGCACTCGGCCAGGAAGGACAGCCCGTCGAGCACGGTCGACTTGCCGCTCGCATTGGGCCCGACGAGCACGGTCAGCGGCGTCAGGTCGGCCAGATGCACGTCGCGCAGGACGCGATAGTTGCGCACATGCAGGCCTTCGAGCTGGAAAAGCGGTTGTGCCAAGGGATCGCGCATTTGGAAGTGTCCTACGACGCAGCCACTGCACTCTGGTCTGCTTCCGCCTCCACCCCCAGCTCGCGGCAGATCGCCGTGGTCAGGTCGGCGCGGTTGAGGGTGTAGAAGTGGAACTCGCGGGCGCCGTGGGCGCGCAGGTCCAGGCACTGCTCGGCGGCGGTCGCCACGGCCAGGTCGAAGGCGGCGCCGGCGTCGTCGCCGGCGGCGCCGAACCGCTCGTGCAGCCAGCCCGGCACGCGCGCGCCGCACTTCCCGGCGAAGCTCAGCATCCTTTGAAAGTGGCTGATCGGCAGGATGCCGGGGACGATCGGCACGGCGATGCCGGCCGCGTGCGCGCGCTCGACGAACCGGTAGAAGTCGTCGTTTTCGAAGAAGAACTGGGTGATGGCGCGGACCGCCCCGGCGTCGATCTTGCGCTTGAGCGCGTCCATGTCGGCGTCGGCGCTGGCCGCCTCCGGGTGCGTCTCCGGATAGGCGCCGACGCTGATCTCGAAATCGGCGACCTGCCTGAGCCCGGCGACCAGGTCGCAAGCGTACGCGTACCCGCCCGGATGCGGCGTGTACGTGCCGGTCTCCTCCGGCGCATCCCCGCGCAGGGCGACGATGTGCCGGATGCCGGCATCCCAGTAGCGCCGCGCGATCTCGTGGATGTGTTCGCAGGTGTCGCCGACGCAGGTCAGGTGGGCGGCGCAGCTCATGCCCGCCTCGCGCTGGATGCGGATCACCGTCTCGTGGGTGTTCTCCCGGGTCGAGCCGCCGGCGCCGTACGTCACGGAAACGAAGCGCGGACCGAGCCCCTTGAGCCGCAGCACCGCCTGCCACAGGTTCTGTTTCATCTTGTCCGTCTTGGGCGGAAAGAACTCGAAGCTGAGCAGCAGGCGGTCGCCGTCGGGCCGCGTTGCCGGCGTGGCGGCGACGGGATCGGCGATGCGGTCGGTCGTCAAACTCATCAGGAACCTCCGGCAGTGCGTCGGGGGGCGATGGCGGTCACATTGTCGCTGGCGCGGCAACGTGCGGGCCAGATCATCACGGTCAGCGGGTCGCCCGGCACCCGCACCGGCGTCCCGGCCTCGAATCCGGCGGAGCGCAGCCAGGCCGCGACCTGATCGTCGGCAAACCCGAGCCACCGGTGGGCATGGTCGCGGCGCAGGTCTTCCAGAGCATGCGGCGCCAGGTCGGCGATCAGCAGCAGGCCGCCGGGCCGCAGCACGCGCGCCGCCTCGGCCAGCGCGTCGACCGGATCCTCCATGTAGTGCAGCACCTGGTGCATCACCGCCACGTCGAAGGCATCGTCCGGCAGCGGCAATTGATAGAGATCGCCGTGGCGGACCTGCCAGTTGCGCAGCCCGGCACGCTCCAGGTTGGCGCGGGCCACGTTCAGCATCTCGCGCACCTGGTCGATGCCGACCGCGCGCCGCGCCCGCCGCCCGAGCACCGACAGGATTCGGCCCGTGCCGGTGCCGAGATCGACCAGGTCGTCGATCTCGCCCTCGGGCAGCAGCGCCAGCAGGGCGCGCTCCACCTCGCTGTCGTCGGCGTGCAGCGAGCGAATCTCGTCCCACCGGTGGGCGTTCTCGCGGAAATAGGTGGCTGCCGCCTCGGCGCGGCCGACCTTGATCGCCTCCAGCCGCCGGAGGTCCAGCGCCAGGGTCGGGTCGTGGTCCGGGATCTGGTCGACCAGGGCGTGCGCCAGCGCCGCGCACGGGCCGCGCTCGGCCAGGCGGAACCAGGCGAACGTGCCCTCGCGGAACCGGTCGAGCAGCCCTGCCTCGGCGAGCAGCTTGAGGTGGCGCGAGACGCGCGGCTGGCTCTGCCCCAATATCGCGGTCAGATCGCTGACGGACAGCTCGCCATGGGCGCACAGCGCCAGCACCCGCAGCCGGGTGGGCTCCGCCGCCGCCTTCAGTCCCGCAAGCAGCCTGTCCATGGTCCGTGCCGTCGCCATCGTGTCCGCTGTCCCATCGACCATAGCAATCGGATCATCGAAAAGAAAGGCATATATAAACATGTCTTTATAAATGACGCTCCAGGGCGCTGCGCGGCCGCACCCCGGCGCGGGTTCGTCCCCAGTGCGGCATTCGCGCATAGGATGCGGCATATCCGCAACAGAAACGACCGGCCGGAGGCCCGCATGCCCGCGATTGCTGGCTTTGGTGCAGCCTCTGTGCTAGCTACAACGTTGGTCGGGCGAGCCGACTGTCGCCAGCCCTTTGCCGAAGGCGGATCCGGTCGCATGCCGGGCACGGCCCCGGCCTGGCCGAAGGCGCTGGCCGTGGCCGGCCCGCGTTGTGGTCTCATCCGGGCCCTGCACGGCGCGAGGGTGTCTTTCTTGTGCGGACCAAGCCGGACCCATTTTTCTGTGGAGACGTCACTTGACGCTGAATCGATTCTCCTTGGCTGCCGGGGCGCGGTGCCTGTTGCTGCCCCTGCTCGCCCTGACCGTCGCATCCTGCGCCAGCCAACGCGGTGACGTGGCGAACGATCCGTACGAGCCGATCAACCGTCCCATTTTCGCCTTCAACGATGCGCTCGACCGATACGCAGTGCGGCCGGTCGCCGTGGCGTACCGCGACACCGTGCCCGACCCGATCCGCGACCGCGTCACCAACGCCCTGCGCAACCTGAACACGCCGGTCATCCTGATCAACGAGCTGCTGCAGGGCGATTTCGAGGGCGCCGAGGTGGCCGCGGCACGGCTGTTCATCAATTCGACGCTCGGGCTCGGCGGCCTGCACGACATAGCCGGCATGGACAAGCGCCTCGCCTACCGCGAAGAGGACTTCGGCCAGACGCTGGCGATCTGGGGCGTGGACAGCGGGCCCTACCTGGTCATCCCGTTCCTGGGGCCGTCCAACCCGCGCGACTTCACCGGCCGCATGGTCGACAGCTTCGGCGACCCGGTGCGGATCGCCCTCGGGCCGGTCGCGGACGTCGACCTCTTTGCCCCGTCCCGCGTGGGCGGCACCGTTCTTGACAGCCGCGCGCGCACGGTCGACATAACCGACGAGATCCGGCGCAGCTCGGTGGACTACTACGCCGCCATCCGCAGCCTCTATCAGCAGTCCCGCGAGGCCGCCATTGCCGACGGCGAGGTCGAAACCGAGGTCGAGATCCCGGTTTACGACCTGCCGGAGCAAGAGGAGGAACAAGCGCCGCCGCCGTCAGAGATTCCGCCCGGCGCGGGGATCAGTGACGCCGCGCCCGGCCTCGCCGCCGGATCGGTGGCGGAGCTGCCGGCTGCGGGCGCGATGCCGGCCGATGCCGCAGCCGAGCGGGAGGACCTGCGGCGCCTCCTGGAGATCCGCCGCCAGGAATTGGTGCGCTGAAATGGGGCATCTACTGCGCACGTGCGTCATCGCCATCGCGCTGCTCGCCGGCGGCGCCGGCGGCCACGCCTCGGCGGCCACCGACCCGGAAGAGGCCCGGGTCTATATCGAGGACCTCGGGGAGCGGACGCTCGACCTGCTGCAGTCCAATCTGAGCCAGGCGGAGCTCGTCGCCGCCTTCCGCGAGCTGTTCACCGGGTATTTCGACGCCTACACCATCGGCCGGTTTGTGCTCGGCATCCACTGGCGCCGCGCGACGCCGGAGCAGCAGAACACCTTCGTCGACCTGTTCCGGGAGCTCATGGTCCAGACCTACGCGCGCCGCTTCAGCGACTATGCGGGCCAGGGCTTTCGGGTGAACGGCGCCGGGCCGGAGGGGGCGAGCGACGCCATGGTGCTGTCGCAGGTGATCCAGCCCCAGGCGCCGCCGGTGACGGTGCAGTGGCGCGTGCGCGACCAGGGCGGCACGCTGAACATCATCGACGTGGTGATCGAGGGCGTCAGCATGGCGATCACCTACCGCAACGAGTTCAACTCGGTGATTCAGCGCACCGGCGGGATGGACGGCCTTCTCGACGCCATGCGGCGCAGCATCGCGGAGGAACGTCAGGGGGAGTGAGCAGGAGGGTCAGCGTGCCGCCTTGCGCAGCCGCGTCTCGCGCAGCTCCCCCGCCTCCTCCAGGATCGACTTGGCCACATCGGCGATGTGGCCGTCGATCTGCTTGAGGTCGCGCAGCACGTCGAAATGCAGCGCGCTGGAGGCGACGCTGGTCGGATTGCCGGCGTGCAGCCGCGCCATGTGGCTGTCCACCGCCTGCTGCTCCAGCGAGCGGAATTCGGCGCGTCCGGAGACCAGCCGGCGGGCGACGCCCAGGTCGCGCGACACCAGCAGGTTGATCGCCAGCTCCAGCTCCTCCATCAGGCGCTCGTGCAGCGCGCCGATCTCCTCCAGCCCCTCCTCGGAAAAGTCGATCTGCTGCTGCTGCCGCTTGGCGGCGAGGTCCATCAGGCTGGTGGCGACCAGATCGCCGATGTGCTCCAGGTTGACGGTGAAGGTGAGGATCTCCGCGGACCGCCGCCCGTCCTCCTCGTCCAGCTCCTCGCGGTTGACCCGGACCAGATAGAGCTTGATCGCCTCGACCAGGCGGTCGACCGCATCGTCGCGCTCGCGCAACGTCTCGATGCGGGCCGGATCATCGGTCTGCAATGCCTCGGCTGCGTCCCGGACCATCGCCTTGACGTGCTCGGCCAGATGCAGCGTCTCCCGCGATGCGTTTGCCAATGCCACGCCGGGCACGCCCACCGCCCCCTTGTCGAGGTGGCGCGGCGCACCGGGATCCTCGGGCTCGGCCCTGGTCGGCACCAGGCGCTCGATCACCCGGCCCGCCAGGCCGGTCAGCGGCAGGAAGACCAGCGCCACCGCGACGTTGAACGCGGTGTGGAAGTTGATCACCACACTGGACAGGCGATCGTCGACCATGGCGATCCACGGCTCGATCGTGCCGACCAGGGGCAGGACGACGGCCGCGCCGATCAGCTTGAACAGGACGTTGCCGACCGGCGCCCGTCGCGCCTCGGCCGGGCCGGCCCAGTTGGCCATCACCGGCACCAGCGCACCGCCCAGGTTGGCGCCCAGCACCAGCACCAGCGCCAGCGGCGGCGACACCGCCTCGTTGCTGGCCAGCGACACGATCAGAAGCACCACCGCCAGGCTGGAATGCGCGGCCACGGTGAGCAGCGCGGCGAGGCCCAGCGCCAGCAACGGCTCGTCGGTCAGCGCCCCGAACAGCTGCGGCACCAGCTCCGCCCCGCGCAGCGGCTCGGAGGCGCGCAGGATCAGCTGCAGGCCAAGCAGGATCAGCCCCAGGCCGATCAGCACGCGGCCGATGTTGCGGGTGCGGGTGTCCTCCGCGCTGCGGATCGCCACGCCGGCGATCAGCAGCAGCGGCGCCACCGCGGTCACGCCGCGGGCCAGCACCTGGGCGACCAGGGTGGTGCCGACGTCGGCACCGAGCAGCACGGCCAGCGACGCCGTCGTCGCCAGGATGCCGCGCGCGGCGAACGACGAGGCCAGCAGCACCGTCGCCGTGCTGCTCTGCAGTAACGTCGTGACCGCCGCCCCCGCGCCGAACGCCGCGAACCGGTTGCCGAGCCCGACTCCCAGAACGCGGCGCAGCGTCGCCCCGAAGGCGCGCAGCATGCCGCGCTGCACCTGGGAAATGCCGAACAACAGGACCGCCACCCCCGCGGCCAGATGCAGCAGCACGCCGGTGGCACTTTCGGGAGCGTCGAGCATGGGCGCGGCTCGCCGGGCACGCCCGGCCGGTTTCGGGAACTCGCTTCATCAACCCGACACCGGCGGCTGTGGTTCCGCCGGTGCCGGAGGCGATGCCGCAGCACGGCGGCGGCTGGCGCGAGAGCCTAATGCCCTCTGTGCCGGGCTGCGCCGCACCCATATGATGCAGCGGTAACCGCCGCGCCCCGCGCGCCTTCCTCAGCGGACTGGCACGACGACCATGACGACGACCCTCGCCCCGGACGCGGCGACGCTCGCCATCCTGCGGGACTACAAGCGCCGCCTGGAGCGCCGCTTCGGCCCCCGCCTGCATGCGCTCTACCTGTACGGCTCCCGCGCCCGCGGCGACCACCAGCCGGACAGCGATGCCGACCTGGCGGGGTTCTTCGCCGGCACTGCGGAACGCCTCTGGGAGCTGGAGCGCGTGATGGCCGATGAGGCGTACGAAGTGCTGCTGGAGACCGACCTGTACATCCAGCCCTGGGCCTTTCCCGAGGCTGCCCTGATCGACCCGGCCAGCCATTCCAACAGGCACCTGACCCGCGCCGTGCTCGCGGAAGGGGTTCTTGTATGACTCCTGAAACGTACCTGTCGAAGGCCGAGCACGCCCTCACCTCGGCCCGAGTGCTTTATGAAGCCGGCGAACCGGACAACAGCGTGAGCCGCGCCTACTACGCCATGCATGCGGCCGCCGCCGCAGCGCTCCTTTCCCGCGGCATCCGCCCGCCGAAGCGGCACACGCAACTGATCTCACAGTTCGCCAAGGCCTTCGTGAAGGATGGTCCGCTGCCTCTCTGCCGTTGCGGCCGGGTCACCGCGGCACATGCAAGGCCGCCTCACGCCGCCGTTCCGCCCACCGTCAGCCCGTCGATGCGCAGGGTCGGCTGGCCGACGCCGACGGGGACGCCCTGGCCCTCCTTGCCGCAGGTGCCGATGCCGGGATCCATGGCGACGTCGTCGCCGATCATCGCGACCTTGGTCAGGGCATCCGGGCCGTTGCCGATCAGGGTGGCGCCCTTCACGGGCGCGCCGACCTTGCCGTCCTCGATCAGGTAGGCCTCCGACGCGGAGAACACGAACTTGCCGCTTGTGATGTCGACCTGACCGCCGCCGAAGTTCACGGCATAGAGCCCGCGCTTGACCGAGGCCAGGATCTCCTCGCGCGACTGCCCGCCGGCCAGCATCAGGGTGTTGGTCATGCGTGGCATCGGGTAGTGGGCGAAGCTCTGGCGGCGGCCGTTGCCGGTCGGCTTCATGCCCATCAGGCGGGCGTTCTGGCGGTCCTGCATGTACCCGACCAGGACGCCGTCCTCGATCAGCGTGGTCGGCTGGGTGGGCGTGCCCTCGTCGTCGATGGTCAGCGACCCGCGCCGGTCGGCGATGGTGCCGTCGTCCACCACGGTGACGCCCGCTGCCGCCACCCGCTGGCCCATCAGGCCGGAGAAGGCGGACACCTTCTTGCGGTTGAAGTCGCCCTCCAGGCCGTGGCCGATCGCCTCGTGCAGCAGGATGCCCGGCCAGCCCGGCCCCAGCACCACGGTCATCTCCCCGGCCGGCGCGTCCACCGCGGCGAGCTTGAGCTGCGCCTGGCGCAGCGCCTCGTCGACCGCCGCCTGCCAGGTGGCGGGCTCCAGATACATGTCGTAGCCGGTGCGCCCGCCCATGCCGTGGTTGCCGCTCTCCATGCGGTCGCCCTCGGCGCAGACCACCGAGACGCCGACGCGCACCAGCGGGCGGATGTCGGCGACGTGGCGGCCGTCGGCGCGCACGATCCGCACCGCCTGCCACTCGCCGGCCAGGCTGGCCGAGACCTGGCACACGCGCGGATCGCGGGCACGGGCGTAGGCGTCGATCTCCTGCAGGAGCCGCACCTTGGCCTCGAACGGCACCAGGCTCAGCGGATTGGCGTCGGTGTACAGGCGCGCATTGGTGCCCACGGGCGGCTCAGCCAGCATGCCGCCGTGGCCGGCATGGACCGCGCGCACCGTGTCCACCGCGCGGCGGATCGCCTCCTCGGAGAAGTCGGAGGAATGGCAGTATCCGGTCGATTCGCCCGCAACAGCGCGCAGCCCGAAGCCCTGGACGGTGTCGAACGCGGCGCTCTTCAGGCGGCCGTCGTCCCAGGTCAGGCTCTCCGACTGGCTGTACTCCAGGAACAGCTCGCCGTCGTCGGCGCCGCGCAGGCCCTGCCCGATCAGGTCGTCCAGGCGGGCGCGATCCAGCCCCGCGCGGTTGAAGAACAGGTCCTCGGTGGTGGCAAGCGCGGTCATGGCGGCGGTCCTTGTTCCGGGTGGGCGGTTCAAGCCCCAGCGGTCCAGGTCAGATTATGGAAGCGTTCGTGAGGTGGCTCCGCTGGGCCGTTGCGGCAAGTCCGCAGCGGACACTGGCGCCAATAGACAGCCCCGGCGCTGGAGCCGGGGCTTACCAGCGCATTTTGCATCCTGTCGAGTCTATGCAGCTTGACGAGGTTCTATATTCCACGCGTCCCGAAGGCACTTATCCTCACGCACCTTCGCAAGATGGAACTCCATTGCAGGCACCTGATAGTTCGGCTCGGTGCGCCACGGGTCGATCTGGTTCAGATGCGCGATCATGGACGCATCGTACTCTACTCCAGGAGCCTCGTCCTTGAGATCCTCACAGATGACGAGCCTGAGAACCTTTTCGGCATAGCCGCCCATGCCCTGCTCGCCTCTCTCCCAGCGAGAGAGAGTCTCGGGTGCAGTCTTCTCGCCGAGGCGGCGGGCGAGCTCCTTTGCCGTCAGGCCCGCAATCCGACGCATCGCCTTGATTTCCTGCCCCAGCAGCCGTTGTGGCATCAGGCAACGCGCGATGGCCGCGGCCTTCGCGAGTTGATCGATCAGGGGGACGCTTATGTATTCCTCACCGTCTTCATCGACGATGCGCCGAGCCCCCTCGATCACGACGACGTTCAGTCCGATGAGATGGCTCGCATCGTACCGGTCGAGCACAGCTCCGGTGCCCGCTCCGGCATCAGGGCGAGGGTCCTGCCTGAGTCTGTCCATGTCTCTCTCCGCCCCTAGGAGGTCGGCTCAAAAACCGTCACCAGCTTGATGACGAGTTGCTGTTCGCGAACGGAAGCAATTACCCTAATTGACCGTCCGTCAACGTCGTGCCCCTCAATGTGCCAAAGCTCATCCGCTTTCCGTTCCACGAACGTCACAGTTCCGGTCGCAAGGACCCGTCTTACGTCAGATTGTGTTATGTCTCGCTCCCGCATTCTCTCGGAAGCGTGGCGACCCCACCAGATATATTGTGGCGCGGGTTATCCAAAACCCTCTGCAAAGTAGCGTATTCCGCCGTGAACTGGACGCGTGGGGGCACTTCCACTTCCTTTCCAACAATGATGCCATTACATGACAAAATGTCAAGCGCTGCATCGCGGCCTATCGACGGTACCAATGCGGGCAGACCACCTTGAGCCGATTGAGCCGGTCTAATAGGTTGCGAAAACGCCGCCGTCGCCAATTCACTCTTCAAGCAAGTTGTAGCCGGTGCGGCCCGCCACGACCAAGCCAACCCGCCGCCCCCCGTTGCGGCAATGTTTCACGCAAGGCTGTAACGCAGATAGGGCATAACCAGATTGTGCTTCGACGCAGGGCCGCCGCTGCGATCGGTTCGCAGGATGCGACGATTTGCGCGACGCGTTGCACAGGGCGCACAGTTGTTGTGAGCGGTTCGCATAGTGTATGTCCGCCATACCCCATGGGGCCAAGGGGTTTTGGCGTCCGGTCCGGCCGCCAGGGCTGCTTTCCGGCCGCCGGGTGGTTGAGTATAAAGCCGTTTTGCCGGCCGCCCGGCGGTGTCACCGGGGCGCCGGAAAGCGGCGGACGTGGGGATCGCGCCGACCGAATCGGCGGAAACGGGAGTCGTTAGGGGAAGAGTTGTGAAGATGCGACTGACGATGAAAGCCGCATTGGCGGCCTTGACGACGATTGCGGCGGCCGGCGCCGCCGGGGCGGCGGAGCCGCAGCCCTGGGAGCTGGGGCTGCAGGCGCCCGCCTCGCCGGTGATGGAGCAGCTGACGGATTTCCACAACCTGCTGCTGATCATCATCTTCGCCGTGGCGCTGTTCGTGCTGGCGCTGCTCGTCTACGTGATGTGGCGGTTCAGCGCGAAGCGCAACCCGACGCCGTCGAAGGCCGCCCACAACACCATGATCGAGGTGATCTGGACGGTCGTTCCGGTGCTGATCCTGCTGGTCATCGCCGTGCCGTCGTTCCAGGCGCTGTACTACATGAACCGCGACGTCGATCCGGAGGTGACGCTGATCGCGCGCGGCTATCAGTGGTACTGGGGCTACGAGTACCCGGACCAGCAGATCGACGAGTACACCAGCATCATGATTCCGGACGACGAGGTCGACGAGTCGGCCGGGCATCGGCGCCTGCTGTCGGTCGATGAGCCGGTCGTGCTGCCCGCCGACACCGACGTGGAGATCCTGATCACCGCCGGCGACGTGCTGCACAGCTGGGCGGTGCCGTCGTTCGGCATCAAGATGGATGCCGTGCCGGGCCGCATGAACCGCGTCTGGGTGCGGGTGCCTGAGGAAGGCGTCTACTACGGCCAGTGCTCGGAGCTGTGCGGCACCGGCCACGGCTTCATGCCGATCGAGGTGCGCGTCGTCAGCCGCGAGGCGTTCGACCAGTGGGTCATGGAGCAGGTCGCGGACGCGGACCTGGACGAGCCGCCGGTGCTCCTGACCACGACCTATGACGAGGCGCTGGCCGAGCGGCAGCTCGCCCAAGCGTCCGCAGAGCAGTAATCGCCAGCCGAGGGATAGGACACCATGAGCTCTCATGCCGAGGCGCATGCCGAACACCACGACCACAAGCCCGGGTTTGTCGCTCGCTGGCTGTTCTCGACGAACCACAAGGACATCGGCACGCTTTACATCATCTTCGCCATCATTGCCGGCCTGATCGGCGGCGTATTCTCGCTGCTGATGCGCATCGAGCTTCAGGATCCGGGCCTGCAGTTGCTGCCGGCGATGAGCTCCGATCCCGGCCAGATGTGGAACGTGTTCATCACCGCCCACGGCCTGATCATGGTCTTCTTCGTGGTCATGCCGGCGCTGATCGGCGGGTTCGGCAACTGGTTCGTGCCGATCATGATCGGGGCGCCGGACATGGCGTTCCCGCGTCTGAACAACATCTCGTTCTGGCTGATCGTGCCCGCCTTCCTGCTGCTGCTCGGCTCGGCGTTCGTCGGCTCGGGCGCGGGCACCGGCTGGACGATCTATCCGCCGCTGTCGTCCGCGCTGGGGCAGCCGGGGCCGTCGGTGGACATGGCGATCTTCGCCCTGCACCTGGCCGGCGCATCGTCCATCCTGGGCGCGGCGAACTTCATCACCACGATCTTCAACATGCGCACACCGGGCATGACGCTGCACAAGATGCCGCTGTTCGTGTGGGCGATGCTGGTGACCGCCTTCCTGCTGCTGCTGGCGGTGCCGGTGCTGGGTGGCGCCATCACCATGCTGCTGACCGACCGCAACTTCGGCACGGCCTTCTTCCAACCCGAGGGCGGTGGCGACCCGCTGCTGTTCCAGCACCTGTTCTGGTTCTTCGGCCACCCCGAAGTCTACATCATGATCCTGCCGGCGTTCGGGATCATCAGCCACATCGTCTCGACCTTCTCGCGCAAGCCGATCTTCGGCTATCTGGGCATGGCCTATGCGATGGTGGCGATCGGCTTCGTCGGGTTCATCGTCTGGGCGCACCACATGTACACGGTCGGCCTGGACGTCGACACCAAGGCCTACTTCACCGCGGCGACGCTGATCATCGCCGTGCCGACCGGCATCAAGATCTTCAGCTGGATCGCCACGATGTGGGGCGGGTCCATCGAGTTCAAGACGCCGATGCTGTGGGCGATCGGGTTCATCTTCCTGTTCACCGTCGGCGGCGTGACCGGCGTGGTCCTGGCCAACGGCGGCATGGACGTGGTCCTGCACGACACCTACTACGTGGTCGCGCACTTCCACTACGTGCTCAGCCTGGGCGCGGTGTTCGCCATCTTTGCCGGTTTCTACTACTGGATTGGCAAGATGTCCGGCCGGCAGTACCCGGAGTTCTGGGGCAAGGTGCACTTCTGGATGACGTTCGTCGGCGTCAACCTGACGTTCTTCCCGATGCACTTCATGGGCCTGTCGGGCATGCCGCGGCGCATTCCGGACTATCCGGACGCGTTCTGGGGCTGGAACGCCATCTCGTCGATCGGCGCGTACATCTCGGTGGCGTCGGCGTTCCTGTTCGTCGGCATCGCCATCTACACGCTGGTCGCCGGGCGCAAGGTGGCGGCCAACTACTGGGGCGAGGGCGCGACCACGCTCGAGTGGACGCTGTCGTCGCCGCCGCCGTTCCACCAGTTCGAGACGCTGCCGCGGATAAAGTAGCCGCAACGAACCGGCAGGGTTGGAGACCATTACGAAGGGGCCGCCGGGCCGCTCCCCGACTGCAGGGGCGGCCCGGGCCGGCACCCGAGAGGACGAAGAATGACGGACCTGACGATCGAGGCCCGCACGGACGAGGGGGAGATCGCCGCGGCGGCGTCGCTGGCGGACTGGCGGGACTATGTCGCGCTGCTCAAGCCGCGGGTGATGACGCTGGTGGTGTTCACCGGGTTCGCCGGGCTGATCGCCGCGCCCGGAGACCTGCACCCGGTGCTGGCGTTGACCGCGGTGCTGTGCATCGCGGTCGGCGCCGGTGCCTCGGGCGCCATCAACATGTGGTACGACCGCGACATCGACGCGATCATGACCCGCACCCGCCAGCGCCCGATTCCGCGCGGCCGCATCGCGCCGGACAACGCGCTGGCGTTCGGCGTGATGCTGGCGGTCGGCGCGATCGCGCTGATGGGGCTGGCGGTGAACTGGGTGGCGGCAAGCATCCTGGCGCTGGCCACCGCGTTCTACGTGTTCGTCTACACGATGTGGCTGAAGCGGCGGACGCCGCAGAACATCGTGATCGGCGGCGCGGCCGGCGCCTTCCCGCCGATGATCGGCTGGGCGGCGGTCACCGGCGACGTGACCCTGGCGCCGATCGCGCTGTTCCTGGTCATCTTCATGTGGACGCCGCCGCACTTCTGGGCGCTTGCCCTGTACCGCCGCGGCGAATATGCCAAGGCCGGCGTGCCGATGCTGCCGGTGGTCGCCGGCGACCGCGAGACGCGGCGGCAGATGCTGATCTACACCGTGCTGCTGATGCCGGTGGCACTGGCGCCGTTTGCCGCGGGCGCGGCCGGCCTTCTGTATGGTGCCGGGGCCGGGGTGCTCAGTGCCCTGTTCCTGGTCTGCGCCGTGCGGGTGTGGCGCGAGGACGCCGCGGCGACCGGCAACAAGTCCGCAAAGCAGATGTTCGGCTATTCCATCTTCTATCTGTTTGCCCTGTTCACGCTGCTGATCATGGACCGGGCACCGGCGGCATTCGGAGGCTGACATGGCGGATCCGCGCGAGCGGGAGCCGCGCACGAGCAACGAGGTCTGGCGCCGCCGGCGGGGTCGCAATCTGGCTCTGCTGGCCGTGCTGATTGCCATCGTGGTGCTGATCTACGTCATCTCGGTGGTGCGGATCCGCACCGGGATCGAGCGCGCCGAGGAGGACGCGCTGACCCCGCCGCCGCAGGGCGAGGTCGTCGAAGAGGTGATCGAGGAGGAGGGAGACGGCCGATGACCGACCGCACCGATCCCGCCGGCTCCGGCGGCCAGCCCCGCCCGGCCGCCGGCCAGCCACACCCGGTGTCGAAGCGGCGCAACGGCCTGACCCTGGCCGTCGCGTTCGGCGTCGTGTTCGGGATGGTCGGCCTGAGTTTCGCCTCGGTGCCGCTGTACGACCTGTTCTGCCGCGTCACCGGCTTCGGCGGCACCACTCAGGTGGCCGGCGACGTGGCCGGGCCGGTGCTGGACCGCACCGTGCGCGTCCGCTTCGTTGCCGACGCCGACAGCGACCTGGGGTGGCGCTTCGAGGCGGAGCGGCGCGAGATGGAGGTGCGCATCGGCGAGCCCGCGCTGGTCAACTTCCATGCCGAGAACGTCGGCGACATGCCCACCGCCGGCACCGCGGTGTACAATGTGACCCCGCCCAAGACCGGCCTGTACTTCGCCAAGGTGCAATGCTTCTGCTTCGAGGAGCAGGTGCTGATGCCCGGCCAGCGCATGGAGATGCCGGTCTATTTCTATGTGGACCCGGCGATGGCCGAAGACGTGGACCTGGACGACGTGCACGTGATCACGCTGTCCTACACGTTCTATCGCAGCGAGTCGGACGACCTGGACGACGCCATCGAGGAGTACTACCGCTCAGTCGAGGACGCTGCCGGGGCCGAGACGGCGATGGCCGGCGAGCCGGCCCAAGAATAACCGCAAGCGACAGGATAACGACCGCCGCGCCCGCGCGGAGGCGGGCACAGAGGGGGAAGTCAGAGAGCATGACGGACGTAACCGCCAAACCCGAGGCCCATACGCCGGAAGAAGAGGGGCCGCACCACCCGTACCACCTGGTCAGCCCGAGCCCCTGGCCGATCCTGGGCGCGTTCGCCGGTGGCCTGCTGGCGGTCGGCGCCATCTTCGTGATGCACTACGAGACGTGGTGGCTGCTTTGGCTCGGGCTTGCCTCCGTGCTGGCCGTCATGGCCGGCTGGTGGCGCGACGTGATCCACGAGAGCGTGTTCCAGAAGGCCCATTCGGCGGTGACCAAGCTCGGCCTGCGCTACGGCATGATGCTGTTCATCGCGTCCGAAGTGATGTTCTTCGTCGCGTTCTTCTGGGCCTATTTCGACGCCAGCCTGTTCCCCGCCGACCCGCAGCAGGTCGCCCGCGTCGAATACACCGGCGGCGTCTGGCCGCCCGAGGGCATCTACGTCTTCGACCCGTTCCACCTGCCGTTCCTGATGACGCTGGTGCTGCTGCTGTCGGGCTGCACGGTGACCTGGGCCCACCACGAGCTGCGCGAGGGCAACAACGTCAAGGCGGCGCAGGCGCTGGGCATCACGGTGCTGCTGGGCCTGTTCTTCTCGACGCTGCAGGTCTACGAGTACACGCACGCCGCGTTCGGGTTCACCGAGGGGATCTATCCGTCGACCTTCTTCATGGCGACCGGCTTCCACGGCTTCCACGTGGTCATCGGGACGATCTTCCTGGCGGTGTGCTGGTTCAGGGCCATGCGCGGCCACTTCACGCCGGACAGCCATTTCGGCTTCGAGGCGGCAGCGTGGTACTGGCACTTCGTCGACGTGGTGTGGCTGTTCCTGTTCGTCTCGATCTACTGGTGGGGCTCGATCGGCGGCACGATCCACTGAGCCTCGAGCGCGCCGGGCGGGGCCGGCCGGCGCCGGTCCCGCCGCATGAAGGGAGACCATGGCCACCACCCGTTCCCCCGCGGTTTCCCCCTATGTCGCGGCCTGGCACAGCGCCTGCCCGCGCTGCGGCCGGGGCCGGCTGTTCAGCAGCTTCCTCCGGGTCGCCGAGCGCTGCGACGTGTGCGGCCTGGACCTGGCGAAGAACGACAGCGGCGACGGCCCGGCGGTGTTCCTGATCTTCATTCTCGGCTTCCTGGCCGTGCCGCTGGCCTTCTGGGTGTGGGCCGCGTTCGACCTGCCGACCTGGGCCCCGGCCCTGATCGCCAGCGCCTTTGTCATTCTCCTGGCCGCGCTCCTGTTGCGCCCCTCCAAGGCCCTGGTGGTGGCCCTGCAGTACCGCCACCGGCGGGAGGAGCTGGAGGAGAACTGACCTTGCTGGCACCTGATTTGCGCCGGCACAGCTTATGTACGGATCGCCGTTGCGTGGGTATCTTGGTCGGATTATCTGCTGACGAGAGGCGAAGCAGGAGGATGCCATGAGCATATCGGGAATCATCCGGCAGCGCTTGAAGCGCTTAAGCCCGAAGCACCTTGATTACCTTCACGGATTTGGCCTGGCTTTTGGCATCCTGCCGCAGCGTCATACCCCGGCTTTCGAGACCGATGATGCCAAGGCCTTTCAATCCGACTGGGCAGCCGTCGGCAATGACATGCGCAGGGCGATCAGCAAGGTTCGTCGCGAGCGGTCCAGGCCTTAATGGGACAGGAGGAGGAAAACTCCCCCCTCGGGAGTTCAGGCACCAGCTCACCAGGGGCATCGGGATTATACGGCCGAAAATTCGTTGGCAAAGATATTTCAAGACCTAGGGATTGATCCAAACAGCCCCACCGGCAGGATCGTTATTGAGGATATTGTGCACATGGCGGGGTATCGCGGTCCGATACCACCTCCAGACATGCTCAGGGAATACGATCTGATCCGGCCTGACTTGGTGGACAAGATCCTCGATGCGTGGGAAGCTCAGCGAATACATCGGCAGAACTTGGAGATTCAGGCTGAGCACCGGATTCAGAACCGGATGGACACGGCACAGAAGTTCGGGCTGACGATTGCACTTTTCGGCTTGGCCTTGTCGGCCACGGTGGGGATTTGGGGATCATGGATTGCAGCTGCAGTGATCGCAATCGTGGCTGTCGGCGGCCCAAGTTCGGCGTCCATCGTCAGCCGTCATCTTCAGGGTTTGCGGCGACAAGATGACTGACCTGCGCATAGCCTCGTAGCCGAAAGCACTGTTCAAGACGATGCACCTGCTTCACTTCCGCCCCCGCCTGTGGCCCACGCTGATCGTGCTGCCGATGCTGGCCGTGCTGATCGGGCTCGGCGCCTGGCAGCTGGAGCGGCGGGCCTGGAAGGCCGAGGTGCTGGACCGCATCGACCAGCGGATCGCCGCGCCCGCCGTGCCGCTGCCGGCGGACATCGACGACCCGGACGCCTGGGACTACCGCCACGTCCGGGTCACCGGGGCGTTCCTGCACGACCGCGAGCTGCACCTGCTGCCGCGCACCCTGGACGGGCGGGCCGGCGCGCACGTGATCACGCCGCTGCGCCGCACCGGCGAGGTCGCGCCCGGACAGGTCGTTCTGGTCAACCGCGGCTGGGTGCCGACCGACCGGATCGATCCGGCGACGCGCCCCGCCGGCCTGGTCGAGGGGCCGGTCACGGTCGAGGGGGTCGTGCGCGTCCCGGAGGGCCGCGGCTGGGTCCAGCCCGATAACGAACCGGCAAGGAATCGCTGGTACTGGATCGACCTCCAGGCCATGACCGCCGCCGCCGGTGCCCCGGACGCCCCGCCCGTGCTGATCGACGCCGTGGAGGCGCCGGGCGACCCGACGCTCCCGGTCGGCGGCCAGACGGTTGTGGACATACCGAACAATCATCTCCAGTATGCGCTCACTTGGTTTGCCCTGGCTGCGGCGCTTCTGGCCATCTACGTGCTGTACCATCTGCGCCGTCCCGGCGATCCCGGCGGGCAGTCGTGACCGCGCTCTCCTCCCGCAGCCCCGCAAGATGCCCGATGACTCCCTACGAGGACCTGAAGACCCGGTTCGCCCGCATCGGCCATCTGGACGACGTCCTGGGCCTGCTGCAGTGGGACCAGGAAACCGTCATGCCGGACGGCGCCGCGCCGCGCCGCGCCGATGTGGTCGGCACGGTCAGCATGCTGCGCCACCGGCTCATCACCGATCCGCCCGTCGGTGACCTTCTCGACGCCGCCGAAGCGGCGGCCGCCGGCAACGGCGGGCTCGGCCCCTGGGACCGCGCCAACCTGCGCGAGATGCGCCGGCTGTGGACGCATGCCGCGGCGGTGCCCGGCGATCTGGTCGAGGCCAACGCCCGCGCCACCTCGCTGTGCGAGACGGCCTGGCGCACCGCCCGCCGCGACAGCGACTTCAATGCGCTGTTGCCGACGCTGGGCGAGCTGCTCACCCTGCAGCGGCGCATCGGCGAGGCCAAGGCCGACAGCCTGGGCGTATCGGCCTACGACGCCCTGCTCGACATGTACGAGCCGGACGGCCGCGCCGCGCGCATCGACGCGCTGTTCGACGACCTGGCCGGGTTCCTGCCCGGCTTTACGGAAGAGGTGCTGGCCCACCAGGCGCGCCGCCCCGCCGTCGCGCGCCCGCCGGGGCCGTTCCCGGAAGCCGCCCAGCGCCCGCTCGCCCTGGCGCTGATGACCGCGGCCGGGTTCGACTTCCGCCACGGCCGGCTGGACACCAGCGCGCACCCGTTCTGCACCGGCGCCGACAGCGACGTCCGGATCACCACGCGCTACGAGGAGGACGACTTCTCCCGCGCCATCCTGGGCACCCTGCACGAGACCGGCCATGCCCTTTACGAGCAGGGCCGCCCGGCCGAGTGGCGCGGCCAGCCGGTCGGCGAGGCGCGCGGCATGGCCCTGCACGAGAGCCAGTCGCTGGTCATCGAGATGCAGGCCTGCCGCAGCCGCGAGTTCATCGACTATCTGGCCCCGCTGGTGCGCGAGGCGTTCGGCGGCTCGGGCGAGGCCTGGAGCGACGACAACCTGTACCGCATGTACACCCGCGTGGAGCGCAGCCTGATCCGCGTCGACGCCGACGAGGTCACCTACCCGGCCCACGTCATCCTGCGCTACCGGCTGGAGCGTGCCATGCTGGCCGGGGGGGGCGCGCGCTGCGCGCCCGGCCCCCGCCCGCGCGCGGCGGGTGGGGGTGGCGCCGGCCAACATCCGGTCCTCTGCAGTCAGCCAGCCCCGTCCAGAGTCTCTGAGAAAGGGGGGTACCCCATCCTCAACGGATACGGTGCACAATACCTGGGTATCGCCACAGCGGGCCAGTACAGAACCCGCTGCAAATTTTGTAAACCGCTGCTCAAAGCTGATGGGACGCAGTTGATCGGGTTTGCGACCGTCTGGACGTTGCCAAGCCATAGGAACCATTTAATTTGCCGTCATTACCATACAGTAGTGTGGGAAGCTGACGGGGGTGAGAAAGTTTGATTTCAGATTTGGTTCAAAAATTTAGATCTCAGGTATCATCGAGGGGTTTGGGTATTCCTGTACTATTATTCACATCTAGGGTCATCTAATGATGCGTTTCCCCCAAAGTACGCTATATTTAGCCCAGCAAATTGAAGCATGACCCCAGATATTGCCCCAATGGTTTCTCAACTTAAAGTCACTGGTTTGCCCCCTTCGTCTCAGTCTTCGGTGATTCGTCATCCTCTGCTACAAACCATTGAGGGCACGGTTCAGGTCTTTACGGCAGTGCACCGCAGCTTTTTCACCAACGTCATGGTGCAGGCTCTGCGCATTGCCGAGCAGGGCAAGTCGGTGCTGATTGTGCAGTTTCTGAAGGGCGGCATTCACCAGGGGCCAGATCAACCCATGCAGTTTGGCCAAAATCTAGACTGGATTCGCGCCAACATGGCCCACTGCATCCACGATGCCAATATTGATGCTGAAGAACGCCAGGCCGTTAAGGATTTGTGGAAGCATACCCAGTCGGTCGTCAGTAAGGGGCGCTATGGCCTGGTGGTGCTGGATGAGCTGAGTCTGGCCATGAACTACGACCTGATTGCGACCCAGCATGTGGTGAACTTTTTGCAGCAGCGCCCACCCCAGGTAGATGTGATTCTGACCGGGCCGGATATGCCGGAGGTGCTGCTAAATATGGCCGACCAGGTAACGGAATTTCGGCGAAACTTTTTGCCGTAGAAAATACCCGCAGGCAATACACCAACACTCCTGTCAAGGTGGTCTAAAAAAGAGAGAAAATTACGCCATGCACTCACCGCAAGCTGGATTATGCGCAGGGTGTGTCCCGGCCTCGGGTTTCCCTGGCAATGGAGAAAACACTTTGCTCGGGCCGGAGCGCGCCAGTGGTTCCAGATTTAACCCACCCCGCCCTCCGGGCACCCCTCCAGGGAGGGGATTTAGCCTGGATGCTGACAGTGAGCGTTATCCCGACCTGACGTTACTGAGTTCAGTGAGATACCAACTTGGCTAGTTTGGGATCCCCCAAGTTTCTGGGTATTGAAGTTTCAAGCTTTATCCCCCTGATGAAGGGGGCAGTTGCGATCTGGGAGATGAATGTCACTGAATTAAGCTGAAATCAACCCCTGCAAATTGCTGAAAGCCCTGATCTGCCGTAGGGTGGGCACTGCCCACCAGCCTTATGTCAGTGACATTCATCTGGGAGATATCGTTCATTCGAGCAAGAGCCGCTGTATCCAGGGTTATCCCAAAATGAGATTGTTTTTTAAGACAGGCCCCCTTCTTCAGGATGGGGTTGCTGTCGAATGTCGGGGTCTTGAACGGAGGTTGGCTTCAGCAGGGATAGGGAAGCTTTTTCTGCAATTTCTTTAGACAGGTGAATTTGTTTGATTTGAATCAGTTGTTCCTGAATAAATAAATCTCTCACCTGGGCACTGCCTTTGCCCATGAAGGGGGTTTCGTAGTAGATTTCCCGAATCCCCGCTGACATCACTAGCTTCAGGCAAGACAGGCAGGGTTCCAAAGTTACGTAAATACTGGCCCCAGTGGTGGCGATGCCGTGTTTTGCCGCCTGGGCAACGGCATTGGCTTCGGCGTGAACCGCTCTAGACGGTAGATCCTTACTAGCATCGCAGCTGGCCAGCCCTGGATAGCAGAACCCCTGAGAAATGCAGTGCTCTGAGCCTGACGGTGGTCCGTTGTAGCCCGTTGCCAAGACCTGCTTATTTTTAACAATGACAGCTCCCACCGGAAACGCCAGGCAGGTAGAGCGGGTCGCGGCCAGCTTCGCCAGCATGAGGAAGTACTCATCCCACGATGGGCGACTAAAAACCTGTTGAGCCAAAACCTTTCTCTCCTCTGGCGGCGATGTCCAGCTCTGGGCTAGCTTCGACTTTGACTTGAATCACCGGTTGAATCACCATCTGGGCAATTTTCATACCCACTTCCACCTGAAAGGCCTGTTGGCTGTGATTGATTAAGATCACGCCAATCTCTCCCCGGTAGCCTTCATCAATGGTGCCCGGCGAATTCAGCACAGTGATTTGGTGCTTCAGGGCCAGGCCACTGCGGGGGCGAACCTGGGGCTCCATGCCCGGCGGCAGCTGAATGCAGATACCGGTAGGCACCAGCGCACTGCCCCCCGGCTCAATGGTGGTCTCTGCGCTGGCAAACAAATCCAGACCAGCGTCTCCAGCATGGGCGTAGAACGGCAGACGGGCATTTTCACTCAGCAGCTTAACTTTCAGTACATGTTCCATAGGATTTTTGCTACCGGCAACAGTGCAGCCAAGGGCGATCTAAACCTTGTCCAAGCTCAGAAGTGGAGTTTTGCCTGAGCGAAAACTACAGATTCCGAGCTGGACTTGGTATAAACCTCGTCCAAGTCCAGAAGTGGAGTTTTGCCTGAGAGAAAACTACAGATTCCGAGCTGGACTTGGTACTAAACCTCGTCCAAGTCCAGAAGTGGAGTTTTGCCTGAGAGAAAACTACAGATTCCGAGCTGGACTTGGAATAAACAACCCATGACGCAGTCAAGCATTCCACAGGAAGGGAGAACACACAAGAGAGCCCTCCTCACCGTAGGGACAAAACTCTCACCACTGCTTCCGGTAGTCATACTCTACATAGCGCTTAATTTGGCGAGACATTCGTCGCAAGCCTTCCTTCTCATCTTTGCGAATAAAGGGTAAAAATATCCGCGAGAGGAGCCCCGAAATTCGCTCCTGGTGGATGTACTTGGTACGGTTGGGGCCAATATCCTCTAGCTGAAAGATATGTTCGCTGCGGAACCCTGGTACTTTAGCAATCCAGCGCAGGCAGCGGTTGTCCTGCATCAAAATGACGCGGGGTTGAAATTCGGTTTCGTCTTCTCCTTCAACCCGACGCAGGGCCAGGAAGAGTTCTCCCCCCAGGCGGATAGGAAGGTTGGGGTCGCAGTCATAAAGGAAGGTATTCCAACGGTGCCACTCTTCTTTGCGGATCAGAGCATCCCAGACGGCAAATCGGGGGGCATTGATGGTGGTTTCAGTGTAGAGGTTAGGCATAGGATCGAATCTTGAGGCGCAAGCTGAAGGGCAACCGTGCACCAGTAACGGAAGTTACTTTTATCTTCACACACACTGATAGAGTCGTGATCCAATACAATGGAAAACTTGGCTTAATATTCCTTTACGTTTTTACGTTATCGAGTCCAGTCTGCGTTTCTGAAGTTTCTTTACGGAAGCAGTTTCAGGGTTGGACTCAGCCAAAATAAATTTGCGGTATCTCAAGGTCTCTCGATGGCAAATCTCACCCCGAATTCAAGCTTTAGTCTGAGTCTGCGTCTCAAAATTCCTAACCGCGCCGGAATGTTGGCCCGAGTGACTCAGGCCATTGCCGAAGCGGGAGGCAACCTGGGGGACTTTTCCCTGGTCAGCCGCAGTCGTAATGATTTAATTCGCATTCTCCATGTGGACGCTTCTAGCGAGTCCCACGTAGAAGACATCATCAAGGCGGTGGAGTCGGTCGAAGAAATCGAGATTCTGGAGATTAGCGATCGCACCTTCGCCCTCCACGACGGCGGCAAAATCAGCGTCGAAAGCAAGCTCGAACTCACCGGGGCCGAAGACCTGGCCATGGCCTACACCCCCGGCGTTGGGCGGGTCTGTATGGAAATTGCCCAGCACCCCGACCGGGTCTACGACCTGACCATTAAGGGCAACACCGTGGCCATCGTCACCGACGGCAGCGCCGTCCTGGGCCTGGGCAACCTGGGGTCTGCCGGTGCCCTGCCGGTGATGGAAGGTAAAGCCCTACTGTTCAAAAAGTTCGCCGGTCTGGACGCCTTCCCTATCTGCCTCGACACCCAGGACACCGACGAAATTGTCGCTGCGGTCAAGCACCTTTCCCCCGTCTTCGGCGGCATCAACCTGGAAGATATCAGCGCCCCCCGCTGCTTCGAAATCGAAGAACGCCTGCGCAAAGAGTTGGACATTCCCGTCTTCCACGACGACCAGCATGGCACCGCCATCGTCACCCTGGCGGCTTTAATCAACTCCCTGAAGCTGGTTAACAAGTCCCTGCCCCAACTCAAAATTGTCATCAACGGAGCCGGGGCAGCCGGAGTTGCCATTGCCCGACTGCTGCAGAAAGCCGGAGCATCTGAAATTCTCATGTGCGATTCTAAGGGCATCCTCTCCCACAGCCGGGAAGACCTCAATGCCCAGAAGCAAGAGTTTGCGGTTGAAGCCTGCGGTTCCCTGGCCGATGCCATGCAGGGGGCCGATGTCTTCCTCGGCGTCAGCGTCCCCGGCGTGGTCTCCGTCGAAATGGTGGAATCCATGGCTGAGAACCCCATCGTCTTCGCCATGTCGAACCCCATCCCCGAAATTCAGCCCGAACTGGTGATGGATAAAGTTGCCGTTATGGCTACCGGACGCAGCGACTACCCCAACCAGATCAACAACGTGCTGGCCTTCCCCGGCGTACTGCGGGGAGCGCTGGACTGTCGAGCCCAGGGCATTACGACCTCCATGTATCTGGAGGCGGCCTATGCGATCGCAGACCTCGTCAGTGCCCAGGACCTCAACGCTGAATGCATCATTCCCTCGGTCTTTGATGAACGAGTCTCGACTGCCGTAGCGTCTGCGGTGAAGCACGCTGCGCGGGTGGATGGGGTAGCTAGGAAGTAGGGAGCGAGGGAGTAGGGAGCGAGGGAGTAGGGAGCGAGGGAGCTAGGAAGTAGGGAGCAAGAGAGTAGGGAGCAAGAGAGTAGGGAGCAAGAGAGTAGGGAGCAAGAGAGTAGGGAGCGAGGGAGCAAGTAAGGGGTGAGGGGTGAGGG
>Ga0081527_100326_pt1 | contig 29566 bp, 34 predicted proteins | sample HotLakmasection5_FD_70992 | JGI IMG/M metagenome (GOLD analysis project Ga0081527, IMG submission 70992) | Hypersaline microbial mat communities from Hot Lake, Washington, USA - Section #5 (SPADES assembly) (version 2) | ecosystem: Environmental > Aquatic > Non-marine Saline and Alkaline >... | reverse complement strand
GAGGTCGGCGGCAACCTCAACAACCTGACCCTGGTCAACCGCAACACCAACGCCGCGATCGGCGCCAACACCGAGGCCTGCACCGAGATCGGCACGATCGGCAAGGCGGACGTCTGCGACTGACCGACCGTCTCCTCCTCCGCCTCCCTGCGTGATTTGTCCTCCCTGCACCACTCGCCGCCGGGGCACTCTGCGCCGGCGGCTTTTTTTTCGTGGCACCGGTTCACCGCCGCCGCGCGCCGTCGGCCACCTCGTCGGCATCGGCGGTCTCGCCGTAGACCTCCTCGGCGATGATCTTCTGCGTGACCGCCATCAGGTACTCGGTGAGTGCCGCGTTGATCTCGACGAATTCGGGCCACAAGACGTCGTCGACGAAGCTCGGCGGCACTTTCAGCATCACCGTCGTCCGCTTCTGTCGCAGATAGCGGTAGGGCCTGAGGCCGTAGCGCCGGGCCAAGGCCAAAAACAGCTGCCGCGACCAGAGATCGGCGAGGCTGAACTTCATCTCGACCAGCGCTTCGGCACCCTGCGTCCGGCGCAAGCGCTCGCGGATCCGCTCGGCCGCCGCCCCCGCCGCTGCCCGCTCGCCGGGCGTCGCCGCCCCGGCGAACAGCGCTTCGATCTTGCGCAGCTTGGCGCGCAGCTCGCTTTCCGCATCGCTGTCGATCGTCCCGCCCTCCGTGCGCAGCGCCGCCGACCCGCGTTCTCCGGCCGGGCTCGCGGCCGCACCCGACGCGCCCGAACCTTATGGCAATCGGCCCGCCGCGCAAGGCTGCCATAGGCCGACCGGCGGCGGTCGCTGCATGGCTGACGAGCGGGCCGGAATGCCGACGGTGCTGCGGCTCGGTCCTACTCGGGCGTCTTGCCGACGAGCTTGCCCATGACCTCGGCGAACTCGGTCGGGAAGGGGAAGACGATCGTGTTGGTGCGGTCGGTCGCGATGTCGGAGAGTGCCGAGAGATAGCGCAGCTGCATGGCTTCCGGGACCTGGGTCAGGACCTTGCCGGCATCGACCAGCCGTTCGGCCGCCTGATACTCGCCTTCGGCGTTGATGATCTTGGCCCGCCGGATGCGCTCGGCCTCCGCCTGCTTGGCGATGGCACGGACCATGGTCTCGTCGATGTCGACATGCTTGATCTCGACATTGGCGACCTTGACCCCCCAGGCCGCCGTCTGGTGGTCGAGGATCTCCTGGATGTCGTCGTTGATCTTGTCACGCTCGGCCAGCATCTCGTCGAGCTCGTGCTTGCCGAGCACCGAGCGCAAGGTGGTCTGGGCGAGCTGGCTCGTCGCCGCGGCGAAGTCCTCGACCTGGATCACCGCCTTGTCGGCCTCGATGATGCGGAAATAGATGACCGCGTTGACCTTGACCGAGACGTTGTCGCGGCTGATCAGGTCCTGCGACGGCACGTCGAGGACGCGGGTACGGAGATCGACCCGGACCATCGTCTGCAGGCCCGGGATGATGAGGATCAGGCCCGGCCCTTTGACCTTCCAGAACCGGCCGAGCTGAAAAACCACCGCGCGCTCGTATTCCCGCATGATCCGAAGGGCCATCAGGATGATGACGAGCGGAATGATCAGCAGGAAGAACAGAGGCTCGAAAAACATGAGATCACTCATTCGCTTGCTTTCTCGGGGGCGACCCGGACGGTCAAACCCTCGCGTTCGGTGACGACGACCCGGTCGCCGGGTTGCAGATCGGCCGGGCCTTCGGCGTGCCAGAGCTCGCCTTCGAGGCGCACCCGACCCAGACCGTCACGCCAGCTTTCGACGCGGCCATGGGCATGGACGACAGCCTCGCCACCGGTGACGACCGGACGCTTGTGGCCGCGGACCACCATGCTCAGGGTCAAGAGGAAGATGGCGGAAAGCGAGGTCGCCATCGCCCCGATCGTCCAGGGCGAGATGCCGAAGCCGGGAACGTCGGTATCCATCAGAAGAATCGAGCCGGCGACGAACGAGGCGATGCCGGCAATGCCGAGGATGCCGAAGCTCGGCACGAAGGCCTCGGCCGTGACCAGGACGATGCCGAGCAGGAGCAGCCCGACGCCCGCATAGTTCACCGGCAGGACCTGAAACGCATAGAGGCCGAGCAAGAGGCAGATCGCACCGATCAGGCCGGGGCCGACCAGGCCGGGCGAGTAGAACTCGAAGATGATGCCGTAGACGCCGATCAGCATCAGGATGGCGGCGACGTTGGGATTGGTGATGATGGCGAGGAGCTGGTAGCGCCAGTCGGGCTCGAGGCTCTCGACCGCAGCATCCGCGGTCTGCAGCACGACGGTGCTGCGCTCCAGCTCGATCTCGCGCCCGTCGACGGCTTCGAGCAGCTCGTCGAGATTGCGCGCAACGAGGTCGATCACCCCGGCGTCGAGCGCTTCCCGGTAGGTCAGGCTCGCGGCTTCGCGGACCGCGCGCTCGGCGAAATCGGGATCCCGGCCGCGCATCTCGGCGAGCGAGCGGATATAGGCCGCCGCATCCTCGATCGCTTTGGCTTCGCTGGCACTCCGTTCGGCGGCTTCGCCGGCACTCCGTTCGGCGGCTTCGCCGGCACTCCGCTCCGACGACGCCGCATCGTCTTTCGCTGCCTCCTCTGCCGCGTCCTCGCCGGCGGCTTCGGTCTGCATGCTCAGCGCACTGCCGCCGATCGCCACTGGCGTCGCCGCACCGAGATTGGTGCCGGGTGCCATCGCGGCGATGTGCGAGGCGTAGAGGATGAAGGTGCCGGCCGAAGCGGCGCGAGCGCCGGAGGGTGCGACATAAGTGGCGACCGGCATCGGCGCTTCGATGATCGCCCGGATGATCGAGCGCGTCGAGGTGTCGAGCCCGCCCGGTGTGTCCATCCTGAGCACCACGAGATCGGCGCCGGCCTCGGCCGCGCGGTCGATCGACCGGGCGATGAGGTCGCTCGTGGCAGGCCCGATCGGCCCCTCGACCGGCACCACGTGGACGAGGGCTGCCCGCGCACCGTTCGCCGCGGCGCCGAACATGCCCAGTGCCAAGAGGAGGAGGATCACGATCCTGGCCATGATCGGACAATCGATCGGCGACGACCGAGCGTCAAGGGGCGAGGCGGGGTCGATCAGTCGGCGAAGAAGTCCCGGAGTTGCGCCAAAGTGGCTTCCGGCGCCTCCTCCGGCAGGTAATGGCCGCAATCGAGAGCGTTGCCGGTAACCGGCCCGCCCGCTTTCTCGCGCCAGGTCGCCAGCACGTCGAAATGCTGCTCCATCAGCCCTTTCTTGCCCCATAGCACGTGCAGCGGGCAGCCGATCCGCGCGATGTCGTCGGCCCGGTCGTGCTCGAGGTCGATGGTCGCCGCCGCCCGGTAGTCTTCGCAACTGCTGTGGATGGTCGCAGGATCGCGAAAGCAGCGCTCGTACTCGGCCATCGCCTCGGGATGGGCGAAACTCGAGGACTTGCCGCCCGACCAGCTGCCGAGCTTGGCGTGCAGGTAGTAGAGCGGGTCGGCCCCGATCAGCCGTTCGGGCAGGTCGAACGGGCGGGACAGGAAGAACCAGTGGTAGTAGCCCTCGGCGATCGCCTTGTTGGTCGCCTCGAAGAGCGTGCGGGTCGGCACGATGTCGAGCACCGCGGCCTTGCTCACCACGCCGGTGTGGTCGAGGCACATTCGATGGGTCACCCGGCCGCCGCGATCGTGGCCGGCGACCATGAACCGGCCGAAGCCGAGCTTGGCCATGACCTCGACCATATCGGCGGCCAGCGCTCGTTTGCTCATGCCGGCATGGTCGGGCGTGCCGGGCGGCTTGCTGCTGTCGCCGTAGCCGCGGAGATCGGCACAGACGACGGTGAAGCGTTCGGCCAGCGCCGGCGCCACCGCGTGCCACATCGCGTGGGTCTGCGGGTAGCCGTGCAGGAGCAGGAGCGGCGGGCCTTCGCCTTTGCGGCGAAGGAAGATGCGGGCGTGCTCGGTCGTGACGGTGTGGCTTGCGAAGCCCTCGAACAGTGCCATGGCAAGGTGTTCCCCCTGGAGTCCGCTGCAGCTTCAGCGCAGATGGCATGCCGGGTCAGGTGCCGCAACGCTCTCGAAGGGTCTGCAAACCGACCCTCGTCCTCCCCAGACGCTGGTGCATGTTGCCGTACCCGCCGCGCGCATCGCCGGCACGGATGCTCGCCGGATCCGGATTGCCCTCGAGTTCGCGCTCGGCCATGTCCTCGCCGTCGACCTGACATGGAACCGGGACACCGAACGGGTCGGGACGATGGAGTACAGCGTCGACCCCAGGCGCGCCGACGTCTTCGACGAGGCCGTCCGCCGCTACTGGCCAGCACTCCCCGACCACGGCCTCCCGGGCCTCGTCCAGCTCTTCGGCATCGAAATCCCCGGCCTCACCGGCTCGCCGGCGATCGGCGCCGCGGGCGTTGGCGGTCGCTTGGAGCCCGGCAATCTGCCGCACTCGCTGCGCTGCCACCGAGTGCCGCCGACGACGCGGCGACGCAGCGCTCGAGCTCTTGACCCTCGTCGCCCGCAAAGGCCTGCAGGCACTCGCCTGAAGCGCCACGATTGCGACCAGCGACCCCCCGCCTCACGCCGATGTGACCGCCGCCACCCGGGCCACCCCCGCCCTGCCATGTTACCGTCGAAGCTGTGCGGTCGATGAATCGCCGACCGCACGACGGATTTGCAGACCCGAGGGAGGGAAACCATGCGATCGACCATCATCCCGGCCACCACCGCCGTCCTGGCACTCGCCGCGAGCGCCGTCGCCGCCGAGCTGCCCTATCGCGGCGAGGGGCACATCTTCGTCGACCCCGCCGACCTCGCCTGGACCGACATCGCGTCGATGGCCGCACCCGCCCAGATCGCCGTCATCGAAGGCGATCTCGCTGAGGAAGAGCCCTTCACCTTCCGCCTGATGCTCCCCGCCGGCTACGAAATCCGCCCCCACATCCACCCCGCCTACGAACGCGTCACCGTCATCGAAGGCGAGCTCTTCTTCGCCCACGGCGAAACCTTCGATCGGGAATCGACCGTCCGCCTGCCGCAGGGCGGCTTCTCGATCATGGCGCCGGGCGAGCCGATGTTCGGCTACACCGAAGTCGACACCATCATCCAGCTCCACGGCACCGGTCCCTGGGGCATCGACTACATCGACGAGGCCGACGACCCGCGCAGCTGAGCTGGAGGGAAGCAAGACGCGGGGAGGTGAACCGCCCCGCGAGCCCCGCCGCTATCGGCCCTCGCGAGTCGGCAGCCAGCCCGTCCACCCGGGCAACCAGCCCGTCCACCGGGGCAAAAGGAACGGAGGGGTGCGAGGGGAGGCCGCCGCCTCCCCTTTGCTGCTTCTTGCCGCCCGGTCGCCTCGACCCACCGTGTCGGGCGCCTCGCCACGTGCGCCGTCAGCATTTGCTCTGTCCGCCCTCGATGCGGTTGCGGTTGCGTCGAGCATGCGCGGCGATCGTGTCCCTGGACGTGGTGTAGCTGCCCGCGGCCTTCCGGCTTTGCTGGGCCGTTTCAGCTCTGCGGCAGGTAGCGGGCACGCTGGACGGCCCATTCGTCCGACTGTTCGAGCCGAAGGGCGCCGAAAACGCCACTCGGCGACCGCGCCCTACGACAGTCGGTCGATCGCACTCAAAGCTCGGCGTAGTCCGGGCTCTCGGCGTCGAGAACCGCGATCAGGGCCGCGAAGTGGCGTCGGCTGTGCTCCGCCATGCCCGCCCAGGCTGCCGCCGTCTTCGTAACGATCTCGGGCGGCAACAGTTGCAACGGTCGGCCGGTCGAGGCCGCCAGCACCTGCAGCCGTGCGGCACGTTCGACATAGTAGAGCGCGTTGAAGGCCTGGGCCGGGTCGGCACCGGTGGTGATGATGCCGTGATTGGCCATGAAGAGCACCGGCTTGTCGGCCATCGCGGCAGCCAGCCGGTCACCCTCGGCGGCGTTGTCGCCGAGCCCGCCATAATGGTCGTCATAGGCGATCCGGCCGTGGAACAAGGCCGCGGTCTGGCTCACCGGCAACAACCGACCGCCCTCGGTGCAGGCGATCGCCGTGGCATAGGGCATGTGGGTGTGCAGCACACAGCGGGCGTCGGGGTGGCGGCGGTGGATCGCGGCGTGAATGTGCAGGGCGGTCGCTTCGACCTCGCCAGCGCCGTCGAGCACCCGGCCGTCGCCGTCGACCAGCAGCAGGTGACGGGCCTGGAGTTGCGACCAGTGAATACCGTAAGGGTTGATCAAAAAACGCTCGTCGTCGACCGAAAGGCTAAAGTGATTGTCGATCGCCTCGTGCAGGTCGAACTTGCAGGCGAGGCGGAATGCCGCAGCCAAGGCCCGGCGATCGGCCGCGTGGACGGCTGTCTCCGAATCGCGTAAGGCACGTATTGTCACGAACTTGTCTCCTTTTCTTGCGGCCAGCGGCGAAGTCGGCTGAGTGGCCTTGCGGCATTTTCCGGCGCTGCTTGCGACGAATTGAGCGGATTGCGATGCCGATTGCCACGTCGCTTCTATATGGCGTTTCGCACCGCGGCAAACGCACCCGCATGACGAAATTCGCGCCTGAAGCACCCAAGTCGAGTCGAGAAAAACGGTAACGTTGAAAATGAAGAGCCCTTCTGTCGTGCGCGTCGAGCGCTTCGGCCTGCGTCGAACTGTGTTCGCGATCCTGGTTCTGACAACAATAGCGGCGGCCTTGGGCAGCTTTGCATGGCTGGTCGGCCGGGACGGCTACGGCGTTCTGGACTGGCTGATGCTCGGCTGCTTGGCGTTGACTTTGCCCTGGACGATCATCGGCTTCTGGAATGCGGTGATCGGCCTGGCGATTCTGCATACCCGACGGGATCCCGCAGGCTACGTGACCCCGATGCTGCGCGACGGCGACACCGAACGGCCGCTCGAGGGCCGCACGGCGATCTTGATGGCGGTGCACGACGAGGATCCCGAGGCAGTGTTCCGGCATCTGCGGGCGACCGTCGAGAGCCTGGATCGGGCCGGCAGCGGCGATGCCTTCGACATTTTCGTCCTCAGCGACACGCGTGATCCGTCGATCGCGGCCGAGGAGGAACGGCTGTTCGAGGCGTGGCGGCGCGTCGATCCGGCGCCCGAGCGCCTGGTTTATCGCCGCCGGGCGGTGAATACGGACTACAAGACCGGCAATATCTGGGACTGGCTCGACCGGCACGGCGGCGACTACGCCTATTTCGTCACGCTCGATGCCGACAGTCTGATGAGCGGCCGGCTGTTGACCCGGCTGGTTCGGATCATGGACCAGAACCCCGGCCTCGGCATCCTGCAGACCCTGATCGTCGGGCTGCCCTCGGCCTCCGCGTTCGCCCGGATTTTCCAGTTCGGTATGCGCCACGGCATGCGCTCCTACACCACCGGCTCGGCCTGGTGGCTGGGCGATGCCGGGCCCTATTGGGGGCACAACGCGCTGATTCGCACCGATGCCTTCATCCGCCATTGCCGACTGCCGCATCTGCCGGGCAAGCCGCCCTCGGGCGGGCTGATCCTCAGCCACGACCAGGTCGAGGCGGCCTTGATGCGCCGCGCCGGCTACGAGGTGCGGGTGATCCCGGAGGAGGGCGGCTCGTTCGAGGTCAACCCGCCGACCCTGCCCGAGTTCGTCCGCCGCGATCTGCGCTGGTGTCAGGGCAACATGCAGTATTGGCGGCTGCTGCCGGTGGGCGGCTTTCGCGCCATGGGCCGGCTGCAGCTGGCCTTGGCCATCTTGATGTATCTCGCCGGGCCCGCCTGGCTCGGCTTCATGCTGGCCGGGTTGGCGAAGGCGACGAGCATCGGTTTCGGCTGGGCGCCGACCGGTGCCTCGGGGGTCGAAGCCGTCTGGTCGGAGGCGATGGCGCTGTTCGGCATCGGCCTTTTCGCCATCATGATGACGGTCAACCTCACGCCCAAGCTCGCCGGGCTGATCGACGTGGCGCTGCGCCCCGACACCCGCCGCGCTTACGGTGGCGGGCGCATGCTCGCCGTTTCGGCGGTCGCCGAGTTCTGCTTTGCCCTGATCATCGGCCCCGCCATGGCGGTCGCCCAGACGATCTTCATCGCCGGTCTACCGTTCGGCCGGATGGTGCGCTGGGAGCCGCAGCGTCGAGCCGATCACAGCGTCGCCTTCACCGATGCGGTGCGCGGCCTCTGGCCGCAATGCCTCCTGGGCCTCGTCATGCTCACGGGCTTCGCGCTGGCCATGCCGAGTGTCCTGCCCTGGACCCTGCCCGTGGTCGGCGGCCTCCTCCTCGCCATCCCGTTCGCCTGGCTCACTTCCCGTCCGTCGCTCGGCCGAACGCTGACCCGCTTGGGCCTCTGCGCCGTGCCGGAAGAGCGCGAGGCCCCGATGACCGTGCAGCTCGCCGGCTACCGCCCGCGTGCCGACGGCACCGGCCGGGTCCTGTTGCCGGATGTGGATCCGCAACTGGTGGATGCTGCCATCGAGCCGGCGTAAGCCGGACCGAACTCGGGCACGGGCGACGAAGAACCCCGGCTGTCGGCGGACGCAAACAGCCGGGCGTCAGCCGTTCGGCGGCGGTCGCAGGCGCCGATCGCCGCAAATCGCCCGGAGCCGTTCGCCCTCTCGCAGCCCGAATGGCGAGGGAGGTCGATCGGCGCCGCCGCTCGACCGCTCGCGCTGATCGCACCGATGCCATCCTCTGCTCGACTGACGCTGGCGCAGAGAAACGGCAGTTGTCGCCCAAAAGAATGGTGGGCGTGGGGAGGCATTGCTTCCCCACATGCTCCTCCTCGTCGGCTAATCCGTGCCGATGACCGGCTCGATGCGCAAGGGGGCGGTGCGGGGGTTGCGGCAGTCGATGACCCAGACGTCGTACACAGGATGCTCCAGGGCAGAGATGCCGGGGGTGGAGGCGAACATCCAGCCGGTGAAGGCGGCTTCGCGCCTCTCGCCCGTGTCCGGGTTCGGGCCGAGGTCGTCGATTTCGAGGAAGGCCGCGCTTTCGGGTGGCTCGGTGGGCGGCGTCTCGTAGCAGGCGCGCGCCCGGATGGCGAGGCTGCCGAAACGGATTTCCTCGCCCACCGGGGCTTCGAGAACGTCGATCCGGGCGGTGACCTTGTCGAGCCCGCGAAGCACGGCGGTGCCGTGCTCGATGGTGGGCCGGGCGGTGCCCGAAACCGGGAGAAGCAGGGCGATGGAGAGGGTGCCGGTGAGCAGCGTCGGGCGGATCACTCTTCGCCACCCTCGCCGAAGATGAACTGGCCGATGAGATCCTCGAAATTGACGGATGACTGGGTGAACTGGATTTCGCCGCCCTCTTCGAGCATCACCTCGTCGCCGCCGGGCACGATGGCGAGGTATTTGCCACCCAGGAGGCTGGCGCTGACGATTTGCGCCGAACTGTCGGCGGGGAGTTCGATGTCGTTGCCGACGCTGAAGCGGACCTCGGCACGATAGGTCGCGGGGTCGAGCTCCATCGATAGGATTTGGCCGACGCGGATGCCGCTGATCCGCACCGGGCCGCCCGGCTCGATGCCATCGATGCGGTCGAACTTGGCGAGGAGCGTATAGCCGCCGGGATCGCCCACCTCGGCGCGCGCGTAGGCCCAGACGAAGAAGCCGATGGCGACAGCGAGGACGATCGCACCCAGCACGCTCTCGACGATGTTGCGTTTCATTCGGCTGGGGCTCCTCGGGGCATCGGTGCAGGCGGAAACGGGTGCGGGTCGGCGCAGGCTAGGCGGCGTCGCGCCGGTCGGCGTCGAGGCCCAAGAGGCCGCGGGCGAAGGCGTCGGGCTCGAACGGGCGGAGATCGTCGATCGCTTCGCCCACCCCGACGGCGTGGACCGGCAAGCCGAAGCGTTCGGCGAGGGCGACGACCACCCCACCCTTGGCCGAGCCGTCGAGCTTGGTGACGATGAAGCCGGTGAGCTCGACCATGTGGTTGAACAGATCGACCTGGTTGAAGACGTTCTGCCCGGTCGTGGCGTCGAGCACCAGCAGCACGTCGTGCGGCGCGTCCGGCTCCAGCTTCTGGATGACCCGGACGATCTTGGCGAGCTCCTCCATGAGCTCGGTCTTGTTCTGCAGCCGGCCGGCGGTGTCGATCAGCAGGAGGTCGTAGCCCTCGCGCTTGGCGTGGGCCAGGGCGTCGTAGGCGAGGCCCGCGGCATCGGCCCCGGTTTTCGCCTTCATCACCGGGCAGCCGTTGCGGTTGCCCCAGATCTCCAGCTGCTCGACGGCGGCAGCACGGAACGTGTCGCAGGCGGCCATCATCACCTTCCGGCCCTGGAGCATCTGCTGCTTGGCGAGCTTGCCGATGGTGGTGGTCTTGCCCACCCCGTTGACCCCGGCGACGAGCACGACCTGCGGCCGTGCGTCGTCGCGAATCGGCAGCGGCTCGGCCACCTCCTCCAGGACCTCGGCGATCTGCCTGGCCAGCGCTTCGCGGATCTCGGTCTCGGTGACCTCCTTGCCGAAGCGCTCGTCGCGGATGCGCTGGACCATGCGGGTCGAGGTCTCGACGCCGAGATCGGCCATGATCAGCGCCTCCTCGAGCTCTTCCAGGGTCTCGTCGTCGAGCTTCTTTTTCGTGAAGATGCCGGCGATGTTGCCGGTAAGGGCGTTGGACGAGCGCGACAACCCCTGGCGCAGCCGGGCGAGCCAGCCGGTCCTGGGGGCCGGCGCAGGCGCGGGTTCCGGCGTGTAGGCGGAAGCTTCCAGTGGTGCGGACGCTGGCTCGGCCTCGACCCGTACGGCATCTTCGATCACCGGCTCGGGCTCGACATGCTCGACGGGCTCGCTCGGCGCGCCCGGGTCGTCGATCGAGACGGGCTCCGCCGGCGGCCCGGTTCGTCTGTCGTACGCCTCGGCTGCCGGCGGCGGCGCTTGCGGTTGCTCGTGCTCGCGGCGAAAGAGGCGGCCGACCCAGCCGGCTTTCGCCGCGGGCTCGTCGGCGGGTTCGGGCCCGGCTGACAGGGCGGGTTCGGGCTCTGGTGTCGGAGCCGGTTCGGGCTCGGCGGCCGGCGCGGGTTCGGGCTCTTCGTACGGTGCGGTCGCCTGCGGACGTTCCGGCTCGGGCCCCGGTTCGGGTTCCGCCAGCGGTGCTCGGTCGAGAACCTCGTCCTCGATCCGCGCCGGCTCGGGCTGCGGTCGCTCGGGTTCGCCCGGCGGCGTCGGCCTCTCGGGCGGCAGGACCGGCTCCTCGGGCCGCCAATCACGCTCTTCAGTAACGGGTGACGGGGTTTCCTGCCGCTCCGACTCGCGCCGGAAGAGACGGCCGAACCAGCCGGATTTGCGCTCTTCGCTCATCCCGGCACTCCCTGGAGAAGTCCGCCGGCACTGCCGGTGACGGTGATGTCGGTGAGCGTGCCGGCTGGGATGGGTGTGGTGAGGCGGACCGGGGCCATGTGCTGGGTGTGGCCGCGGTTCTGCCGCTCGACCAGGACGCGCCGGCGTTGGCCGATCTGCCCTGCGAGGAACGCGTCGAGGACGGTTTCGCCTTTCTGGCGAAGCTGCTGCGCGCGTTCCTTGATCACCGGCTTCGGCAGTTGCGGCATGCGAGCGGCGGGCGTGCCGGGGCGCGGCGAATAGGGGAAGACGTGGAGGAAAGTGAGGCCGGCCTCGTCGACGATAGTCGAGGATTGCTCGAACATGGCCTCGGTTTCGGTCGGGAATCCGGCGATCAGGTCGGCACCGAAGGTGATGTCGGGGCGGGCCCTGCGCAGCCGCTCACAGAGGTCGATGACGTCGCCCCTGAGGTGGCGGCGCTTCATCCGCTTGAGGATCAGGTCAGAGCCGGCCTGCAGGCTGAGATGGACGTGCGGCATCAGCCGCGGCTCGGTCGCGAGGTGAGCGAAGAGCTCGTCGTCGATCTCGGCGGGGTCGAGGGAGGAGAGGCGGAGACGAGGCAGCTCGGGAATTCCGTCCAGGATGGCCCCGACCAGGCGGCCGAGCGGCGGCTGGCCGGGCTGGTCCTTGCCCCAGGAGGTCAGGTCGACGCCGGTGAGCACCAGCTCCCGGTGACCGGCGTCGGCGAGGCGTCGGGCCTGGGCCACGACATCGGCCGAGGGCACCGAGCGGCTGTTGCCGCGGCCGTAGGGGATGACGCAGAAGGTGCAGCGGTGATCGCAGCCGTTCTGGATGCTCAAGAACGCCCGGGTGCGGCCCTCGATGCCGTCGATCTCGTGGCCGGCCTCGGTATCGACCGCCATGATGTCGCCGATCAGGGTCTTGTTGCCCCCGGCCTCGGCCAGCGCCTGCCAAGTGGCGGGCTTCAGCTTCTGGTCGTTGCCGACGAGCTGTGCCACACCCTCGATCCGGCTGTAGGCGTCGGGGCTGATCTGGGCAGCGCAGCCGGTGACGACGATGCGTGCCGTCGGGCGCTCGCGATGGGCACGACGGATCGCCTGGCGGGCCTGGCGCTCGGCTTCGGCGGTGACCGCACAAGTGTGGACGATCACCAGGTCCGCGAGGCCGGCCTGCTGGGCGTGACGACGCATCACCTCGGATTCGAAGGTGTTGAGGCGGCAGCCGAAGGTGACGACGTCGATACTCTGGGTCATCGGCCGATGGTTTCGGGATCGAAATTGCCGGTGAAGCTTCTGGCCCAGGGGCCGGTCATCGCGACCGGGCCGTCGCCGGGCCAGGCGAGCTCGAGCTCGCCGCCATCCAAGATAAGGGTTGCGCGGTCCTTTGCGAGGCCCCGGCGAACGGCGGCCACCATGGCGGCACAGGCACCGCTGCCGCAGGCGAGCGTCAAACCGGCGCCACGCTCGTAGACGCGGAGGCGGATGCGGCCTGCTGCGATGACCGTGGCGAAGCCGATATTCGCCCCCACCGGGAACAGCGGATGGTGCGCCAGAGCCGGGCCGATGGCGTCGATCCGGTCGACATTGTCGACGAAGAAGACGGCATGCGGGTTGCCCATACTGACGCAGACGGCGGGGGGCAGGCCCTCGATATCGAAATCCACGGCTCCGGTATCGGCCGGCTCGGCGAGCGGGATCTCGGCCCAGGCGAGCCTCGGTGTGGTCATCTGCACCGTGACCCGGCCGTCTGCGTGGCGCTCGGCCGGCAGCAGGCCGGCCTTGCTCTCGAGGGTCACCCGGTCGCGGCCCGTCTCCTCGGCCAGGAGTCCGGCGACGCAGCGGCTGGCGTTGCCGCAAGCAGCGGACTCGCCGCCGTCGTTGTTGAAAAAGTGAACCCGGATGTCGGCGGTCTCGCTGGGCTCCAACAGCACCAGCTGGTCGAAGCCGATGCCGCGATGCCGGTCGGCGAGCCGCCGGATCAGGTCGGGGTCGAGCGGCAGCGGCTTCGCCCTCGCGTCGAGGACGACGAAGTCGTTGCCGAGCCCGTGCATTTTCGAGAACGCGATCATGCGCTGCGGGATAGGGCGGATGGGGCGAAAGTGCAATTGGTTGGCGTGCTGCCGATCCGGGCTATAATGCCGATCGGAGGGTAACGGGATGGTCGAGCAGGCCTCGAAGGACGAGCGGATGACGGTCGACGCGTTCCTGGAGTGGGACGACGGTACCGACACGCGCTACGAGCTGATTGACGGGCGGGTCGTGGCGATGAACCCGCCGATGCCACCGCATGCGGCATTGGTGGCCAGCCTGAGCGCCGTCTTGATCGGCAGAGTGCCGCGAAGCTGTCGGGTGTATGCCGGGGGCGGTGCGCGCAATTTTGCCGATCAGTGGAACTTTCGCGTACCGGATGTGGTGGTTTCGTGCACCCGTAGCCTGAAGAACTGGATCGAAGCGCCGGTCCTCGTCTGCGAAATCCTCTCGCCGTCGACGGCGCGCCTCGACGTCACGACGAAGCTGGATTTCTACCGCGCCCTGCCGAGTGTGCAGGAAATTCTCGTGCTACGGACGACCAAGCGGCATGTGACGCTGTGGCGGCGCGCCGATCCGCAGTGGATCGTCGAGGACTTCATCGGCTCCGCGCTCGTGCCCTTGGCGGCGACGGAACGGCCGATGCCGCTCGATGAGGTCTATGCACCACTCGACGTCGACGACGAGGGCGAAACCGGGTCGGATCCCGGCGATCCGGCTTGACGATCCGGGCTCGGGGCGCCTAAAAGACCGTTTCGCGGCGCTGCCTCCGGCGGCGGCGCGCCCTTTGACATCTATCGACTTCATCGAAGAGGACAATGCGTCGGCTGTCGGCTGCTTGCCGATCGTCGGCTTTTGGTGCCGGACATGTTCGAGAGCCTGAGTGATCGACTGGGTGGCGTTTTCGACGGGCTGCGCAAGCGTGGTGCGCTCGACGAGGACGACGTCGCCGCCGCGATGCGCGAGATCCGGATCGCCCTGCTCGAGGCCGACGTCGCACTGCCGGTGGTCAAGGGCTTCGTCGCCAAGGTCAAGGAGCGGGCGATCGGCCAGGAGGTCATTCGCTCCGTCACCCCCGGGCAGATGGTCGTCAAGATCGTCCACGACCAGCTGGTCGAACTCCTGGGTGGCGAGAACGCCGGGCTCAATCAGGGTGGGCCGCCGACCGTCATCTTGATGGCGGGCCTGCAGGGCTCCGGTAAGACCACGACCTCGGGCAAGCTGGCGCTTCGCCTCAAGGAGAAGGACAAGAAGCGGGTGCTGCTCGCCTCGCTCGACGTGCAGCGGCCGGCAGCTCAGCACCAACTCGAAGTCCTGGCGGGCCAGGCCGGAGTCGAGAGTGTGCCGATCGTGCCGGGGGAGGACCCGCTCACCATCACCAGGCGCGCCCTCGACCAGGCCAAGCGCAACGGCTTCGACGTCCTGATCCTCGATACGGCGGGTCGGCTGGCGATCGACGAGGCTTTGATGGCCGAGCTGATCAAGGTGCGCGATCTCGCCCAACCGCACGAGACACTTCTGGTGGCCGACAGCCTGACCGGTCAGGATGCGGTCAACGTCGCCCGCCATTTCGCCGACGGGGTCGGGGTCACCGGCATCGTGCTCACCCGGATGGACGGTGACGCGCGCGGTGGTGCGGCGCTGAGCATGCGCGAGGTCACGGGCCAGCCGATCAAGTTCGTCGGGACCTCCGAGAAGCTCTCCGGCCTCGATGCCTTCCACCCGGAACGCATGGCCAACCGCATCCTCGCCATGGGCGACGTGGTGAGCTTCGTCGAGAAGGCGACCGAGACGGTCGATCAGGCCGAGGCCGAGAAGCTCGCGAAGAAGATGAGCAAGGGCCGCTTCACCCTCGAGGACATGCAGGCCCAGCTCAAGCAGGTCGGGAAGATGGGCGGGATGAGCGGCATCCTCGGCATGCTCCCCGGGGTCGGCAAGATCAAGAAGCAGCTGGCCGAGGCCAATATCGACGAGCAGATCCTGGTCCGCCAGTCGGCGATCATCGACAGCATGACCCGCCACGAGCGGCGCCACCCGGAGGTGATCGCCGCCTCCCGCAAGCGGCGGATCGCCGCCGGCTCCGGCACCTCGGTGCAGGAGGTGAACAAGCTCTTGAAGCAGCATCGGCAGATGCACGACATGATGAAGAAGATGAAGAAGGCGGGCGGCCCCAAGCAGTTCTTCGGCCGGCACATGCCGCCGGGCATGCTGCCCCGGCACTGATCCCCCCTTCCCTTTCCCTCGATCCGCCCTTCCCCTCGATCCGCCCTACCCCTCGATCCGCACCGACGTTCGCCGAAACAGACTCTCCACCCAGACCCAGGAAGACCAATGGCCGTCAAGATCCGTCTCGCCCGTGGTGGCGCCAAGAAGCGCCCGTTCTATCGCATCGTCGCCGCCGATTCGCGGTTTGCCCGCGACGGCCGCTTCCTCGAGAAACTCGGGCACTACAACCCGCTGCTGCCGGACGACCATCCCGAGCGCATCGTCATGAACGAGGAGCGGGTTAAGCACTATCTCGGCCACGGCGCCCAGGTCAGCGACCGGATGGCGCGGTTCCTCGACAAGGCCGGCATCCTGCCGGGTGCCACCCGGCAGCGTGGCACCGGCAAGAAGGCGGCCGAGATTGCCGCCGAGAAGGCCAAGGCCGAAGCCGCGGCCGCCGAGGCCTGAGCACTAGGTTCGGGCAAGCGCCATGGCCGGGAGCGCACCTTCTGACGACAAGCTCGTCTGTGTGGCCGCTGTGGCGGCCGCACACGGGGTGCGTGGTGCCTTGAAGCTGAAGACCTTCACCGAGGATCCACTGAATGTCGGCGCTTACGGGCCACTCTTGGACGAGGCGGGCCATGAGCTTTTCACGGTTCGGGTGGTGGCGCCAGCCAAGGGTGGGGTGATCGTCGAGGCCGAGGGGATCACCGACCGTGATGCCGCCGAGGTGCTGCGCGGGCTTCGCCTCTTCGTGCCGCGGGCACGGCTGCCCGAGCCCGAGGCCGACAGCTTCTATTACGAGGATCTGGTCGGGCTCGAGGTCGAGGATACCGAGGGGCGGTCCCTCGGGCGGGTGATCGCGGTGCACGATTTCGGCGCCGGCGAGGTGCTGGAGTACCGCGACGACGCGGGGCGCGACGGCATGGTCGCGTTCACGACAGAGCTCGTGCCCGAGGTCGATCTTGCCGGCGGCCGGATCGTGGTGGTACCCGAGGTGCGCGAGGTGGCGGCATGACGTGGCGCGCTTCGGTACTCACCATCTTTCCCGAGATGTTCCCTGGCCCGCTCGGCCATTCCCTCCTCGGCAAGGCGCTGGAGTCCGGAATCTGGGCGCTGGAGGCCGTCGATATCCGCGATTTCGCCACGGATCGGCACCGCAGTGTGGACGACGTGCCGTTCGGCGGTGGCGCCGGCATGGTGATGCGCGCCGAGGTGATCGACAGGGCGGTCGAGGCGGTGCATGCGACCGACGACCCCCGCCCGCTCTGCTACATGAGCCCCAAGGGTGTCCGGCTCGATCAGGCGCTGGCACGAGAGCTCGCCGCCGGCCCCGGCGTCGTGCTCCTCTGTGGCCGCTACGAAGGGGTCGACGAGCGGGTGCTGGAGAAGCATCGCTTTCGCGAGGTGTCGCTCGGCGACTTCGTCATGACCGGGGGCGAGATCGCCGCGATGGCGCTGCTCGATGCCACCGTGCGGCTCTTGCCCGGTGTCGTCGGCACCGCAGCGTCGCTGGAGGAAGAGAGCTTCGCTCGCGGGCTGCTCGAATACCCGCACTACACACGACCGCAGACCTGGCAGGGGCGTTCCGTCCCCGAGGTGCTGTTGTCCGGGCATCACGGCCGCATCCGCGCCTGGCGGCAGGCCGTGGCCCTCGATCTCACTCGCCGTCGTCGTCCGGATCTTCTCGACCCGGAAGCTCGGACCGACCGCGGCCGTCAGGAAACCCTTTGATCCGCGATGTGACCGTCGCCCAGCCGGAGTGTCTATCATGAACGTCATTCAACAGCTCGAGCAGCAGCAGGTGGCGACGCTCAGCCAATCGCGGCAGATTCCCGATTTTCGCCCGGGCGATACGGTCAGGGTCAATGTCCGCGTGATCGAAGGCAATCGCGAGCGCGTGCAGGCATTCGAGGGGGTCTGCATCGCCCGGCGCAATCGCAGTGTGAATTCGTCCTTCACCGTGCGTAAGATCTCCTACGGCGAAGGTGTGGAGCGTGTGTTTCCGCTCTATAGCCCGCGGATCGACAGCATCGAGGTGGTGCGGCACGGCAAGGTCAGGCGGGCCAAGCTCTATTACCTGCGTGGCCGGCGGGGCAAGTCGGCGCGTATCGCCGAGCGGCGGATCGACAAGCAACCGGGTGCGGCCCTCGCCAGTGGGGCTACCGGTGCGGCCGATCCGGCGCCGCTCGACGGCTGAGCCGATCGCCGCGGGTGCCTTGAAGCACGAGGTGCCGTTGCCGAGATCAGCCGAGAACGACAAGACGTAATGCGAGGAAGACGTTGATGGCAGCGGCGGCGAAGGGTCCCCGAACACTGTTCGACAAGATCTGGCAAGCGCATCTGGTCGAGGAGCAGGACGACGGCACCTGTCTCATCTATATCGACCGGCATCTCGTCCACGAGGTGACGAGCCCGCAGGCGTTCGAGGGTCTCCGGGTCTCGGGTCGGAAGGTCCGCCGGCCGGAGGCGACCCTCGCCGTCGTCGACCACAACGTGCCGACCGATCCGGACCGGGCCAAGGGCATCAAGGACGAGACCTCGCGGATCCAGGTTCGAGCGCTCGAAGACAACGCGGCAGAGTTCGGCATCGAGCTCTTCGACGTCACCGATCTGCGTCAGGGGATCGTGCACATCATCGGACCCGAGCAGGGCTTTACGCTGCCCGGGACGACGATCGTCTGCGGCGACAGCCACACCTCCACGCACGGCGCCTTCGGGGCCTTGGCGTTCGGGATCGGAACGTCGGAGGTCGAGCATGTCCTGGCGACGCAGACGCTCCTGCAGAAGCGGCCGAAGAACATGCGGATCACGGTCGAGGGCGAGCTCGGCTTCGGCGTCACCGCCAAGGACGTGATCCTGGCGATTATCGGCAAGATCGGCACGGCGGGCGGCACCGGCCACGTCATCGAATACGCCGGCTCGGTGGTTCGCGGGCTCTCCATGGAGGGCCGCATGACCATCTGCAACATGTCGATCGAGGCGGGGGCGAGGGCCGGGCTGATCGCACCGGACCAGAAGACCTACGATTACATCAACGGCCGGCCGATGGCGCCCAAGGCCGGGGCCTTCGAGCAGGCGGTGGCCTATTGGCGCACCCTGCCCTCGGACGACGGGGCGTTCTACGACAAGGAGCTCACGCTGCGTGCCGAGGATATCGAGCCGCAGGTGACCTGGGGGACGAGCCCGCAGGACGTGGTGCCGATCACCGGCCGGGTGCCCGACCCGGCCTCGGTCGCGGACGAAGACAAGCGTGCGGCGATGCTGCGAGCCCTCCAGTATATGGGGCTCGAGCCCGGCAAACCGCTGGCCGAGGTGACCGTCGATCGGGTGTTCCTCGGCTCCTGCACCAATGGACGGATCGAGGATCTGCGAGCCGCGGCCAAGGTCATCGACGGCAAGAAGGTCGCCGATACGGTGCGCGCCATGGTGGTGCCCGGGTCCGGGCTGGTGAAGCATCAGGCCGAGGTCGAGGGGCTCGATCGGATCTTCATCGATGCCGGATTCGAGTGGCGCGAGGCCGGCTGCTCGATGTGCCTCGGCATGAACCCGGACCAGCTCGAACCGCACGAGCGCTGCGCCTCGACCAGCAACCGCAATTTCGAGGGCCGGCAGGGCCGGCTCGGCCGGACCCATTTGGTGAGCCCGGCCATGGCGGCGGCGGCCGCGATCACCGGTCGCTTGACCGATGTTCGCCAGCTCGTCGACTGACCGCTAGTTGGTGGTGTCCGGCGTCGGCTCCGCCTCGCCTTCGGGGGTGAGCGGCATATCGCCTTCCTGCATCGCTTCCGGCACGTCGGGCGGCTGCTCGGTGAACCAGCCGAGGAAATAGGCGAGGCCACCGAGGACGACGACAAGCAGGACGATCGCCGATATGATGGTGCGCATGGACATGCTGCGTTCCTTTCGGGTGTGGCTTCGGGTCGACCCCGAGAGCCGCTATCGACAGAACTTCGCGAGGCGGCCGGGATTCCCCGGAAAGCTCACGGCCATGCGCCGAGCCGACGGTTTTCGCGCATGGATCGCTCGTTGAGGTGCTCCGGCGTCTGGCCCTGCCTCGCGCTGCTGGCGGCCGCTGGCGCGGTCCCGGTCGGCCCCGCTGCCGCGGACACGCTCCTCTTGCAGCAGAACCTGCCGGGTGACGCCGGCGGCACGCCCTTCCTGCTCATAGAGCGCAGTCGCATCAGCCATGTGACAGTGACCAAGGATACGCGCCTGGTTCATCGTCTCACCATCAGGCTGGCGACCGAACCGCCGGTCGAGATCGGCCTCAGCTGCAACGACGAGGCGATCACCCGCCAGGTCCTCGACGCGCTGCGTCAGGGTGGTGTGCCCACCCTCGACATCACCGGCCGCTGCCGCCTCTGACCCGGGATGGGCGTCCCGCACCGCCGCCCGGCGGCTGAGCCCGAAGAACGGCGCGGACCCATCCGTCACTGGTTTTGGCGGATCGTCGTCGGCGCGTTGCTGCTGGTCCTGCTGCTGCCGCCGCTGGTGCTCGTGGCCTATCGCTGGCTGCCGCCGCCGGCGAGCCCCTTGATGTTGCTGCGTCTGAGCCACCAGGTCGGGCTCGATTATCGCTGGCGGCCGCTTGCCGAGATCAGCCCGCATCTGGCCCGCGCCGTCATCGCCTCCGAGGACAATCTCTTCTGCCGCCACAGGGGCTTCGACGTGCAGGCACTGCGCACAGAGGTGGAGCGGGCGCTGGCCGGCGAGCGGCCGCGGGGTGCCAGCACCATCACCCAGCAGCTGGCCAAGAACCTCTTCCTCTGGCCCGGACGCGGCTACGGTCGGAAGATCCTCGAGGCCTGGTACGCGCCGCAGCTCGAGCTCGTTCTCGGCAAGCAGCGGATCCTCGAGCTCTATCTGAACGTCGTCGAGTTCGGCCCCGGCATCTACGGGGCGGAGGCGGCGAGCCGCCGCTGGTTGCAAAAGCCCGCGACAGCCCTCACCGAGCGCGAGGCCGCGCGGCTCGCGGTGATCCTGCCGCGCCCGCTCTACTGGCGCCCCGACGGCGACTGGGCGAGCGACCGCAGTGCGGTGATCCAGAACCGCATCGGCCAACTGGGCCCGCTGCTCGATTGTGCTCCCCGATGACCGGCATGGAGGCCGCTTGACCATCCGAACTGCCCTCGACCTCGACCGGCGCACCGGCTGGCCCGCTGATCTGCGAGTGCTGCTCGACCGGCATCCGCGTGAGACTTGGCCCGGGCACCCTAATCTGGGCGCGCTCTGCCGCTTCTGGCTGGAGCGGCATGCGATGTTCCGCGAACTCGCCGGTGCGCTGGCCCGGGGTGGCGCGGCGTTGCGCGAGGGTAAGGTCGATGTCGGTGCCTTCCAGCCCTGGTTCGCGCCCCGCATGCGCTTCTTCCTGCAGCAGCTGCACCACCACCACCTGATCGAGGACCACAACTACTTTCCGGTGTTCATGGCGGCCGAGCAGCGCCTGGTGCGTGGTTTCGAGGTGCTGGAAGCGGATCACGCGGTGATCGATGCGGCAATTCGCGAACTGGGTGCGGCGAGCGACGGGCTGCTGCTGGCCTTGCGCGAGCCGTCGGTCGATCTGGCCCGGGCGACGGCGGGGCTCGGCGGGCTCTTGCCCGACTTTCTCGGCAAGCTCGAGCGTCACCTCGCCGACGAGGAGGATTTGATCATCCCCTTGATCCTCGAGCGCAGCGAGGCCGGGCTCGGGATCGGCTGACGGGTTGACCGCAGCCGGCGCCTCGCTACGTGCAAGATTATGAGCATGCGCGAATGGCAGATGTCGGAGCGACTGAGCCTGCCGGAGCCCTGGAGCGGTGTGCGGCCGGTGCGGGTCGAGCGGCAGCATTGGCAGCGGTTGGACCGCGCCGAGGGTGAACTCGAGATCGGCTACGACGCCGCTGACCGACCGGTCAGGATCGAGTATCACTGGAAGCGCTACTTCAGCCGCGCCAATCCGGAACTCGACGACGTCTACACGGCCGAGCTCTGGGTGCGCGACCGCGACGGCGGCTGGCTCTATCTGGTGCAACCGGGGCAGGCCGGCTTCGTGCCGGTGCCGCATGCGCCGTTGCGTGCTCTGCTGCAGCAGCATCTGAATATCGATATCGGGCACGAGCAACGCCGAAAGCGAGGATGATCCCATGTGGTTCAAGAAAAAGTCGATGGAACTGCCGAGCGTCGAGACGGCGCTGCCGGGGCGGGCTGCGCGGCTGTTCGCGATCGCCCCGGGCCATGTCGTCCTCGGCAATCCGCTGGACGCCCCCTGCCCCGACGGGATGGAAGAGGTCTATTTCGGCATGGGCTGTTTTTGGGGGGCCGAGCGGCGCTTCTGGGAGCAGTCGGGCATTTGGACGACTGCCGTGGGCTATGCCGGAGGAGTGACGCCGAACCCGACCTATGAAGAGGTCTGCACCGGGCGGACCGGCCACAACGAGGTCGTCCGCGTGGTCTACGACCCCGCCGTGGTCAGCTTCGCCGAGCTCTTGAAGGTGTTCTTCGAGAGCCATGATCCGACCCAAGGCATGCGCCAGGGCAACGATGTCGGGACACAGTATCGCTCGGCCATCTACACCACCACCGAGGCGCAGTACGCTCTCGCAAAGGCCACGGCCGAAGCCTACGGCAAGGCGCTGGCCGCCGTCGGCAGCGGGGTGATCACCACGGAGATCCTGCCGGCAGGGCCTTTCTATTACGCCGAGGACGAGCACCAGCAATATCTGGCGAAGAACCCCTGGGGGTATTGCGGGCTGCAGGGCACCGGCATCAGCTGTCCCGTGCCCGAGCCGGCCGCGAGCCGAACGGAGCCCATGACGGCCGCTTGAGAGGCTGGTAAACCGCTCCGGACAGCAGCCGGAGTATGCCCTCGATGTCCATCGTCCAGCAGATGCTCGCCGCGCGGATCGATCAGGCCCTCGGCCGCGAGCCCGCCGACCTCGTCGTCAAGAACGCGCGGCTGTTGAATACCGCGACCGGCCGGATCGAGGGGCCGATGGACATCGCGCTGGCGGGCGATGTCGTGGTCGGCACGCACGGCGTCTACGAAGGCCAGCGGGAGATCGATGCCGCGGGCCGGGTGGTGGCCCCGGGCTTCGTCGATTGTCACGTCCATGTCGAAAGCTCGATGGTCTTGCCCGCCGAATTCGAACGCGGGGTGCTGCCGCGAGGCACGACCACGGCGATCTGCGACCCGCACGAAATCGCCAATGTCGTGGGCCTCGAGGGCATTCGCTACTTCATCGAGGCGAGCCGCCGCCTCGCCATGACCCTGAAGGTCAATCTCAGTTCCTGTGTGCCGGCAACGGCACTCGAAACCGCAGGTGCGCGAATCGAGGCGGATGACCTCGCCGAGCTGATGGACGATCCGGCCGTCGTAGGCCTGGCCGAGCTCATGAACTTCCCGGGCGTGATCCACAAGGATCCCGGCATGCTCGCCAAGCTCGAGCGGTTCTTCGGCCGGCATATCGACGGGCACAGCCCGCTCCTCGGCGGCTCCGAGCTCAACGCCTATCTCGCCGTCGGAGTCTCCACCGAGCACGAATGCACCAATCTGGAGGAGGCCGAGGAGAAGCTGGCCAAGGGCATGCACATCCTCCTGCGCGAGGGCTCGATCGCCAAGAACGTGACGACGCTGGCCCCGCTTCTGACCGACACCACCTGGATGCGCTGTGCGTTCTGCACCGACGACCGCAATCCGCTGGAGATTCGCGAGGAAGGCCATATCGACCATGCGATGCGGCTCGCGATCCGGGCGGGAGCACCGGTGCTCGCGGTCTATCGGGCAGCCACCCTGGGTGCTGCCATGGCGTTCGCGCTGCCCGATCGTGGCCTGATCGGCCCGGGCAAGCGCGCCGATCTCGTCATCCTCGACGATTTCGACGATGTGCGGGTGGCCGAGGTGATCGTGGGCGGCAGGCCCGCCGCCGAAGCCCTGGCCCTGCCGAAGGAGCACCCCGCCCCGCCCGGCTACGGCAGTGTTCGCCGTGCGCCGGTGCTCGCTGCCGACCTCGCCCTCGACGGCAGCCGCAAGGTCCCGGTGATCGGTGCCTTGCCCTTCTCGCTTCTCACCGACTATCTCGAGGCCGTGCCGGACGAGGACCCGGCGATCGCCCGGCTCTGTGTGCTCGAGCGGCACGGGGTGAACGGCAATATCGGCCGCGGCTGGGTCAAGGGGTTCGGCCGGGTCGAAGGTGCGATCGCCACCTCGATCGGCCACGACAGCCACAACCTGATCACCGTCGGCGACAATCCGGACGACATGGCAGCCGCGGCCAATCACCTGATTGCGATACAAGGTGGGGCGGTGGTCGTTGCCGGGGGCCGGGTTGTCGCCGACCTTCCGCTGCCTGTGGCGGGGCTGATGTCCGACCAGGACCTGGCTTTCGTCGACGAGCGGCTGATCGAGCTTCGGCGCGAGGCGAGAAAGATCGGCTGCACCCTCGACGAGCCGCTCCTGCAACTCGCCTTCCTGCCGCTACCGGTGATTCCGCACCTCAAGCTCACCGACCGCGGCTACGTGGCGGCCGGCCCGGAGGGCTTGCGGCTCCTCGATTGAGCTCCGGCTCAAGACGCGCGCTTGCCGACTTCGACGCGCACCCGCTCGACGGCGAGGCGCACGGCACGCAATTCCTCGTCGCTGACCATGGCCGCCGACCGCCGGGCCGCGTGCACGCGCTCCATCGCAATCTTGTACTTGGCCGCCTGGTCGGCAGCCGCGGCACCTGCCGCTTCGAGCCGCGGGGCCACCGCCTCGAGCGACTGCTCCAACCGGTCCAGAAAGGCACGCTTGCTCTCGGCCATGGCCATTCTCCTCCCTTTGCTGTTCATCGGTGGCAGCCTAGCATGAAACGGTCGACGGCTTCAGCGCTGAATTGTCACATTCGGGTCGTGTCGGATGGCCCGCGCCACACGGGGAGACGGGTGATGCGATGGTCGTGGCCGGTGGTCGTGATGCAGGGCATGGCAGCTTGCACGCTGCCGGGGCCGGTCGACCAGCCGCCCGAGGTGCAAATCGCCGATCTGCGCTTCGCCGAGGCCGGTCTTCTGGAGCAGTCGATCGGGCTCGATCTGCGTTTCCTCAACCCCAACCCCGAGCCGATCCGGGCCGAAGGTCTGCGCTTCGTCATGGAACTCGGCGGCCGCCGCTTCGCTACGGGCGTCAGTGATGCCGCCTTCGAGATCCCGAGGCTCGGCGAAACGGTGGTGCCCGTCGTCATCCGGGTGCAAACGGGCGAGTTGATCAATCGGCTGCTGGCTTTGGAGGCGGGCGAGCTCGACTACCGGATCACCGGCGACCTCTTCGAGGCCAAGGGGCTCACCCGGCGTTCCATCGCCTTCGACGGCGAAGCCGCGATCGTGATCCCGAACCTGCCGGGGCTGCTCGGCGGCGCCGGCCAACCGTGAGCCGTCAGAGCCGCAGCGCCAGGATCACGGAGACAGTGACGAGCGATGCCGCGGTGGAGAGCAGGATGGCCGTGGCGGCCTCCGCCTCGCCGGTGCGGTACCGGGTGGCGAAGAGATAGGCGTTCACCCCCGTCGGCATCGCCGCGAGGAGAATGGCGGTATCCGACCATGGTCGCGCGATGGCGAAGACGTGATCGACCAATAGCCAGACGACGAGCGGCTGCAGCACCGTCTTGAGCCCGACGACGGCCAGAGCGAGGCCCAGCGCGCCGCGGATCGAATAGCCGGCGAGCGAGGCGCCCATGGCGAAAAGAGCCGCCGGCAAGGCGGCCTGGCCGAGCAGGGCCGTGCTCGCGGCAACGGGCTCCGGGAGTGTCCAGCCGCTACTGCCCACGGCCAGACCGAGGAGGAGACCCACGAGGATCGGGTTGGTGACGAGTCCCTTGGCGGTGGCCCAGAGCCGCGCTCCGGGGCCGAGGTCGCCCTGGCCACGCTCGAGCAGGATGGTGACCAGCGTCATCAGGATCGGCCCGTGCACGCTGACCAGCGCGAAGAGCGGCAAGGTGGCATCCGGGCCGAGGGCAGTGAGCACGAGCGGGATGCCGAGTAGAATGACGTTGCCGTAGGCGGCCGAAAAGCCGGCGACGACCGGAACACGGGAATGTGGGCCGCTGCCGCGCGCGAGGAGTGCCGCAGTCCCGGCCGAGATCCCGGCCCCGAGAAAATAGGCCAACAGGTAGCTGACCTCGAAGGCGGCCGGCGGGCCTTGGCTAGCGAGGCTGGAAAAGAGCATCACCGGTAGCGCGAACTGAAAGACGAAGCGGCTCAGTGCGCGGGTCGCCGTCTCGTCGAAAAGGCCGAAAAGTGCTGCAGCATAGCCGACGCCGATGAGCGCGAAGACCGGGAGGACGATATCGACGAAGGCGCTCAAGCCGCGGGCTTTCGCAGACGAGGCGAACGTGTCGAGAATCGTCCGGCCGTTAAGCCTTTGTTAAGCGGCAGGCGCGCATGATGCACGGGTCGCCGGGTCATCGGGCGACTCCTTCAGCCGACAGCGGAGACGAGCCCGTGCAGAAGCATGTTCCAGCCGCCGGATTGATCATGGACGCCCCGCGCTTCGTCGACGCGACCGATGATCGCGACGAGCGCTGGCCGGCACCCGTGGCGACACTGTTCATTATCGGCACCTCGCTGGCCTTGTGGGGCGGCATCTTCTTCGTTGCCCGGCTCTGGTTCGGCTAGCTGGTGCCGATCCCCTCTCGCCCGAAAAGACGGCGTCGACCTCGGCGGGCCGGCCGCTCGGCGAGCTGCAGCCAGCGACACCGCGGACGCTAGGACCGCCGCGGTTCGAGGTCGAGTGCTTCGCGAAAGCGCGCGGGATCGACATTGCCGCCCGAGAGCACGACCAGCACGGTCTTGCCACGGCAGTCCAGGGCACCGGTGAGTGCCGCGGCCAACGCCACGGCACCGCCCGGCTCGACCACGACCTTGAGTTCCAGAAAAGCCGAGCGCATCGCCTCCAGTACCGCCCGATCGTCGACAGCGAGGCCACCCGCGAGCAGCCGTCGGTTGACCGCGAAGGTGAGCTCGCCCGGCATGGGTGCCAGGAGCGCATCGCAGATCGAGACCGCCCCGGGGCGGTTACCTTCCCGCACGCCCGAGCGCAGCGAGCGGGCGGTATCTTCGAAGCCCACGGGCTCGGCGCTATACACCGCAATTTTCGGGAAGTGGTGGCGAAGCGCCGTGGCGGTCCCGGCGATCAGCCCGCCGCCGCCGCAGCAGACGACAGCGGCATCCGGCACGACGCCCAGTGCCCGCGCATCCTCGGCCATCTCCAGCCCGACCGTCCCCTGGCCGGCCATGATTCGCGGATCGTCGTAGGGCTTGACCAGATAGGCGCCGGTACGCGTGGCAATGTCTCGACCGATCGCCTCGCGATCCTCGCCGAAGCGGTCGTAGAGGACCACCTCGGCACCGAGCCGTCGGGTGTTCTGCTGTTTGATCGCCGGCGCATCGGCCGGCATGATGATCGTGGCCGTCCGCCCCAGAAGCTTCGCCGCGAGTGCGACACCTTGTGCGTGATTGCCCGAGGAATAGGCGACGACGGGGCCGGGCGGCAGTTGGGCGATGGTGTTGTAGGCGCCACGAAACTTGAAGGAGCCGGTCCGCTGCAAGGGCTCGGGCTTGACCAGCAGCCGGCCGCCGACCGCGGCATCGAGTCCTTCGCTCGCGAGCAGCGGCGTGCGCCGGGCGACGCCGGCGAGCCGGGCCGCCGCCGCCGCGATGTCGCCGATCGTCAGGATCGCGGGATCGCTGGCGGAACCGGGACTCGACGCGGCGCCGACCGAGCCGTCGCTCATCGCTGCCGGCCGGACAGCAACGCGGGCAGCGGGCGGAGATCGGCGAGCACGAGCGCGGGTCGGCCCGGCAAGCGCTCCGCCGCCGCAGCCTGGCGGTTCAGATGGATCACGGTGCAACCGAAGCTCGCCGCCCCGTGCACGTCCCAGCCGTTCGCCGAAACGAAGAGGATTTGTCCGGCCGGCACCGCGAAATGCCGGGTAGCGAGCGCGTAGACCTCGGGCACCGGCTTGAACACGCCCAAACGCTCGACCGACAACACCGGGTCGAGATGCCGGGCGATGCCCGCGGCTGCCAGGCCCTGATCCAGCATCTCCGGCGTGCCGTTGGAGAGCACGGCCGTCGGCACGCCGAGCGCGTCCAGCCGCTGCAGCACGGCCGGCACCTCGGGATACGGCTCCAGTGTTCGATAGGCGTCGAGCAGTGCGGCGCGCAGGCCGTCCTCGTCGTCCAGCCCATGCGCCGCCATCGCATGGTCCAGCGCATCGGCGGTCACGACAGCGAAGTCGGCATGCTGCCGCATGCCATTACGAAGCCACGTGTAGGCCAGCTGCTTGTCCCGCCAGAGATTGGAAAAAGCCCCGGCAGCCGCCGGTTCCAGCGGCAGCGATCGCTCCGCCATCACCCGTGCCAGCGCCGAGTGCACATCGAGCAACGTGCCGTACGCATCGAAGCAAACGGCCGCGATCGGCAGAGGTTGCGGGCAATCCGGTAGCAGGAGGTCGACCATGGGCACGCTGTCGCACCGGCGATGCCGCGCGTCAAGCGGCCGCGGCGAAGCGAAGAGGTGGGGACGTCGATCGTCCCCGCACGTGGGGCAATCGCTGGACGGCGGCTACTCTCGCCTGTGATGTTCAGCACGGCATCGGCCGCCTGTGGCGGGCGGGCCGAGCAGGGAGAGTAGCCGTGCAGCAGGAGGTGGCATTCGACGTGTCGCAGCAAACGAGCGAGGCGGCGATCGTCGACAAGCGCGGGAGCTGTATCGCGCGCCGCCCGGTCGCGGCCGATCCTTCGGCGATGGCGATTTTCGTCGAGAAGTCCGGGAGGAACGTGGCGCCTGCTGCGGCATCGGGGCCGGCTTCGAGGCGGGGCTGTTGTCGACCGGGCTCTATCACGAGCTGCAGGATGCGGGCCTGTCGGTCGTCTGCATCGACAGCTGGCGGGCCCGGGCGGCGTGATCGGCACGGCTGAACGATACGGATCGGACCGTTGCCGCGGCCCCCTGCGACTCGTTGCGGACCGGGTTTCATCATCCCGCCTGCGTCAAGAGTTATGCGGCGCACGAGGTGCGGACCCTGCTGAAGGCGCGTGACAGCCTGGTCGACCGGTGCCGACCCGATCAGCACCGCGAGGCCGCCGCCGGCTGATGACCACCGCCGGCGGCGGTGTCGTCGACGCGCTGGCCTTCGCCAGTGCGATCGACGATCCGATGCGCTTCCCCGACAGTCGGGCGGTGGGTGCCTGTTTCGGGCTGACGCCATGCTCGGCCTCCTGGCCTTCGATCGAGCGACACCATGTTGCGGCGAGGCATGTTGCGGCGAGACATGTTGCGGCGAGGCCGACTGCCCGACCGCGAACAGAACCCGGACCCCGGGCCAACCCGCAACCGACCGACGCGATGGCCGCACGGGGCGGACAAGCAAGCAAGGGCCCGACGGTGACGTAGCGATCGGAGAGCCCCAATGGAACGCGGGAATGGAACCGTACTCGGCGACGGAAGGCGACCGCAGGATTCGGGGCCACGAACTCTACCCACAGTGTCAGCGGACAGGCGCCCAGATGCCCATCCAACGACCGAAAACAAGTCGGGTGTCCTCCCGAGTTCCCGTTCGGGCAGCGCGACAGCCTATCACGCAGAATCTCCTTGTCGCGCGACAGATAGAGATCGAGCACTCTGTAGCCGCGCGCAGTCGACAGCTTGTCCGTCACTGGCGGGAACATCGACGTCCACGTCGACTGGTCGAAGGTAAGCCGCCCCGACCCCGAAACCCGCCGCTTCAACGCGACTTCGCCGGCCGCGTCGGCGAAAGCCTCGACCGCGAAGCCCACCGGCTCGGCACCGGCGATCAGACGTTCACCAGCAGCCAGAGTTTTCCGTTGGGAGACGGACGGATTGCCTTCTTCACTGTCGGGATCGACCGGCCGTTCTGACGATTGGGGACCGGCCTGTCATCGGGGTCTCCAGGTGACATGTCGGAAATCGGGGAAACGAGACCCGGTCGACCCCTTACCGCACCATCCCGAAAAGACCGGAGGGGCCCGCGGGGGGGGGGCGCCCCCCCCCGATTCTTCTCATAACGAAGGGTTATGACCAATCGTGGGGCGTCCCCCCGTTGCCCCCCTCCGTGGCACCGCGTACCC
>Ga0081527_100322_pt1 | contig 30032 bp, 25 predicted proteins | sample HotLakmasection5_FD_70992 | JGI IMG/M metagenome (GOLD analysis project Ga0081527, IMG submission 70992) | Hypersaline microbial mat communities from Hot Lake, Washington, USA - Section #5 (SPADES assembly) (version 2) | ecosystem: Environmental > Aquatic > Non-marine Saline and Alkaline >... | reverse complement strand
CCCCCCCGGCGGGGGGGGGGCCCCCCCCCCGCGCCCGCCCCGGGAGCCAAGCCCTTGGGTCGCCCCCCGCGCGAGGGGGGGAGCCGCGGTGTTCATGTAGTGCCGGTGCCGTGCGTAGGGTCGATCCCCGCGCGAGCGGGGGAGCCTCTACCGCATACCGAACCGCATCGATCACGTGGGGTCGATCCCCGCGCGAGCGGGGGAGCCTGCAACCGCGTCGGCGCCTCTCATTCACGTTAGGGTCGATCCCCGCGCGAGCGGGGGAGCCATCGAGCAAACGGTCGTCAACAATCGAAGAGAGGGTCGATCCCCGCGCGAGCGGGGGAGCCACCCCGAGGTAGTCAGCGAGGCCGCCAACAGGGGGTCGATCCCCGCGCGAGCGGGGGAGCCGCATCGCCGCCAGAAGCCAAGTCTCGTGCATGGGGTCGATCCCCGCGCGAGCGGGGGAGCCTCACTCGGGGCCTCGACGAACACGGTCACGAGGGGTCGATCCCCGCGCGAGCGGGGGAGCCACGCCGTTGGTCTCGATCGGCCCAGCTTGGTCGGGTCGATCCCCGCGCGAGCGGGGGAGCCTTGCGCTGGCTGGCGAGGTAGGCACTGCGGAAGGGTCGATCCCCGCGCGAGCGGGGGAGCCTTCTTGAAGGCTCGGTCGCCCTTGGTCGCCTGGGGTCGATCCCCGCGCGAGCGGGGGAGCCTCATCCACCAAGTCCTGATCGCGATACCACTCGGGTCGATCCCCGCGCGAGCGGGGGAGCCCAAGCGAGGTCTCTGGCAACGCCCGGGGGGGCGGGTCGATCCCCGCGCGAGCGGGGGAGCCTTCCAGCGGCAGCGACAAGCCCTCGCGATCCAGGGTCGATCCCCGCGCGAGCGGGGGAGCCTAGCCGTCACGGGCGTCTCGGTCATCTCGCTCGGGTCGATCCCCGCGCGAGCGGGGGAGCCTTCGGCATGCACCGACTTTACATCATTGCTCCGGGTCGATCCCCGCGCGAGCGGGGGAGCCTACCGCTGGATAGCCATCGCCTCGCGCAGCTCGGGTCGATCCCCGCGCGAGCGGGGGAGCCCCTTTCAGGCGATAGTCCTTCGGATCGGTGAGCGGTCGATCCCCGCGCGAGCGGGGGAGCCGCTCAGGCCGCGCAGAAGGCCGAAATGGAGACGGGTCGATCCCCGCGCGAGCGGGGGAGCCTCTCGGGCCTTAGTAGTTGAAAGATAGACGATGTCAAAGAGCGTGCAGGCGAAGTTCAATCAGTCAAATCGCGTCATAGTTGTGACAAGCCCGCCGTCGAGTTCGACGAAAGTTCTGGCCGGCAGGCCGAGCGTGCGGATGCCCTGGCAGCAAGGCTCTCCTGCATCCCGCCAGGTCATCAGGATCGAGCCGCCGCCGAGCTGGCCGTGCCAGTCGCCCATTACCGTCCACACCCGCTCGCGCACGGCCTTGGACATCCGCGGTGCCGTGTAGACCCCGGGCGCGATCTCCAGCATGCACGAGGCGAGAAAGCCGCGAAACCGATCGGCGACGTTGGTGGTGACGACGACGACCATCAGCTATCCGCCTCGAACAAGGTCTTGATCCGTTCTATCAAAGTATCGACCAGCTTCTCCTTCCTGAACATCTCGCTCGCCCGGCGCCGGATCTCGCGCTCCAGATTCAAGGAAGAATCGTCGAGGCAGGCCCGCGCGGTGGTGAAGGCGAGCGGCACCGTGACCGTCGTCCGCACCAGATCGGTGATGTCGAGGATGAAGGCCTTGGCACTGTCCTCGTGGACGAAGCCCAACTGCGGGATGGTGGCGGTGGCCGCGACCGCGATCGAGGCCGCGGCCTCGACACAGGTCACGGCGTGATTGATGCACTGGTTGGGGATGTCCGCGGCGTTCGGATCGGCACGGTCGTAGCGGCGGCCGGCCCATGGAACGCGGTGGCGCTCCGCCAGGAGCTTGTAGGTGGTCTTGATCCTGGCCCCCTCGATGCCGCGCAACACCGCCGGGTCCTGGTGCGGCAGCACCTCGTCGAAGCGCCAGGCGAACATCCGCCGCGCAATGCCGATGCGCGTGTCGAGATCGGCCCAAACCCGCGCCTGCCGCCGCGCCAGCCGACTCTCGTCCGGGCCGAAGGGCTGCGCCGTATAGAGCCGCGTACCGCCAGCGCCGATGGCGAGCAGCACCGTGCCGTGCCGGGCGAGCAGGCGCAGCGCGTCGTGGCTGATACTGCCGCCCGGCCCGAGCAGCACGGCCGAGACCGTCTGGAACGGGATGGCGTAGTCGCCGGCCTGCATGCTCTCCGAGGCCGCCGCCTGAAAGCGCAGCGTCCCGTCCTCGACATAGAGCCGGCCGCGCTCCAGCCAGACCAGGCCGTGCCGGTCGACATGCGGGATGCGCGCGGTCTCGAGCCCGAGCCGACCCAAAAGCACCATCGGATCAGCCCGCCGGCCGCAGGAGCAGCAGGCCGAAGCCGAACGCCCGGTGGCGGCCGATACCCTTGGCCAGGAGTTGCTGAAATCGATCGGGCTCTGCGATCCGCAACAGGCCGTCGAGCACCGCATCCGGCCGCCTGGCAGCGCTACGGGGTCGCCGGCCGGGAAGCCGCTTCGGCCGCCCCTCCTCGGTGGCCGTGCGGCCGTTGGGCGACGCATGGCTGCGGCGGACGAGACTGGTCAGCCGAAAGCTGGCGAGCCGCGCGTCGAGCAGCTCTGCCCCTCCCGCCTTCAGCAGGCGCCGCAGCCAGTCGCGGTAGATGTCGGCGCGGTCGGGCTTGGGCGCATCAGGGTCGGCCGCGGCCACGTGGACAAACGCGTCGAGTTCCCGCTTCTTGCCGCTGTCGCTGCTCCGGGTGCGGACGATCGGGCAGATACGGGTGGAAAAGGCGAGCGTGCGGCCAGCGGCGAACGCCTCGGGCAAGGGCTTGGCGGCGATCCCGTCGGCCGGGAACACGGCGGCAGCCTCGGCTGACGCCTCGGCCCGGGCGCCGAGAAGCGCCGCCTCGTCGGCGGTGGCGTAGCCGAGCAGATGCAGCGGCTTGTCGTCCTGCGCATCCGGGTCGGGCTCGAAGACGCGAAACGGCTGCGGCGCGATGCCGCCGAAGGCCTGCCGCAGCGCATGGTGAAAGAGATAACCCTGGTCGTGCTCCGGTAGGCCGGCCAGATGCGCCAGCCGCGCCAGGTGCTTGGCCTCGGGCACGAGGCGGACGAGGTGCAGCGTCATGGCGCATCGGCTCCCGTGGCCGCGCGAATCTCCCGCCGCCGACTGAGCCCGGCATGATAGCCCATGCGCCAATCGCGACGATCGGCGAGCGAAAAGCCCCGGCCGGCGGGCTCGGCGTCGCTGTCCTCGGTCTCGATCACCGGCGGACCGGGATCGCGTTCCACCCGGGTGCGCTTGATCGGGATGTGGCTCAGCGCCTCGACGAGTGTCGCCGCCGTGACCTCGCCGACGAAGAGTCGGTCGCTCGGCGGACAGCCCTTGCGGCCGATGAACAGCGGGCGCTCGGGCCGCTGCAAGGCGTCGGTCACGGTTTGGAGGTCTGGCATTTCGTCCGCCGGATCGAGGGTGAGGCCCACCGTGACGATGCTGTCGGCGCGGTAGTGGCGATAACGCAAGGCTGGACCGCTATAGGAGTTGGCCCCGCCGGCGCGCCCAGCCGGCACGCCGCGCGTCGTCCAGAGCGGATCGTCCTGGCTGAGTTCGGCCGTCTGGAAGTCGACCACGGCCTCGCCCGACTGGTCGAGCCGGGCCGCGAACCGCAGCCGCTCCTGCAACCGGCCGAGCGCGTCGACGTCACGATGCTCGTAGCCGAGCGCATTGGCGAGAAGGCCCGTGAGCAGCGAGCGGCCGGGGAGCCGGCGCGTCGGCCTGATCTCGTCGATCGCCGTATCGCCGAAGCTCATCAGCGGCCCCTCGAGGCGCAGGATCAGGCAGCGCATCAGTCGGCTCCGGCGACGGCTGCGGCCACGGCCTTGGTCAGGGCCGGGAAGCTGGTCTTCTCGGCGGCACCCACCTCGATATCGTGCCGGGTGGCGAGCCAGCGGGCGGCCTCGCTGCCGTACATGCCGTCGATGTCGGCTACATGCTTCGCCAGTACCGCTGCGGCGGCACCATCGAGCGGCTGCTGCCTGACCGGCTTGATGAAGGCATTGGCCAGCGTCCGCGGCTGCTCCGCCCCCGCCTCGACCAGCACCAGCGACGCGTAGTCGTAGGGTGCCGTCGAGCCCTTCTTCGCCCCCGGCGTCACCTTGGCGATCAGATGCAAGAGCGCTTCGACCGTCTTCGCAGCCAGCGTCCGGTCCGCCTCCTGCCAATTCCGGCGATGCACGCCCTCGAGGTTGGAGACCAAGAGCGGCACGTCGATCGCGACATAGCCGTAATAGACGCCGGACGTGAGATCTGCCGTGTTCAAATGCCCCGCACCCGAGCCCTGCTCCTCGGCCTGCAGATCGTCGACGGCGGTGAAATAGTCGGGCTCCGATGCCTGCTCGTGCACGGTAAACGCATGCGCCACATGCACCGCGGCATCGACCCTGGCATCGCGATCACCCGACACGAACCGCCCGAACATGGCGGCATCGAGGCCGGCCCCGGCTCTGAGCGCATGGAAGTTCTTGCGCAGGCTCTTGAGTTCGGCAGCGATGGCCTTGGCATCGCTGCCGGCGAGACCGACGATCCGGCGGGTTTCGTTCGTGAGGTAATCGATCTCGGGGCGGCCGAGGACAACGAGTTCGTCCCGTTCCAGATCGATTTCGGCTTCCTTGCCGGCTCTCGCGGCCTTCGCCTTCTTGCTCTGTCCGTAGAGTTCAACCTGCATGGCGTCCAAAACGACATCGACCGCGTTCTTGGGCAGCCCCTCGGCCAAAAGCGGCTCCTGGATCAACACCTTCCAGGTCCGCCTCGAGCGGGTCGAAACGCCTATCGCGGGATCGATCGAGCCCAGTGCCATTGCGTCCTCGGCCATCCGCCAATGCCGCTTCAAGCATTGCGAGGAAATCCGCAGCCGCTCGACCCCGCCGAACGGCAGCCGCTTGGCGAGCCCCGCATCGTCGCGGTTGAGGAGCGTGCCCGGATAAGAATGCAGTGTGTGGATCTGAATGAACCGGGGCTCGGTCATGCGGCTTCTCCTTTGGGATTCTGCAGATTGTATTGGCGGCGGTAGTAGGCCTTGGCGATCCCCCGCCGCGGCCAGTCGTCATCTGGATAAAAGGCGAGCAGGAACACTTCGTGCCAATCGAACCGGCCGGCATCGCCCTTGGACGCCATCAACCGGGCGAGCCGGCGCACTTCCTCGGGCAACTGGTCTTTTCCGGTGCGCAACAGGCGGAGCAGCCGCGCCTCGCTGATCTCCGCCTCGGCCATGGCGGTGCCGAGCGGGCGACGCTCTGGCGAGCGGTGGAACGGATGCGCGATCGCCATGCCGTGGACGGTGACCGCCAGCGCACGTTCGGCCCGGTCGTCGTCGAGCGCCGTTTCGGCGAAGCGATTGACGAGCAGCCAGAACGCCGCACCGTCCCGGCGGACGGGATCGAGGCGGCGAAGTTGTGCCAGATGCGCTGCCGGAAAGTCGTCGTGGTCGAGACGACGCGCGATGCTGCGCACGATCGCCTGCCAATCGGCTTGTTCACTCGACATCGACGGTCTCCGTTATCGGCTCGGGAAAGTAGCCGTTGAAGCTCTTCCAGAAGAGCGCCCCCAGCTTCTGCTCGGCCACCGCCAGCGCCTTGAGGCGCCGCGCACCGGCGATGGGCACCGTTCGCTCAGCAGCGGCGAAGGTCTTGTCGGCGACCTCTCGCAGGAAGCGGCCCCAGGTCTCGAAGCTCTCGGTTTCGGCGCGCGTGAAGAGCTGAGCAAAGAATGCGTCGTCGACCTGACGGTCGGCCGCATCGAGCCACTGCTTGACCCACTGCGTTGCCGTGCGGTCACCGAAATCCACCTCGGCATCGCCCGCCTGAATCAAGGTGAGAAGCGGCGCCTTCAGCACTCGGTTCTGCAGGGTTCCAGCGTCCTCGATCATCTGCTGCGCGAGCTTGGCCATCTCGTCGCGCTTGGTGGAGTCGAAGAGGAAAGCGCGGCGTTGCTTGCTGTCGATCGGCACCTCGCGAAGGTGCTGGCCCTCGGTCGTGCCCTGGCCCCGGACCGTGACGTCGAAGCGCGCCCACATCGGTATAGCGTCGATGCCGTCGTGCCATTCGAGGAGCAGCGGCCGGAGCCACTTGTCGCGGTCGAAGAGAACCTCGCTTACCGCGCGATAGGTCGGCGCCCGGTTGTAGGCGGCTGAGCCCTTGTCGAGGTTCAAGGGAATCCATGGATCACCGACATTGCCCAAAAGTGCCTTTGCCGAGATGCGCGCGGCTTTCGAGCCGACACTCTTCGCGGTTTCGGCGCCATCGCCATCCCGATAAAGCCGAATGCGCCGGCAGACTTCGATAAACCAGGGATCGAGCTCGTGGAGTTGCAGGCTCCGCTCACCATCCCAGGGCAGGCACCACAGCAGTGCCGCGCCATCCTCCTCGGCGAACGCGATCCGCTCGAAAAACCAGTCGCGCCGACGCAGCATCACCTCGACATCTCGGCGCCAATGGGCACCGATACCCCCCTTCGGCACGAGACCCGTGAACGGGCGCGTGGCAAAGCCGCCGTTCATTCGCGCGACGCCGTAATTGCCGGCACCGAGAAAACCGCCGGTGGTCTGCAACAGCACCAATGCAGCGGCCCAAGCAGCCGGTGTCGCCTCAGAGACGAGCCCCTGCTTCACGCCATGGTTCTTGGCCGTGACCAGCACATCGAGATCGTCGGGCGTTGCGGTCGGCGTCTTGTGCGGATCGGCGATGCCCTCGGGCACCGGCGGCTGCATGAAGGCGGGCTTCGTCACGTCCGCGACGACGAGTCGCCAGGGTTCGTCGTTGGGCCATTTCACCGTCAACCCGCGCAGCAGCTGTCGCCACGTTTCGGGATCATCTGGAATGTCGTCGAGCCCGCCGCGATGCAAAGCGAGCGCTGCGAGCTGGACCGAGAAACTGTGCCAGGGTGAATGCTGATGGGGACGCAGAAAATGGAGGTCGCGGAGCGCATCAGCAGCGTAGAGCGCAAAAAGCGACGGTAGGTCCGTCGCCACCGTGACATAATCGCGGCGAAGGACCGGGAATATCTCGCCCTCGACAATATTCATGCGTATCCTCCATGGATTTCTATTGCGGCAGCATATTGCCGTATGCCTCAGTTCTCAGGGGCGATCAACGCGCGTCAAGCCAAATCGATCGTAGCGGTAACGCGCATCGCCGCAGACCAGTCCGCCTTCGGCATCGATCGCAAGAAACGGGTTCTCGGGCAGTTGCTCAGGTTTCATCCAGGCCGGCACCTTGAGCGCCTTCAGTGTGATCCCGAACGGCGAGACGATGAGCGGGTCGACAGGCAACAGAAGGTCGGCCGCACCGAGGCGCGTGGCGAGCTTCTGAGCCGCGTCCGGCCAAACCGTCTCGCCGAAGGGCTTGGTGTAGTCGATGCTGTTGTCCCTCGCTTGGCTGCGCGCCGCGGTCTTGCCGCCGAAATAGTCGCCCCAGTGCTTCGCCCAATTCGATCCGAGTTCGTTGGCCAAGCCTCGCAACCGCTCCTCGTGCGTCCCCTCCTCGACCAGCCGGCGGTTGTCGGCGGGTATGGTCCAACTGGCGCCGTCCGCCGCCATTCGCCGCGTCGCCTCGACGGCGAGCACGTTGTCGTAGGCGCGCTCCGGGCCGATGCCGTGGCGGGCATGGTGGAGGAGCCCGGCGAGGTCCGTGGCATCCGGCAGCAGTACGACGCAACGGGCAATTTCGAATCCCGCCGGTCGGTCCTTGCGATCATGCCGATGCAGCCGACCGATACGCTGCAGCAGCACGTCGACGGGGGCGAGGTCGGTGATCAGGAGATCGGCGTCGACGTCGAGCGACTGCTCGAGCGTCTGGGTCGCGACGATCACGGCCGGCCCGGCCGGGGCATTCTTCCCGAAGCGGCCCTCGACCGCCTCGTCCAGCAACTTCCGGTCCTCGGCTGCAAAGCGGCCGTGGTGCAGGGCGACCACGCCATTCACCCGGAAGAACGCCTTATGATCGCCCGGCAGCAGGGCTTCGAGCGCCTCCTGCGTCTCGATTGCCGCCTTGACGGTATTGCGCAGCACGAGGACGCGCGCCCTGCCCGCCACCGCCTCGGCGGCAAGCGCAGCCACGGCACCTGGATCGTCCGCGACCGTGCGCGGCTCGATCCGGACGGTCTTGCCGGCGCCTTCGGCCGCCATGTCGACGGCTGGCGTGTGGTTCGCCGTGATCCTTGGATAAGCGGTGGCGATGGCAGCATCGAGCGGTGGTACTGTCTTGCAACCGAACACGAGCCGCTCGCGTGTCCCGGCACCCACGGTCGCCGACATGAGCAGGACGTGGCCGCCCGAAGCCTTGAACAGCGCAATCAACCGCTCGGCGAGCGTCGTCATGTAGGCGTCGCTCGAATGCACCTCGTCGATGACGAGCAGGTGGCGAACGAGGCAGGCGGCGCGCAAATGCGCGTGCTTGACCGCGAGCGCCCCCAAGAGCGCCTGATCGATCGTGCCGACCGCAAAGGCGGCCGCCATGTAGCGCTTGGGCTGCTCGGCGGCCCAGCGCTCGGCGTTGCGGTCGGTGGTCTCCGCATCGCTCCACTGCACCCGATGACCGGGCAGCCGCCAGCCCTCGGCCTGACCCATGCGAAAGTAGCCGGGAACGGCCAGCAGCGGCTCCGGCGCATCGTCGCCATAAGTCGCCTCGAGCCAGCGATGCATCCGCCCGTGCAATTGCACGGCCGCCGAGCGCAACGGCACGGCGAAGTAGCAGCCGTCGACCAGCCCGGCCTCGATCAGCCGCGAGGCCCAGCGCAGCGCCGCCTCGGTCTTGCCCGAGCCGGTCTCGCTTTCCAGGAGCACAATGGAGCCCTGCTCGTCGGGAAGCGGAAGCTGGTCGATGACGCCTTGCGCCGCCCGGGGTGAAAAGTCGAATTGCGCTTCGAACGGCGGAAGCCCGCTGGAAAGGGATGGTGGCGCAAAACGGATTGCCGCGAGAGCTCGTGTCGCCATGACTCTCGCGGCGGCGAGCCGCGGCGGGTCCCCGGGCTCGGCAAAATGGAACCAGTCGCTGCTCGAGCCGATCCAATCGGCGAGCATCAAGAGACCGGCGAAGAGATGCTGGAAGACTGGGTTGTTCGGCAGGCCCGCAGAAGTCGGCACAAAGGCGTCGGCAAAGCTCGTCCGCCCGGTCTCGATCAGCTCCGCGAGTCGCCTGAGCGGCTCACCCTCCCGCGCCTGCCAGCTGCGAAGCAGTGGACGGTCGCTGCCGGGATTGTAGTCGAGTTCAGGCGTTTTGCCGTGATGCGCGAAGACGGCGAGCAGGTAATCGTGGATCGTCTCACCCGCCCAACCGCGCAACGCTGGCGCATCGATAAGCCTCAGAAACTCGAGGCCGAGCGGCTCCGCCGAGAACGGCTTCAGGGCCGCGAGGTGACCGACCACGCGTTCACTGCCCGGTCGGGCCTTCGCCTGAAAACCGGCCGCACATTTGCCCAGGTCGTGGATGAAGGCGAGGAAGGCGAGCCTTGCGATCGTCGTTTCATCGAGGCCGGTGCGACCAGCTGCCCGAGCGAGCCGACGCTGTAAGGTCGGCTGATGGAGCAGGATCTCCAGAACTGCGGCGACATCGAGGCAATGATCGACCAGCGGGTGCCAAGCCGGACCGCCGTGGGCGGCGTCTTGTAGTTTGCCCCAGAGTTCGGCCTCGGTCGGCACGCCCCGCATCGTCATGCGTCTCCGAGGTATCGGCGGTTGTCAGCCGACCGCAACCTGGAGCCGACAATGGATGCCATCATCCTACAACCCATCGAGCCATCTCCCAGCGTCGCCCAGAGCTGCATTCAGCGCAGCAATCGGCACCAAGGTCCGTCTCATGCTCGAGGGCGTCGTTTCAATCAGAATGCGTCAAGTATCATGGGAGAACAATCAACAATTTATGACTTGCGAGGCTCCGGGCCGAAACGGTCTTTTGAGCTGTCGGGATGAACTCGGCCGATTTCCTGGTCCTGGTACCGGGTGAGCCGGGGGCTCGCCGTGGGCCGCCGTCGTGCGCCGACACAGAGCCGATTCTCGGAGCCAGCCTCATGCAGTCCGACCTGCTGATGAACATCCACAGCTCAGCCAGCCGCTGGGCGCGAGCGAAATAGCCGGGCCGCCGAATTTCCCCCAGCCGGTCGAAAGATGCACAGGTCTAGGCGAAAAATCCGATATCACCCTGCCCCGCGAAGGCATCCAGCAACCTGTTCGCCAAAAAAGCCACGATCATTTTCCTCCAGAAAGCGAAAAAGGGAGGCAAACAACGGATCCTACTCCGCATGACAAGACGAGTTTCCGAAACTCCCGTACCGGCACCCACCCCGCCCGCGACCGTCCGCCCAACTCTTTGAAATCACCGAGACTCTTTTTTCCCCAGCGTCCCGGAAAATGACCCCGCCACCGCCCGCCGACACCACCGCCGAACAACCGTGGGGGTCGTAGGGGGCGATCATCGCCCCCTGCATTCCTTGCTTTTCCTGTTTTCCCGACGCAGCAGCGACGAAATTGCCGCCGGCCGGCCGCATAATCCGGTCCGGCGCGTTGAAGTCGAGAATCTGTCGGCAGAAAATCGCCCGAATAACGCAAAAATTCGCTTTTTGTACAATAATTAGGTGATCCGAGCTATAAGCAATGCTTATGATAAATCCTTTTTCTGCGGTGATCTCTCGAATCGGTGTTCGTCTGATGCGCCATAACCCGAGAAATGCGCCGCTATATGCGCCATGAACCCGAGCGGTGTGTCGTATAGAGTCGCATTTGTCATAATCTTCGTCGCTTTATGCGCCATTAGCGATGCTTATGGTTCATATACCGTCACATTTCGGCCGAAAAACCTGCGAACGAACCCGATGAATCGACGATCGAACCCGGGAACGGCCACCGATTTCGACGATCGAACCCGAGAATTCGACGAGCGAACCCGGGATCCCGCGAACGAACCCGGGCTGACAGGATGTCGCACAGGACGGCGAGAAAGTGCATTGGATCAAGGGGTTGATTTTTGCACTTCATGGCTGGCGTGCGGCTGATACGGCAACGGGAGGCGGGTGGTCGGTCGGTTTGCCGAGCGAACCCGCCGGGATCTTGACGACGGGCACCGCGTCGGTTATTATTCCTATGTCTGCAGGTGCCGACGATATGTCTGCAGGTGCCGACGATGCGCCATTTGACAGGCTCGGGCCCTTGGTGAACCTTGGGTGTTGCTGTCCTCGGGATCGACCGCACGCCTTCGACGGACGGTCGATGCCGCCGGCTCTACGTTGCCCAACTGATCGGAGTCCGCTCGTGCGGGCCCCCAATGATCCGGGAGACCGTTCATGTCGTTGACGCTCTGGCACCGCACTCTTCTGGCTTCGGCCTTGGCCGGGTTCTTGGCCTCGCCCTTGGCGCTGCCCGCCGCGCACGCGCAGGTGCCGCCCGATGTCCTGGTCGTGGGGCAGGTGGCGGAGCCTGCCACCATGGACCCGCACGTGGCCACCGCGGTCAACGACTTCCGCATCCTGGTCAATCTCTACGAGGGTCTGGTCCGCTATGCGCCCGGCACGCTCGAGGTCGAGCCCGCCTTGGCCGAGAGCTGGGAGATCAGCGAGGACGGCACGGTCTATACCTTCCAGCTCAGGGACGGTGTGAGCTTCCACGACGGTACCCCCTTCGACGCCGAGGCGGTGAAGTTCAACTTCGATCGCATGCTGAACGAGGACCATCCGCTGCACGGCACCGGCCCCTTCCCGCTCTCGTTCTTCTTCAGTGCGATCGAGGCGACCGAGGTCGTGGACGACCTCACCGTCCGCTTCCACCTGAACGAGCCCTACGCCCCCTTCCTCTCCAACCTCGCCTACCCCACGGGCCTGATCGTCTCGCCGACCGCGGTCGAGACGCATGTCGACGACTTCGCCCGCAATCCGGCCGGCACCGGGCCCTTCGTCTTTCGCGTCTGGGAGTCGAACCGGCAGGTGGCGCTCGAGCGCAACGAGGACTACTGGAACGGCGAGCCACCCTTGGCCGGCGTGGTCTTCCGCCCGATCACCGATGCCAACGCCCGGGTCTCCGAGATGCTCTCGGGCGGCATCGATCTCATGGTCGAGGTCCCGCCGGACAACGTCCGGCTCTTCGCCGAGGACCCGCAATTCGTCCTGCACGAAGAGGCCGGCCCGCATCTCTGGTTCTTGATCCTGAATACCAAGGAGCCGCCGTTCGACGACGTCCGCGTGCGGCAAGCCGCGAACTACGCGATCGACAAGGAGAGCCTGGTCACCAACGTGCTCCAAGGCACCGCCACCGTGGCGGCCGGGCCGACGCCCGAGGCCTTCGGCTGGGCCCACAACGACGACCTGGAGCCCTACCCCTATGATCCCGACCGGGCGAAGGAACTCCTCGCCGAGGCCGGCTACGAAGGGGGCGCCGAGACCGTCTTCCTCGTCACCGAGGGCGGCTCCGGCATGCTCGACCCGGTGCCGATGGGCACCGCCATCCAGGCCGATCTCGCCGCGGTCGGCATCGATGCCGAGATCCGGACCTACGAGTGGAACACCTTCCTCGACCAGGTGAATCCGGGGCTCGAGGGGAAGGCCGGCATGGCGCAGATGGCCTGGATGACCAACGACCCCGACACCCTGCCCTTCCTGGCGCTGCGGACCGAGGCGATGCCGGAGAACGGTGGCTTCAATTCCGGCTACTACTCCAACCCCGAGGTCGATGCACTCCTCGAAGAGGCGCGCCGCGCCACCGACCAGGACGAGCGGGCGCGGCTCTACCAGGAGATGCAGGTGATCGTCCAAGAGGATGCACCCTGGGTCTTCGTCGCCAACTGGAAGCAGAACGCGGTGACCACGGCCAATGTCGAGAACTTCCGGCTCGAGCCGAGCTTTCTCTTGATCCTGAAGGAGGTTGCCAAGAATTGAGGAGCCAGGAATCGCGGGCCGAGACCTAGCCCGGCCATGCTCGGCTACGCGCTCCGGCGCCTGGCGCTTACCGTCCCGGTTCTCTTCGGGATCTCGGTGATCGTCTTTCTGGTGATCTCGCTGATCCCGGGCGACCCGGCAACGGCGATCCTCGGCGCCTTCGCGACGCCCGAGAATGTCGAGCGGATCCGCCGCGAACTCGGCCTCGACCAGCCCTTGCCGCTGCAATACCTGATCTGGCTCACAGGAGTCCTCGAGGGCGATCTCGGCCGCTCCTATTCTCTCAACCGCCCGGTCGCCGACGAGGTGCTGGAACGCTTCGGCCCGACCCTGATCCTCGCAGGGGCCGCCCTTTTCCTCTGCACCGTCTTCGGCCTTCTGGCCGGCGTCGTTTCCGCCATCCGCCAATACGGCTGGACCGACAAGATCGTCACCGTGGCCGTCCTCGTCGGCATCTCCACGCCCTCGTTCTTTCTCGGCATCATGCTGATCTTGTGGTTCTCGGTCGGGCTCGGCTGGTTCCCGACGGGCGGCATGTCTTCGCTCTTCGGCGACGGCGGCCTCGGCGACCTCCTCTGGCACCTCACCCTGCCGGCCACCGCCCTCGCCGTGGTCGCCACCGGTGTCGTCGCCAGGCTCACCCGCGCCAACATGCTCGAAGTGCTGCGCCAGGACTACGTCAGGACGGCCCGGGCCAAGGGGCTGCGCGAGGGCCGCGTCATCCTCCGCCACGCCTTTCTCAATGCGCTGGTCAACATCGTGCCGATCATCGGCATCCAGGCGGGCTTCGTGCTGGGCGGTGCCGTCTATATCGAATCGGTCTTCCAGTGGCCCGGCATCGGCCGGATGCTGGTCACCGCCATCTCCACCCGCGACATCCTCCTGGTCCAGGGTGGGGTCCTGGTGGTGGCCGCCAGTTTCGTTTTGATCAACCTCGTCACCGACCTCATCCAGGTCGCCCTCGACCCTCGCTTGCGGCGCGGCTGATGGCGGCCGTAGGCGATACCGCAGCCGAACCCCTGCCCGAGCGCGGCACCACCGCCTGGGGCCGGCTGAGCCGCAACAGCCTCGCGGTCGTCGGCCTCACCATCGTCGTGCTGATCGTCGCCGTCGCCCTTGCCGCCCCGATCCTGCCGCTCGCCGATCCCGACATCACCGCCCCCGCCGACCGCCTGCAGCCGCCCTTCAGCGAGGGGGCCTGGCTCGGCACCGACCAGCTCGGCCGCGACATGCTCTCGCGGCTGATCTGGGGGGCCAGGGTCAGCATCGCCGTCGGTGTCGCTGCGACGCTCGTGGCAGCGCTGATCGGCAGCACCATCGGCCTCGTCGCCGCCTATTTCGGTCGGATCACCGACAATGTGCTGATGCGCGGCGTCGACATGCTGATGGCCTTTCCCTACCTGCTTCTGGCGCTCGCCATCGTCGCCGCCCTCGGGCCGGGGCTGATGAACGCGCTCCTGGCGATTGCCGTCGTCAACATCCCCTTCTTCGCGCGGTCGGTCAGAGGCGCCACGCTCGGTCTGGTCAATCGCGAGTTCATCGAGGCGGCCCGGCTTTCCGGCTTCTCCGATACCCGGATCATCCTCTCCGAACTGCTGCCCAACGTGCTCCCGGTCATCGTCATCACCATGTCCACCACGGTGGGCTGGATGATCCTCGAGACCGCCGGCCTCTCCTTCCTCGGCCTCGGGGCGCAGCCGCCGCAGGCCGATCTCGGCTCGATGCTCGGCGACGGCCGCGGCCTGATCATCAATGCCCCGCACGTCTCGGTGGTGCCGGGCGTGCTCATCCTGATCCTGGTGATCGGTATCAATCTTTTGGGCGACGGGCTCAGGGACGTTCTCGACCCGCGCCTCAAATCGGGCGCCCTCTCTCGCCCCGTCGCGCGCACTGAGGTCGCCGAACGCCCCCCTTCCGGGGCCGGCGGCAAGGGGGCGCTGCTCGAGGTGCAGGGCCTCGAGACCGAGTTCCGGGTCGGCAAGCGCGTGCTCAAGGCGGTGAACGGCGTCGACTTCACGCTGCAGCCGGGCGAGAGCCTCGGCATCGTCGGCGAGAGCGGTTCCGGCAAGTCGGTTACCGCCCTCTCGATCCTCGGCCTCGTCCCGACCCCGCCCGGCATCATCGCCAAGGGTGCGATCCGCTTCAACGGCACCGACCTTCTGCGCCTGCCCTTGAAGGACCTCCAGGACATCCGCGGCAACCGCATTTCCTATATCTTCCAGGACCCGCTCACCACGCTCAACCCGCTGATCCGGGTCGGCGACCAGGTCGAGGAGAGCCTGATCCGCCACCAGGGCCTGGGCAGCCGTGCCGCCATGAACCAGGCGGTCGAGCTCCTGAACGCCGTGGGCCTGCCCGATCCGAAGAGCAAGGCCCGGGCCTTCCCGCACGAGCTCTCCGGCGGCCAGCGCCAGCGCGTCGTCATCGCCATGGCACTCGCCAACCGCCCCGACCTGATCATCGCCGACGAGCCGACCACCGCTCTCGACGTCACCACTCAGGCCCGCGTCCTCGATCTTCTGAACGATCTGCGCCGGCAGACCGGGGCCGCCTTGATCTTCATCACCCACGACCTCGGTGTCGTCTCCGAACTCTGCGAGCGGGTGCTGGTCATGTATGCCGGCAAGGTCGTCGAGAGTGGTGCGGTCGATGCCGTCTTCGCCCAGCCGCGCCACCCCTATACCGCAGCCCTGCTGGCCTGCGTGCCGGTATTGGGCGAGCCCGACCGCTCGCTCGCCGCCATCCCGGGCCTGCCGCCGCCGGTCGACGACCTGCCCCGTGGCTGTGCCTTCGCCGACCGCTGCCCGCTTGTCGTCCCCGACTGCCGAACCGGTGAGATCCTCTTGGCCCGTTCCGGCGACGGCCGGCGCAGCCGCTGCATCCGCTGGCAGGACGTCGAGCAGGAGATGGGCGCATCGGAGGTGGGGCATGCCTGAACCCATCATCGAAGCCCGGCATCTGGTGCGCGTCTTCGGCGGCGGTCGCACCTGGTACGGCGCCGGGAAGCCCGAGTTGCGCGCCGTGGACGATGTCACGCTCGGTGTGCAGCCCGGCACCACGCTCGGCATCGTCGGCGAGAGCGGCTGCGGCAAGTCCACGCTCGCCCGAATGCTCACCGGCCTCCTCGTCCCCACCTCCGGCACCATCCGGCTCGAGGGCCGGCCGATCACCAGGCTCGACCGGGCAGCAAAGCGCCGCTTCCACCAGACCGTCCAGCTGGTCTTCCAGGACCCGATCGCCTCGCTCAACCCGAGGAAGACCGTGCGGCAGATCCTGGAGGGTCCGCTCGAAGCCCTCACCGACCTCGATCGTAGCGCCCGGCGCGCGCGGGTCGCAGCCCTCATGGACGAGGTGGGCCTCAGGCCCGAGTTCATCGACCGCTACCCGCACGAGTTCTCGGGCGGCCAGGCACAGCGGATCGGCATCGCCCGAGCCCTCGCCGTCGAGCCCCGGCTGATCGTGCTCGACGAGCCGGTCTCCGCCCTCGACGTCTCCGTCCAGGCACAAGTGCTCAAGCTGTTCAAGGACTTGCAGGAGCGCCGCCGTCTCACCTACCTGTTCATCAGCCACGACCTCGCGGTGGTCGAAGCACTCTCCAGCGACGTCATGGTGATGCTCGACGGCAAGGTCGTCGAGGCCGGTCCGCGTGACCGGGTGTTCCGCGATCCCCGCCACGACTACACCCGCACCCTGCTCGCCGCCGTCCCGGTGCCGGGGCGAAAACGGGCGGCCCGAGTTCACCTTGCTGTCGGCTTTTGATCGGCCGAACAAAGGCGTATAGCCGTACAGGAACCAAGCCCCAACCGAAAGGGAGAGCCGATGAACACCCGAACTATTGCCTTGCAACTTTTCGCTGTGTTGCTCTTGACCATGACCCTCGCCGCCTGCGGCGATACCTGGTCAGGCATACGCCAGGACACTGGTGAGAACCTGGAGGCCACCGGTCGGGCGATCGAAGGTGCGGGCGACGCGGCCAAGCCCGACGAGGAAGAGTAATCCCTTGCCGCTGGTGGTCGATCTCGCCAGGCTGCGGGCCGACATCGAAGCCCTGGCCGAGATCGGTACCATCAGCGGCCGACCGGGCATCAACCGGCCGAGCTTCTCCGCCGAGGACATGGCCGGCCGCCGCTTTTTCATGGAGCGCTGTGTCGAAGCCGGCCTCGCCACCGCGCTGGACGCGGTGGGCAACGTCGTCGCCCGCTGGGAGGCCGGCAGCGGTCCTCCCGTCATGGCCGGCTCGCATCTCGACACGGTTCCCGACGGCGGCGTCTATGACGGCCCGCTCGGCTGCTGCGCGGCGCTGGAGGCCGTCCGCGTGATGCAGTCGGCCGGCATCAGCCCCGCCCGGCCGATCGAGGTGGTGGCCACCGCCGACGAGGAGGGCCGCTTCGGCGGCATGCTCGGCAGCCAGGCGCTCACCGGCCAGGTCGATCCCGCCTGGCTGCAGCGCGCCGTCGATGCCGAGGGCATCCGCCTGGTCGATGCGATGCGCGCCCGGGGCCTGGCACCCGAGCGCCATGCCGAGGTGGCACGACCTCCCGGCAGTGTTCACGCCTTTCTGGAACTGCATATCGAGCAGGGCCCGATCCTGGAGAAGGCCGGCCTCGAGATCGGCATCGCCACCGGTGTGTCCGGCTGCTTCAACTGGACCGTGACGCTCACCGGGGTCGCCAACCACTCGGGCACCACACCCATGCAGCTGCGCCGCGACGCCTTCGCCGGCCTCGCCGCCTTCGCCGGCCGGATCCCCTCGATCATCGCGGACATGGGCGGCGACCAGGCCCGGCTCACCATCGGCAAGGTCGAGCTCGAACCCAACTTTCCGCACACCATCCCCGGCCGGGCCACCTTCTCGATCATCGGTCGCGATACCGACGAGACCGTGATGCGCGCCATGGCCGAAGCCTGCCGCCGCGAGCTCGACAGTGCCGTCCGCGCGCACGGCCTCGACCTCACCATCCGCGAGGAAAGCTGGCTCGGCCCCGTCGCCCTCGACCCCGAGGTCGCCCGGACCCTCGAGGCCGAAAGTCGGAAGCTCGGCTACCGTACCACGACCATGCCGTCGGGCGCCGGCCACGACGCCCAGACCATGCAGCACCTCGCCCCCTCGGGGCTGATCTTCGTCCCCTCGGTCGGCGGCATCAGCCACGCGCCGGAGGAGTACACCCCCTGGCCCGACGTCGAGCGCGGCGCCAATCTCCTGCTCCACGGGATCATGGCCCTCGCCACCCTGTCATCGAAATGACACGCAACTGTCATCCCGTTGTTGTCGTCTTGCAGAACTCATAAACTAAGCAGCAGGCGGGGACGGCGCCCTTGCCACGGCTGCCGTCGGCTACCGCAGAACCTATAGGGATGGGATCATGAGCCAGCGCACCAACGAGAGCGAGGCGCCCTGCCTGCCGGGTGGCCTCAGCCGCCGCCGCATGCTGGGCACGACCGCGGCCGCCGGAATCGGCATCGCGGCCCCGGCGATCATCAGCCGAAAGGCCCTGTCGTCCTCGGGCGAACTCAACCTCTACACCTGGTCCGACTACGTCTATCCCGACATGATCGAATCGTTCGAGAGCACGACCGGGATCAAGCTCAATCTCTCGACCTACGGCTCGAACGACGAGGTCCTGAACCGCCTTCGGGCCGCCGGCGGTGCCGGTTTCGACGTCGTCATGCCGTCGATCACCTACACGCCGGCCTGGGTCTCCCAGGAGCTGCTGCAGCCGCTCGACGAGAGCCGGATCAACGTCGACGGCATCATCCCGGCGATGTGGGAAAGCTCGAAGGAGCTCGGTGGCGTGATCGACGGCAACCGCTACACCACGCCCTTCAACTGGGGGACCGAAGCCCTCTGCATCGATACCGAGGCCATGCAGCCGGCCTACGGCGAGGTCGGCTTCGGCACGCTCTGGCTGCCCGAGAACGAGGGCAAGGTCACGGTACGCGCCCACTCGTCGATGCTCGGCATCGGCCTCTATCTCGATTCGATCGGCCAGCTGCCGTCGAACCGGATGCGCGACACCTACACCGACGAAGCGCGGATGCGCGAGGTGTACGAGGAGATCCTGGCGTTCGCCGTCGAGCACAAGCCGTGGATCGTCCAGTTCTGGTCGAATGCCCAGGAGACCGAGGCGGCGTTCTTGCAGAACGGGGCGGTGATCGGCCAGACCTGGGACGGCCCGGCCATGCGCCTGCGCGCCGATTCGGGCGGCCGCTACACCTATATCGCCCCCAAGGAAGGGGCGATGACCTGGATGGACTCGATGGGCATCCCGGTGGGGGCGGAGAACGTCGAGCAGGCCTATGCCTGGATGAACTGGTACTACCAGCCCGAGCACGCCGCCCTGCACGTCCGCGATTCCGGCTACAACTCGACCGCCCTGGGTGCGGCCGAACTCGCAGGCGAGGAATATGCCGCAGCCTTCGCCGCCGCCTATCCGGACGATGCGATCGAGCGCCTCTGGTGGTACCCGCCGGAGCCGACCTGGTTCATCGCGGTCCGCAACGAGTTCCGCGACCGGTTCCTCTCCGCCTGACCTCCGGCCGGCCCGGGCGGCTAGCACCGCCCGGGCCGGGTCCCGTTCTCCTGGTCGATCCGGAGCGAAAAAGAGAACATGCTGGCCGGCAAGAGTGTCAGCCTCGAGAACGTCAGCATGGCGTTCGGCGATTTCGTGGCCGTCAGGGACGCCACGCTGGAGATCGAGGCCGGTGAGTTCTTCTCCTTCCTCGGCCCCTCGGGCTGCGGCAAGACGACGATCCTCCGGCTGATCTCGGGCTTCAACGAGCCGACGACCGGGATCGTCAAGATCGGCGGCCGGGTCATGGCCGGCATCCCGGCGAACCGCCGCCCGACCGCGCTGATCTTCCAGAACCTCGCCCTCTTCCCGCTGATGAAGGTCTGGGAGAACGTCGCCTTCGGTCTCGAGGCCAGAGGTGTCGACAAGGCGACCCGCCGCAAGCGCGCGGGCGAACTGCTCGAGCTCGTCGCCCTCGAGGGCCAGGGCGAAAAGCTGGTGACCCAGCTTTCGGGCGGCCAGCGCCAGCGTGTGGCCATCGCCCGCGGCCTCGCGGTCGAACCCGCCGTCCTGTTGCTCGACGAGCCGCTCTCCGCCCTCGACCTCAAGCTGCGCCAGAAGATGCGCGCCGAACTCCGCTCGATTCAGAAGGAAACCGGTGTCACCTTCATCTACATCACTCACGACCAGGGCGAAGCGCTCACCATGAGCGACCGGATCGCGGTGATGAGCCAGGGCCGGATCGAGCAGGTGGGCTCACCCGATGCCATCTACCGCGACCCCGCCACCGCCTTCGTCGCCACCTTCGTCGGCGAGAGCAACGTCTTCCTGGGCCGGATCGTCGAGGCCGCCAATGGTGTGGCCACCATCGAGACCCGCTTCGGCCGGCTCAGCGGGCGCAACCCCGAGGGGCTCGCCACCGGGGCCGAAGCGCAGTTGGTCGTGCGCCCCGAACGCTGCCGGCTCGCGACCGATCAAGACCCGCTCAACCGCCTTACCGGCCAGAGCCGGCGGGTCGATTTCGAGGGCTCCTTCATCAATCTCGTGCTCGAGCTCGACGATGGCCGGGAGATCGTGGCCCAGCTCACCAATCACGGCGAGGCGCTGCACATCACCCCGGGCGAGGCCGTGAGCATCGGCTTTCCGACCGAGGCCGCCCTCTTGCTCGAGCCCGGGGCATCGACCGGTGCGTGACGTGCTCCACCGCTTCGGCCCGGCCACGGGTGCCCTCGTGCTCGGCACCGTGGCGCTTTGGGTGATCCTGCTGGTCGTGCTGCCGCAGCTCTTCATGATCGACATGTCGCTCCGGCCGAACCTGCCGCCCGCGGCGCGCGGCGGGCCGGACGACGTCTGGTCGATGAGCAACTACGTCACGCTTTTCACCAACGACCTGCACCGGGCGATCTTCTGGCGAACCATCGTCTCGGCCGCCGCGGTCACGATCCTCGCCCTCGTCGTCTGCTACCCCGTCGCCTACTACCTGGCACAGGAAGTCAGGGGCCCGACCGCCGCCATCTTCGTCCTCGGCCTGATCATCCCCTTTTGGGTCAACGAGATCCTCCGCACCTTCTCCTGGTTCTTGATCCTCTCGCGCAACGGCCTGTTCAACCAGGTCCTGATGGGCCTCGGGATCACCGCCGAGCCGCTCAATCTGGGCGGGGTCGGTGCCGTCATGCTGGGGATGGTCTACGCGTATATTCTCTTCATGGTCTTTCCGCTCTACAATGCGATCGAGAGCCTGGACAAGAACCAGATCGAGGCGGCGCGTGACCTCGGCGCCTCCTGGCCGCGCATCCACGCCCGCGTCGTCATCCCGCACGCCAAGCCCGGCATCGCGGTGGGGTGCATCATGACCTTCATGCTGGCCGCCGGCACGGTCGCCGTACCGCAGCTGATGCAGGCGCTGCCCGGTGGCACGAATGCCCGCTGGTTCACCCAGATCATCTACAGCCTGTTCTTCGACGGCGGCGACTGGAACGCCGGCTCGGCCTACGCCTTTGCCCTGCTCGCCGCCTGCATCGTCTTCATCTTCGTGATGATGCGGCTGTTCAAGGTCGGCATCGCGGATGTCGCCAAATGACGGCGAACCGGGTGCTCGGCTTCTTCATCGGCCTCTATCTCTGCGTCTTCTTCGCCTATCTCTTCCTGCCGCTCGTCTTCATGGTCGCCGCCGCCTTCAACGACAGCCGCTTTCCGACCATGCTGCCCTGGCAGGGCTTCACCCTCGACTGGTTTTATGGCTTCGACAGTCGCGGCCGGGCGATCGGCCTCTTCCAGGACGCGCGGATGGGCCAGGCGATCTGGAACTCGATCATCATCGGCCTCGGCGTGATCGCCATCTCGCTGCCAGTGGGGCTCGCCGGAGCCCTCTACCTGCAGACCATCCGCAGCCGGGCCAAGCCCCTGATCTACGGCATCATGGTCTCGCCGATCCTGACTCCGGGCGTGATCCTCGGCATCTCCACGCTCGTCTTCTGGCGCTACAGCTTCGGTGTCGGCGGCGGGCTCCTGCTCGCGATGATCGCCCAGAGCACCTTCATTGCCGCCTATTGCATGCTGCTCTTCATGGCCAGACTCGAGCGCTTCGATCGCACCCAGGAGGAGGCCGCGCTCGATCTGGGTGCGAGCCAGACCCTGGTGCTGCGCCGCATCCTGCTCCCCTATCTGATGCCGGCCATTCTGTCGGCGGCGTTCATCGCCTTTCTGCAGTCCTTCGAGAACTACAACACGACGCTCTTCGTCATCGGCACCCAGGATACGCTGACGCTCAACATCGCATCGCGCGTCCGCCTCGGCCTGACGCCCGCGGTCAACGCCATCGGGGTCATCATGATCGTGCTGACCATCGTGGGTGCCGTCGTCTACGAAATCCTCCGCCGCCGCGAGGCCCGGCGCAGCGCGGCCCTCGCCGGCTGAGCCGTCAATCGGGCATCGGGATGCCGTGCCCCATGGCCGGCACGTCGTAGCCGCGCTGCAGCCCCGGCCGGCCGGCGAGCTCCGTGTACCAGCGCTTCACATTGAGGAACTGGCCGAGATCGATGTTTTGCCATTCGAAGCGCGAGAACCAGGGCCAGGTCGCAAAATCGGCGATCGAGAGGAAGTCGCCCGCCAGATAACGGACCTCGGCCAGGCGCTTGTCGGCGACGCCATAGAGCCGCTTCGTCTCGTTGAAGTAACGCTCCTCGGCATAAGGCGCCTTGCCCGGGTTGAAGCGGAGGAAGTGGTGCGCCTGGCCGAGCATCGGCCCCACGCCCCCCATCTGCCACATCAGCCATTCGAGCACCGGCCAGCGATCATCGGCGGTGTCGCCGATGAAGCGGCCCGTCTTCTCGGCGAGATAGATCAGGATCGCTCCCGATTCGAACAGCGCGCGGCCGGTGTCGTGATCGACGATCGCCGGGATCTTGTTGTTCGGACTGATCTTCAAGAAGTCGGGCCGGAACTGCTCGTCCTTGCCGATGTCGATCGGATGGACCGTGTAGGACAGCCCGCACTCCTCCAGCATGATGGAGATCTTGCGGCCGTTGGGGGTGCTCCAGGTGTAGAGATCGATCAAGACGGCACTCCGGGCTGCGGTTGCAACGCCGACTCTGAGCACCCGGCGAGCCGCTTGGCAACCGATCGGCTCAGGCCTCGCCGTCGCCGACGCGCCGGTAGTACCAGTCCACCGCACCTTCGGCGCCGCGCGCCGCCTCGATCTCGGCCATGCTGACGGGTGTAGGGGCGATGCCCGGGTCGCCCGGCTGCCAGTCGGCGGGGGTCTGGACAGCCTTGGCATCGGCTTCCTGCAGCGCCGCCACGAGGCGCAGGATCTCGTCGATGCTCCGCCCGGTGCTCACCGGGTACCAGGTCAGGGCGCGGATGATGCCGGCAGGGTCGATGACGAAGGTCGCCCGGACCGTCGCACTGGTCGTGTCGTCGGCGCCGAGCATGCCGTAGGCCCTGGCGATCAGCATCGACGGGTCTTCGACGATGGGAAAGCCGATCTCGACGCCGAACCGCTCGCGCAGGCTCTCGACCCAGGCGAGATGGCTGTAGAGGCTGTCCACCGAAAGCCCCAAGAGCTCGCAGTCCAGCGCCGCGAAGCGCCCTCGGGCCCGGGCGAAGGCGACGATCTCGCTGGTGCAGACGGCGGTGAAATCGGCCGGATGGGCGAAGAAGACGAGCCAGCGGCCGCGATAGTTCAGGAGGCTGCGCTCGCCCATGGTGGTCCGGGCGACGAAAACCGGCGCCGGGCTGCCCAGTGCCGGCAATGCCACGACCCGGCGTTGCGTCTCCACCGTCATCGGCGGCACCATCCTCGGTGCGTCGTCGGGCCTCGGTGCGTCGTCGGGTCCCGCTGCATCGTCGGCCATCATCTGCGTCCCGCTTGATTCATAATTGCGTAAAATATATAACTATGCGCTAGGAGCAAGCTCGACGCCACCCAGCCCGACGACAACGCGGAGTCCCCATGAACGCGCCGGCCCAGCACTTCCTGCCCGAGGTCGACCTCTCGGTGAAGCCCGAGATCACCGCCTTCTTCGACGAGGCCACCAACACCATCAGCTACGTGGTCAAGGACCCGCAGTCCAATGCCTGTGCCGTGGTCGACTCGGTGATGGACATCGACTATGCCGCGGGCCGCATCGCCTACGACCATGCCGATGCGATGATCGCCTTCGTCCGGCAGCACGGCCTCGACTGCCAGTGGCTGATCGAAACCCATGTCCATGCCGACCACCTCTCGGCGGCCCCCTACATCCAGGGCAAGCTCGGCGGCAAGCTCGGCATCGGCGAAAAGATCACCGTGGTGCAGGAGACTTTCGGCAAGGTCTTCAACGAAGGCACCGAGTTCCAGCGCGACGGCTCGCAATTCGATCGGCTGTTCGAGGACGGCGACAGCTACGAGATCGGGACGATGCTGGCCCGGGTCATCCACACCCCCGGCCATACCCCGGCCTGCATGACCCACATCATCGGCGACGCGGCCTTCGTCGGCGACACGCTTTTCATGCCCGACGGTGGCACCGCGCGTGCCGACTTCCCGGGCGGGGACGCCCGTGCGCTCTACCGCTCCAGCCGCCGCATCCTCCAGCTGCCGGACCAGATGCCGCTGTTCATGTGCCACGACTACGGGCCGAACGGCCGTGCGATCCAGTGGGAGACCACCGTGGCCGAGGAACGGCAGCACAACATCCACGTCAAGGACGGCACCAGCGAGGACCAGTTCGTCGCCATGCGCGAGGCGCGCGACGCCACGCTGGCCATGCCGCGGCTGATCATCCCGTCGCTCCAGGTCAACATGAAGGCCGGCCGCCTGCCCGACCCCGACCCGACCGGCAAACGCTTCCTCAAGGTGCCGCTCGACACGCTTTGACACCGAGCGTGCCACGGCGGCGGGGGTACGCCGGCGGGGCGCGCATCAGGGTCAAAGGAAGGCGCGATTGCGCAGCTGCTTCTCGGCCTCGCGGATCTGTACGGGCTGCATCGTCCGGCGCAGCTTGAACAGCATGTCACCCGCCTGCAGGTCGCCGATCGCCACCGCCTCGCTGAAGAAGATGAAGGCGAGCCGCACATCCTGGCGCACGCCCCGCCCGGTGGCATAGAGATAGCCGATGCTGGTCTTCGCCTTGGCGTGCCCGCGCTTGCTCGCCTCGTGAAACCAGCGCGCCGCCTCGGTCAGGTTCTTCGCCACACCGCGACCCTGCGCGTGCGCGGCACCCAATTGATACATCGCCTCGGCCTTGCCCTCGCCTGCTGCCTGCTGCAACCGCGCGATCTGCGCCGCCAATTCGGGTGTCGCGCCATCACTCGCGACGACAATGCTGTCGGACATGAAAAACACTCCCGCTGTCGACCGAGAACAGCGGTCGGCGCGGGAACGCTAGACCCAGAATCCGAAGATTCGGTTAACGCGCGCGTTTTCAGACGACCTGCGAGGCGACGATGAGGGCGACGGCAGCCGCGATGCCGGCAGCGAAGATGATGAAGCCGAAATCATAGAGACGCACGGTTCTGCTCCCTTCTATCTTGTTGCGATGGGACAGCGCCTAGGGACTCGGCCCGTCCTTGTCCACCGATTCCGCCGGTCGCCCGTGCGACGCGGGCGCCATCTTGCAGCAGCGTGCCACAGGCGCCACATCGTGCTGCAGCGCAGCAAGGTGATAAAGCGATCGAGCGGGGTGACACATGGCGAAGCGTAGCGCAGCCGCGACTCGGGGTGGCAGAGCTCGAAGTGCCGGCAGCGACCGCCCGAGCGACGGCCGGCCGCGCCTGCTGCCCCGCTATACCCAGTTCGATCGGCTCTGGCACGCCGGCCAGGCCAAGCTCACCTTCGGCATCTCGCTGCCGGCCGTCGCTGCCGCGTGGAGCGAGTGGGCCTCGCACCTCGCCAACGCGCCGGGCCGCCGCCTCGAGCTCACGCAAGCCGCTCTCCACGACGGCTGGCGGCTCGGGCTGTTTACCGCCCGCGCCTGGAGCGATGCGACGAGCGAACCCTTCCCGCCGGAAGGCGACGACCCGCGCTTCGAGAACGAGGCCTGGCACCGCTTTCCCTTCAATGTCTGGGCGCAGAGCTTCCTCGCCACGCAAGCCTGGTGGGACGCGGCGACCACCGGCCTGCGCGGGATGACCGCCCAGCACCAGCGCCAAGTGCGGTTCATGGCCAGAAACGCGCTCGATCACTGGGCACCCTCCAACCTGCCGCTGACCAATCCGGAGGTGCTGGAGCGGACGCTTGCCGAGCAAGGCCGCAATCTCGTCCGCGGCGGCCAGTACCTCGCCGAGGACATCGAGCGCCGGGCGGCAGGACAACGGCCGGTCGGCACCGAGGCGTTCGCGGTCGGCGAGAACATGGCGATGACCCCGGGTCGGGTCGTCTACCGCAACGACCTGATCGAGCTCATCCAGTACACGCCGACGACCGAGACGGTCTATCCCGAGCCCGTGCTGATCGTGCCGGCCTGGATCATGAAATACTACGTCCTCGACCTCGAGCCCGACAATTCGCTGATCCAATACCTCGTGGACCAGGGGCACACCGTCTACTGCATCTCGTGGAAGAACCCGGGGGAAAGCGACGCCGATCTCGAGCTCGACGACTACCGCAGGCTCGGCGTGCTCGCCGCGCTCGATGCCGTCGAGACCATCCAGCCCGAGCGCAAGGTGCACAGCCTCGGCTACTGTCTGGGTGGGACCATCCTGGCGATCGCCGCCGCCGCCATGGCCCGTGACGGCGACGAGCGGCTGGCGTCGATGAGCCTGCTCGCGGCGCAAACCGACTTCAGCGAGGCCGGCGAGCTCATGCTCTTCATCAACGAGAGCCAGATCGCCTATCTCGAGGACATGATGTGGGAGCAGGGCTATCTCGACACCGAGCAGATGGCCGGTGCTTTTCGCCTCTTGCGCTCCAACGATCTCGTCTGGTCGCGGATGGTCCGGCAATACCTGATGGGCGAGCGCGACAAGATGAATGCGCTGATGGCCTGGAACGCCGACGGCACGCGCATGCCGGCGCGGATGCACGGCCAGTATCTGCGCGCGCTCTTTTTGGAGAACCGCCTGAGCCGCGGCCGCTATGCGGTCGACGGACGGGCCATCGCCCTCACCGACATTCGCGTCCCGATCTTCGCCGTCGGGACCGAGAAGGACCACATCGCCCCCTGGGAATCGGTCTACAAGATTCGTCTGCTCACCGACGTGCCGGTGACCTTCGCGCTCACCAATGGCGGCCACAATGCCGGCATCGTCAGCCACCCGGGCCGCCCCAACCGGCACTACCGGCTGGAGACCATGCCCGAAGACGCCGCCTACCAGCCGCCCGAGCAGTGGTACGCCGGCCGCACCCCCGAGCCCGGCTCCTGGTGGGAAGCGTTCGCGGCCTGGCTCGCCGAACGCAGCGGTGAGCGCACCACCCCGCCGCCCATGGGCGCACCGGACAACGGCCTGCCGCCTCTCGAGCCCGCACCGGGAACCTACGTGCTCGAACGTTGAGGCGTCCCATCGAACAGCGGTCGTCCGACGGACAACAGCCCGACCCGTCGGCGGGACGAGTTGCCGCAGTGGCGACGTCGGGTTGACCGCGGCCGCGGCATGGCGTAGCTCGATGCTGATCAATTTTGCACTGCAACAGGTAACGATTCCATGAAGCCCGCCGATATCGTCGAGATGCCGGTCAAGCCGCAGAATCACGAAGTCTACAAACGGCTGATCGCGGCGACCCATGGGTTGCCGCCCGCCCGGACGATCGTCGCCCACCCGTGTGACGCGTCGTCGCTCGAGGGCGTGTTCGAGGCGGCCGACGCGAAGATCATCGAGCCCGTCCTGGTCGGCCCCCGCGCCAAGATCGAGGCCGCCGCCGATGCCATCGAACGCTCGCTCGACGGCATCGAGATCGTCGACGTCGAGCACAGCCACGCCGCCGCCGAAAAAGCGGTGGCGATGATCCGCGAGGGTGCGGGGGCCTTCCTGATGAAGGGCAGCCTGCACAGCGACGAGATCCTCGGCGCCGTCGCCGATCGGGCGAAGGGGCTCAGGACCGAGCGGCGGTTCAGCCACATCTTCGCCATGGCGGTGCCGACCTACGATCAGCCGCTGTTCATCACCGATGCGGCGGTCAACATCTTCCCCGACCTCGACGCCAAGCGCGACATCGTCCAGAACGTCATCGACTTGGCACTTGCCCTCAACCAGGACCCGAAGGTGGCGATCCTCTCGGCGGTCGAGACGGTGACCACGAAGATCCCCTCGACCATCGATGCCGCCGCCTTGTGCAAAATGGCCGATCGCGGCCAGATCACCGGCGGCAAGCTCGACGGGCCCTTGGCCCTGGACAACGCGATCAGTCCCGAGGCCGCGAAGATCAAAGGGATCGTCTCGCCCGTGGCGGGCCAGGCCAACATCCTGGTCGTCCCCGACCTCGAAGCCGGGAACATGCTGGCGAAGAACCTCACCTTCCTCGGCAATGCGGATGCCGCCGGCATCGTCATCGGTGCTCGCGTACCGGTGGTGTTGACCAGCCGCGCCGACACGCCGCGCGCCCGGATGGCGTCCTGCGCCGTCGCCGCCCTGTTCGCCGACTACCGGGCGAAGAACAAGCCGCTCTAGCGCCGCCCCGGCGCCGGCAGCCGCCGCCCGAACCGCCAGCGATAGGGCCGCGCCCGCTCCTCGTCGGTGGGTGCCGCGATCGCGTCCACCGTCATGCGCCGCGGATCGAGGGCGAAGACCAGGCGGCGAGTCCAGCCACTCGTCGAGGCGCAACCGCAACGGCCCCTTGCCCGCCCCGTCCGGCCCCGCGAGGACGATCGGGACGACGACGTCGGCGGCTTGCGCGAGCTGCAGCGGCGCCTGGATCAGCCCCCGTGCGCAGCGCGGGTTGCTCCCCCGCAGGCGTCGTGCCTGCGCGTTCGTAGGGCAAGAGGGTCGAGGCGAACATCGACAACGCCGGAGCGTTCGAGCGGGACAGGACGATCGGCATCCGGCTCCGTAGCGCGACAGGAATGGCGGCTCGAAGGCACAGCCGCTCAAGGCGGCGCCGGCACGGTCCGGATCGCGATGGTCGACGCCTCGGGCTTTGCCGGCTGTGCCGCCAGCGCTGCCTCCAGCGCGTCCAGATAGGCCGGCGCCGGCTCGATCATCGGGCGTGCGGTCGAAAACACCGGTGCTTCGCTGGCGATCACCAGGACGAGTTCGGGCCCGAACGGCGCCGAGATGGTCAACCGCTCGCCGTCCGCCGGGTCCCCGATCCAGACCTCCTCGGCGGGCGGCAGCGCTGCCGCCTCGGGTTGCGGGGTGGCGAGATGCACGACCATCCCGTCGGCGGTGAAATAATCGACGGCGAGATGGCGCGGCGCCGGCGGGGTCAGCACCTTGAGGACCAAGGGCTCGCCGGCGGTCAGGCGGTCATCCGGCCGGGTCGGGAAGTGATCGACGAGGCGTGGCACCCGCGGCTCGGTATGCGCCGCCAGCATGTCGTAGAGACGGCAGAACGCCCCCGTCTCGTCGAGGCTCAACGTCACCTTGTCGATATCCGGGAGCTCGGCGATCCGCGCCAGCAGCTCGGTCCGGGTCGTCGTGTCGGCGGTGCTCCCGACGAGCCTGAGACCGAGCGACGTCGGCTCCACCTCGAGCCGGGTGCAGGGCCGCGTCGTCAGCTCGGCCAAGAGGGCTCGGACCGCGGTGCTCGGCGGTGGCGGTGCCGCTGCGGCGGTCGTCGGCAGGTCCGGCAGGGCGGCGAGTACTTCTTCGAGCGGCAGCTCGCCGACCGTCTCCGGCGCCGCTGCCGCCGGATCATCGGTTGCCGTGTCTTCGGTCTCGGCGACGACCGCCGGCTGCGGCATCCGCGGCGGATCGCTGGCGACCACGGGTTGCTCGACCGCCACCTCGCCTTCCGGCCGAAGCCAGAGCACCGCCACTCCGCCGATCAAGAGCAGTGCCGCAAGGGCGAATACCAGCCGCGGCCGGCCCCGGCCGAGCGGCTTGCGATGCGGACGCGACGGCACAGGCGGGCTAGCCGGCATGGCCGGTGCCGCGACGACCGGCGGGCGGTCGGGCGAGGCCATA
>Ga0081527_100318_pt1 | contig 30181 bp, 28 predicted proteins | sample HotLakmasection5_FD_70992 | JGI IMG/M metagenome (GOLD analysis project Ga0081527, IMG submission 70992) | Hypersaline microbial mat communities from Hot Lake, Washington, USA - Section #5 (SPADES assembly) (version 2) | ecosystem: Environmental > Aquatic > Non-marine Saline and Alkaline >... | reverse complement strand
CCCTGCCCTATAGGTGGCGCAGGCTACGCCTGCGCACTTGTTAAATATAGATTTTTTGAAAATTTTAAGGCGTAAAAACTTTTTATTTATTCTTTATTAGTGTTCCAAAAAATAAACGATAAATAAGAAATTTTATTCAGAAATAAACAAAATTGATAAATTTTAAAAAACCTGTATAAAAAAAACGGTGGCAAAGCCACCGCCACCTCCAGGGAAGGGTGGGCGGGCAAGGTTTTTTAAAATTTTACAAAAATATTTAACGGAAACTTATTAAGACCACTAAAAAAATACCGCTTCAAATAAATAATCTTAAAATGAAATAAAACTATGCAACAAGCGGGAGCATAGTCTCATTCATGCCCGATTTTAAAAAAACTAACTAATTTTTAGTATAACGAAAAATTAATCCAATAATAAAATATCGCTAAAAGCACATAACTTCGGCTTAAAACAGGAAAATTTTTTGTTCATTCCTTAATAATAGTAATCTGTCATTATTGGCGCAAAATCATTGAAGTTTGTCATATGTACAAATGTATAAAGCACATCACTCTTAAAATATTTTGTGCCCAGATCCAGAATATGTTTTATGGCTTCTTTTGAATTTTTTACCTTTACTTCACCACGGCCTGATGTTAACTCGTCATAAACATTGCAAATTGAAACTATATGAGTTTCAAGAGAGATAAAATTTCCTGAAATACCAAACGGATATCCTGAACCATCTGCTCTTTCGTGATGCTGAAGAGCAACTCTTGCTATGCTTTCTGAAAGCTGCAGCTCATTTTTTATAATATTGTATCCCAGCCTTGGATGAAGCTGGAGAAGCTTTAATTCTTTTGCTGTATGAGAGCTCTTTTTCAGGATTGACTGGGGAATTTTTATTTTTCCTATATCATGCAGCATTGCCGCAAGCGTAATATCTTTTACCGCCTGGGTGCTAAGTTTTAGTTTATGTGCCAGAACCGAGCTGAGCATAGAAACATTAACACCATGCGCATAGTAATAATCACCATATATCTTTAACTGGGACTTATAAAGTATTTTATTAACTTCAGGGATAATGTCATCCACTATATTATCCCTGACCTCAATACAGATTGACGGGTCTTCAGCCCCTTCTTCTATAAATTTATCCATTATTATCTTATATTTATCTGAAATTTTTAGTTTAACTTCCTCTGATATGACAGGCTTTTGACTTTCTTTAAAAAACCTGGCTTCTGCCGGATTTAATTTTTCCTGCTTTTCTTTCTCTTCCTCGTCCTCATTCTCGTATTCATCAAGATCCTCGTCATCTTCTATAAAAAGTTCATCATCCTCGTCTTCGAGAATTTCAAGCGCATCATCTTCAGCTATTTCAGCGTCTTCTTCAACATCTTCAATGTATAATGCAGGAATATACTTGAGCTGCAAAATTTTACCGGGGGTTAAAATTTCACCGGCGCCAAAAATAACCTTACCTTTTTCATTATATATATCAAAAGGAAGAACTTTATGATTTACTAATTCGTCTACTGAAATTAGCTGCAACTTCTTAGCTCCCGACTACTTACCTTTATAAACAAAACGCCTAAAATAAATAATTTAAATACTGATTAACTATTGTTCAATATATTGATAATAGTTATACATATTCCCATTATATTAAATTTTAAACGTATAATATTTTAGCCCTTAAATAGCTCATAAATTGCTCTTATATTATTATCGTACTTAAACCCAAAATCTTTAGGGTTTATTTATCAGGCTGACATTTGCAAATTCAATTTTCATAAACTAAAATTAATTTACCTACCTGGTTTTAAGACCCTTATAAAAACTGCTTTACTTTTTCCAGTTCAAGCAGAGCTGTATAAGTAGGTAAAACATATAGCTTCTCGCCTTTTTCTACTCCATCCAACGCCTGGAAAAAAGCCTCTTTTATATTTTCTGTAACAACAATATTTTTATTGTTAATTCCTGCATACCGTAACCTTACTGCCATATCCGCTGCTCTGATTCCGCTGACTACAGCTGTTTTATTATAGCCGGACAATAACTCAAAATTTGCATCCCACAACCAGGAAACATCTCTTCCGTCTGCATAATTGTCATTTATTATTATAAAAAGCCTGCCGCTTTCGTCATTTTTTATTGTCCTTAAAACTTCTGTTGCCCCTATAGGATTTTTTATCAGTTGTATCAGGACTTCTTTTCCTTTAACTTTTAAATATTCCGCCCTGCCAAAGGTTGTGGAAAAATTTTCAATCCCTGATTTAATATTATCAGGTGTAATGCCAGCTTCCAGAGCAATAGTTATAGCTGCAACAGCGTTATAACAGTTATACAAGCCGGGAAGGTTCATCCTGACCTTAAATTCCGGCTCATCTACAGGCTTTATTACCAGTTCAGAATGATTTATATCAACACAGGCATCTGCCACTAAATTCGGTTTGGCTCTTTTTACCCCGCAGGAACACTCATAATATCCAAGGTGTCCGTAAAAGATTTTTGAGTACCTAAAAGGTTGTCCGCATTTGCAATTTACTGTTTCCTGAGGGGAAAAAACTTCTTCTTCAGGGTTTATATGTTCTATTTTTTCAAAACCAAAATATATTTTATTGAGATTTTCGCTGTTAGAATTTTCCATAATCCTTGAAACCAGAGGATCATCAGCATTTAATATAAGCTTCAGAGGCCTGGATTTGATTGATTTCTCCACAGCTGCTTCAATTTTTCTGGCAGTGGTGTTTAACTCCCCATACCTATCAAGTTGATCCCGAAAAAGGTTTGTAACGATTGCGATATCAGGATTGAATTCATCAAAAGCCGGGTATAAGTAAGCTTCATCTATTTCAAATACACAGTTATCAACATCGAGTTTCCCGTCAATCCTGCTATCACTCACGGCTGCAGCGGTTACACCGGTGAGCATGTTTGCGCCTTTCTGATTGTGCGTAATTTTCCGGCCATGCTTTCTAAAAATTGAAGATACAAGACCTGCGGTTGTTGTCTTTCCGTTTGTGCCTGTGATTGTTATTATTTCCTTTTTAGTCTGTTTTGCCAGATAGGAAAGAATATCCGGCGATATCTTGCGGGCAATCTTCCCCGGCAGGTTTGTACCGGAACCTAATTTAAAGAACTTAATAGTTTTAATACTTAGTTTTACAATATTTATCGTAATTATATGGCGGAAAAATATATATAAATTTTTTATAAACACTAGAATAACAACCTGTTTTTTGACCGTTGATTATAATAATTTAAAATACTATAAAAATTATGTCGATAGTTATTTTTTATTTCATCCGGCTATTTTAATACTCTTAATGAGTTTTCGTTAATACTTATTTAATTGCAATCTGAATAAAAATTTTACAGCATGGCACCTGCCTCTGCATGGGATATCAGTGTTTAAGTCCGGATTTAAAAATAAATTAAAATTATATTTAACCTTTGGATTAATAAAATCATAAATCTTATGGTCAACATGTGAAAAATAAAATTAACCGCAGGGTTGTTTATAATTAGGGCGTAAGAGGTCATACTGTAGTTGTAGGTAGGAAAATTTATATTTTATACACTAATAATTCATATTTTCCGTTTATTTAGGGAGGCTGGAAATGCTTGGTAACATATCTAACGAAAGTTTAATATCAGGAAATTCTATTAATCAAAACGAAAATATTAACGGGGTTGAAAAGAAAGAGGAAACAAAAAATCCATATGCCAAAACAGTGGATTTTGATGATTCTCTGGAAATTTCTGAAAAAGCTAAAGAACTGCTTCAAAAAGAGAAGGAAATTGAATTTTTTAAATCCATGGTGCTTGATACACCAAACAGTAAAGAAGAGCTTAATGCAATTTTGGAACTTATCCGGGAAGGTGATGTTATAGATAACAAGGACCTTGCAGATGCAATGCAGGCTGATCAGGATCTTTTAAGCTATTTATTCGGAAATGTTGAAGCGGTCTCTTAAACCATTTGTAACTTTTTAAAAATTTTATAAAAATGTAAAGAAAATCTTCCGGTTTTGGGAGATTTTTTCTCTTTAAACTTAAAATGCTATATTGTAGGCAGTTGATAAATTGATTCTAAATAAAAATATGCTTTTAAAAATAAAAGAACTGTATATAAAGCTGAAAAAAATTTTTCTTTTAAAAATCCTGAGAAAGAAATATATGCGTACAGGCAAATGTAAAGGGTGCGGCAGGTGTTGCAGGGAAATATACGTTAAGCATGCAAACGGGATAATAAAGGATGAAAAAGAATATGAAAGACTGAAAAAAATCCATCCTTTTTATTACAACTTAAAAATAAGGGAAAAAACTGAGGACGGACTGGTTTTTGAATGCACCAGACTGGATAGGGAAACGAACAGGTGTACTATGTATAAAACCCGCTCTATGATATGTAAAGTTTACCCTCAGGAAGAAATTTTTATGCTTGGAGGGGTAATAACTGAAGATTGCGGTTACGAATTTATACCTCTGGAAAGTTTTAAAGAAGTTCTGGGCAAAGTAATAAAAAAAGGCAGCAAGTCAACATTTGACTGTTCACAGTTTACAAATTCAACCAGCACTTCCTGATTTACTCTTCCTCAATCTCAAGTTCTGTTAGAATTTCTGTATATTTTTTAATTTTTTTGTTGAATTCGTTTACTTTTTCCAGAATTCCTTCTCTTTCAGGGGTTGGACCTATAAAGTTCAGGTAAGCAGTAAAATTTTCTCTGGCGTTTTTATAATTTTTTGTAATTTTTATAAGTTTATTAATTCTTTCTTCTTTGTTATCTTCAATTTTTTCAAGCTCTTCTGTCTCCTGAATAGCAAGTTCTTCCTGAATTACTGCCATTGTATAGTATGCGTCTTTCAGGTCTTTATCCAGATTAATAGATTTATTCAGGGAATCAAGTGCTTTTTCATACTGATTAGTTTTGTAATATGCAATGCCGAGATTATAGTGGTTTTCTGCAAGATTGGGATTGAGGTCATTAATGGACTGAAGCCTGCCTATCGCTCCTTCAAAATTGCCTTCCTGCATAAGTTTTTGTGCTTTATCTGTAAGTTTTTGTATGTCAGGGTTGGAAAGTGACAGGTTTTTTCCGCACGAAGTTATAAATATGCTTGATACCAGAATAGCCAGTATTAAAATAATATTTGATGGTTTTATTTTCATAATTTATATCCCCGAAAATTTACTGTAACAAAGTATAATAAAAAATTCTTTTTCTGAATTTTTCTATATTATTATATTTTATCAGATTAAAAAATAACCGTATTTATTAATATCAGGAAATAGTTTCATTGCTAATCACCCCGGTCTTTAATTATAAAAAAAGTAATAAACAGGCAATTTTTCGGGTGAATTTGTTTTTATATAAATAGGAAGGGATCAGGGATAATTAATGCATTTTTAAAATAGGGGGTGTATGGAATGTTTTCCGGATTAAACGGGGTCAATATCAATCCGTTGACTTTATTTACTCAAATCCTGAAAACGCTGGATAAGACTGACGGACAGGTTGACGGGAAAATGCATGATCAGGAGCTATTAAACAATAATGTTTTTGGGCAGTTCATAGCATTTGATATTATAGATGATAAGAAAATAAACGGTTCTATCTTTAATAACGAGGCTCTGGCAGGGTATACAGATGAACTGAATCTGCGTAGAACCCGGTCTGATAACGTTAACGATTATGCAAGAGTAGAGCAGTACAGAGGCTATTTGGAAAATGGCGGCAGTGTAGGTAATGGAAGTCCTGTAGGACAAAATTATCTTTATTCCACATTAATGGATGATGATTATTTAGATAGAGTTATACCCGAAATAAATTCTATAGAAGGGGCAAGACATGCTTATATTCCGGGTGCAAACTTCGGACAGCAGTCTTCTGTCACCCAGAATTTTATGGACGGTAACAGGTCGCAAATCATAAACAGCGGGGTAACACTTACTTCTGATTTTGGGCCGAGGGAATCACCGGGAGGAATTGGTTCTACAAATCATAAAGGTATTGATATAGGAGTAGCCCAGGGAACACCTCTTATGGCTCCTTTTGGAGGTGTTGTTAAATTTGCCAGAGAAAGAGGCGGTTATGGTAACCTTGTAATTATTGACCACGGTAACGGCAGAGAAACCAGATACGGTCATATGTCCGAGTTAAATGTAACAGCCGGACAAAGAATAGAAGCAGGTTATGTAATCGGCAAATCCGGTGGAACTCCGGGAACAACAGGTGCAGGAACAAGCACCGGTGCGCATCTGCACTTTGAGTATAGAGAAAATGGAGTGGCGCTGGATCCGTTACAGCATGGTTTTGACACATTCTTTAATATTAATGTTTAAATAACTCGAATCTATAAATTTTAAATTGTATAATTAACTGGTTTTGTCTATTATAAGTTGTGTTTTAGATTAAAAATTTTCTAATCCTAAGGATTACACAGACCAAAATCAATATATGAAGCCTAAATATTATATAAAAATACTATACTTGCTGATTGGAGTTTTTTTTCTGTTACTATTTCCTGTTTTAGCGGAAGAAGTTAAGGAAAACATACTCTATAAAATAGAGCTTAGTAATCCCGGCAGTAAAAATATATCTGTAAAATTTTATACTGCAGAAAAATATCAAGGCCTTCCCCGCCCTATTAAAAAATCTGACACGGGTTACATTTTATTTTTACCTAAAACAAGAGAAAAATTGGAATTGCCTCCTTTGACAAATCATCTGGCAGGGGTAGTTGAAAATATTGATGTGGAGTATTTTCCTATAGCAAACAAGGATTATGGTTATACAAAAGTTTTTATAAAAACATCAGGTAAAAAGGTTGAACTACTGGTTGAAAACCAGGCATATACCCCTCCGGAAACTAAAAAGCCGGAAAAGATTAAGGAAGAACCGGAAATAACAGATAATCCAAAAAATGAAATTTCATCCGAGGAGCATCCGGAAAAAATTGAAAAAGAAACAGAACAGACAAGCCGTGTTGTAAAAAATACAGAACCAGAACAGGAAGAAGTCCCGGAGAAAACTTTATCCGGCAGGAAACCTGTGGCCAAAGTCGAGAAAATTCCGGAGGGAAAGACGACAGAAAAAGTTATAAGGGATTATTCAATCGGTATTATTTTCGCAATATTATTATTTGCCTTAAACCTGATATTTTTATTTCATAATAAAAAAAATAAATCAAAATATGACGGAAAACTCTCTACAATACTTCCTCAAAAACTTGCAAAAAACTATAAACAGGATTATATACTGATATTTTCAGATAATAAAAAGTTTATAGAAGGGATTAATAATGAGTGCAGAAAAAGAAAATTATATCTTCATATAGCTGCAGAAGCCCCGCATAGTCTTCCAGACAAAATAATCGAAAATCCAAGAGTGACCCTCTCAGAATTCAATTTTGATGAATTCTACAAACACAGAGAATTCTATAGAAGTATAAAAAACAAACCCGTCGGTATTATTTTTGACATTGATCCCAGATATAGAAACAAGGATTCTGGTCAAAATTTTGATTTTGTTAGCCTGAAAAAACATATAGATTTAAATTACACAAATTTATTTCTTATCCTGGAGCTTATAATAAGAGACTTAAACAGTTCAAACAGCTTTATTATTTTTACTGATTCTGCTAAAAAATCCCCTAATCCTAAAATACAGAGTATGACGCAAAAAATATATTATTCTGCAAATCAGGCTATTATCAGTTTTATTGAAAATGTTAAAAAATCAAGAATTGGACAGGAAGGCAAAATCTTATACTGTATAAACGATTTTAACCACGCCGGAAAAACTGAATAATTAATCCATTTCCGGGATAAAATCATCACCATCTAATTCAATATCCGATTTTTTGAATAATCCTACCTTATACCTTTGACAGTATACTTTTAGTTCTCTTAATATTTGCGGGGTAAGCAGGTAGATTCCTATAATATTCGGAACTGCCATAGCCAGCATCATTGCGTCTGTGAAATCTATAATACTTGTCATATTCATAGAAGAGCCGATAACAATAAACGCACAAAAGATTAGTTGGAATACCCTTGTCCTCTTGTCTCCTTCTCCAAATAGATAGTTCCAGGACTTTTGACCGTAATAAGACCAGGAAAGTATTGTAGAAAGAGCAAAAAGTGTGATTGCTACAGCTAGGATATATGGAAAGAACGGAATAACCGACTCAAAAGCTCTGGAAGTAAGGCTTACGCCTGCAAGTCCTGTTGTATCCATATGGGTTCCGGTTAGTATAATAACAAATGCAGTGATTGAACATAAAACAACTGTATCAATGAAGGGTTCCAGCAATGAAACAAAGCCCTGGGATGCAGGTTCATGTGTTTTTACCGCAGCGTAAGCAATCGGCGCAGAGCCGACTCCAGCTTCATTTGACTGTACAGAACGCCTTAATCCCCAGATAATTGATCCGATAACTCCGCCTTCAACAGCTTTTGGATAAAAAGCCTCGTTAAATATCAGGGCAATTACATTCGGGATTTCTGTAAAGTGATATAAAATTACTATTAGACCAGAAAATATATATAAAAGGCACATAAAGGGTACTATTTTTTCTGTAACCTTAGCTATACTCTTGATACCGCCGATTATTATTGCTCCAATTATAATTGCTATTATAAGACCAAATACCCAGCTGTTAGTGTAAAAAAAACTTTCCTTTCCACCGGTTATTTCCACAATCTGAGAAGTCGCCATTGTTATCTGGAACATATTTCCCCCACCGATTGCAGCAGCAATACACATCCAGGAAAATAACACTGCAAGCGGCTGTCCGAGCCATCTCATTTTCATTTTTGTCAATCCGTGAGAAATATAATACATAGGCCCGCCGGAAACGCTGCCGTCAGGGTTTACTCGTCTGTACTTAACCCCGAGCGTAGCTTCCATAAATTTTGTAGCCATGCCGAAAATTGAACCGATAATCATCCAGAAAACAGCTCCCGGTCCGCCCATAGTAATAGCGACCGCTACCCCGGCAATATTACCCAGCCCTACTGTTCCTGAAAGAGCTGTTGCAAGTGCCTGAAACGAGGAAACTTCACCGTCATCGCCGCTGTCTTTGACCTCTTCCTTTTTTGTTTTTCCAAAAATCAAATCCAGCGCATGTTTAAAGCCCCATACCCCGATACCTTTTGTGGCTATAGTAAAAACTATAGCACCTACCACCAGCCATATAATAATTATAGGTGTATCAACGCCATTTATGCTGACAGGATAAAAAACAAACCCGGAAACAGCATCTGAAACCGGAGCGACTTTTTCATCTATTATCTTATCAATTCCTTTGGCGTATGCACTGCCGGAACATAAAAAAAACATTAATGAATTTATCAGCAGAAAAATTTTTCTCATGATAACTCCTCAATTCCCCTAATGAAAATATTTATTTATTTTATCAACAAAACCGGAGGATGAACTCCTAATTTTTTTAGAAATACATGCAATAGAGTAGTCCTATGTTTTTCTTTTTTTAGAAAAATATAGGATACAAGGGGGATTCCGCAGGCATGAGGCTTCTGAAAAAAATATTTTTATCGTGAAAATTTTCTTAACAAAACTAAAAATTTTTGCCTGTTAACCGGTTAATTCATGCTGTTGTTATCAAGGTTGAAAATTGAATTATAAACCACTTCAAACCGTTTATCTTCCATTTTTTCCATTAATTCCTCGATATCAGACATTTTTCCAAGCGCAAACCCTATTTCTGCAAGAAGAACACAGTCATTACACAACCTGAAATTATTATAAAGCAATGATCCGGCAAACATCTTAACTTCCCCGCAGCAGTCACATTGAAATTCCTCATAGGCAGACTCGGGGTTTTCCTCTATATCATCAATCTTCATCTGCTCAACAGCCAGTTTTATATTCTCGATTTTTTCCAGTAATTTCTCTTTTTCGCTCAATTTAATTATCCTGATTTTTCCATGATTATCATATTTATTATTAAACATTTATTTCATCAATAAACTAGCATAAATTAAACCGGTAAAAACACCCGGTTTAAAAATAAGTCTTACATTTTAATAATTTTATTAAATCTCCAGGTTCATCTGTGAGAATAATACTATCTGATTTTTACCGCGTTTCTTCGCTGCATAAAGTGCATGCTCAGCGTAGCGGATTATTGTATTAGCGTTTTCTTCTGATTCCATAAGGAACGGATAACTGGCAATTCCTCCGCTTATGGTGATAGGATGTTTTTCCTCTTCACCTTCGGGAATAAATTCCATTTCTTCTATATCTTTTCTTATTCTTTCCGCAAATACTCTGGCGTTATCTTCTGTGGTGTTCGGAAGAACGAGGATAAACTCTTCATCACCGTATCTTGTAAGCACATCCTCTTTTCTGGCCCTGCGTTTCAGGATTTCTGTAACCTGTTTAAGAAGCACATCGCCCCAGTCGTATCCGTAAATATCATTAACTACTTTAAAGTAGTCAATATCTAGTAATATTGTAGATAATGGATTTTTATAACGTTTTGCACGTGCTAATTCTTCTTCCAGCCTCTGGTGCAGACAGCTTCTATTATATAAACCGGTTAATTCATCGGTTGTAGAAACAAGCCGAATTTGTTCTTTAAGTTCCCTGATTTTAAGAAGATTGGCGATACGTACCATAAGTTCTGCGTAGTCAATAGGATTCAGAATATAGTCATAAGCTTCCGCTCTGACCATAACATCTTCAAAGACCTTGTCGCTTACGATTAATAAAGGTGCTGAAATTTTATTCCTTACAAGGAGATCCTGATTAACTGAATCCGGGTTATCAAGGATAATAAGATCAGGACTCAGGGATTCCGCATCTTTGATTTCATCAGGCAACTTTACCTGTACTGAATAATCTTCACCTTTAAGAATCTGTGATTCCAGCTTTGATTTTTTGTCTTTGTTGTAAATTATAATATTTTTCATAACTTCACCATATATTACCTGTTAACACGATAGCCTATATTTATTTTAATAAATTTTTCAAATAATAAGAAGCTTTTTATTTTATAAATCCAGAGGAGGTAGGGTAGATTCGTGAGAAATGATTATTTTTCTGACAAGAGCCCTGTCCACCGTTTGTTTTCCTGATGTAGTTTCTATTTCCATTACTTCATCCCCAAAGTGTTTTATACAACCTGCATGTCTTTTGTTCAATAAAACACCTGTTTCTACAATATCTCTGGGAGAATAAATATTTACGTCCCTGATAATTCTTTTTTCTCCATGATCAGTTTTAATATTTATAACTCCGCCGGTAATATCCTGTATATGGCCTTCAACCCTTTCCCCTGTTTCAAGGATAATGAGGTCATTTCTTGGGATTTCCATATTTATACCAAGTGTAAGATTGATTAATGTTACAAAGAACAAAAATTTTGCTAACATAAGCTTTTTACTCTACCTTTGAGGTCCTTCAAGAAATTTAACCGCTTTAACCGCTATTTCTTTTCTTATATCTTCAGGAGCATGCCGTAAAAGTTCAATAAATATTTTCATAACTTCGTCAAAATCATACCACCTGCGTTTTCTTTCTTCACTCATAACCAGCTCATATAATTCATCCGGCAACATTTTCCTGTATGGAGGATGAAGAATAATTTCATTGGTCAAAAATGTTGCTGTTTTATGCTTTTTTGCAGTATCAATATTTTCAAGTATGGCTATACACCTTGAAACAACGGGGTCTCTGTCATACCATCTTTGAAATTCACTTGCGTTTTTTGACATCTTTCTTTTCCTGATATTTTATCTTTCATATATGTTACACTTTTTTTGTATATAGGTAAAGATAAACTGCTGTTAGAGTGTTTTTTATCTTTTAAAAAAGAAGTTTATGTACATTCTTGAAATTTTAGTAAAAATATTCAAAACTTTAAAAAAACAGGAAAGGCTTTCTTTTAATATTAATGAAAATCCTTCGGAGGATACTTCTCATGAAGATTGCCCAAACCATATTTACCTGCCGATTGACAGCACTAAAAAATATCTTGCGTGCAAGAACTGCGGACACCTTATAAAAAACGACAAAGTTTAACAAATGTAAATTTGCACAATGACAACGGTTTATTCAGGGTATTATAATTCTGTATGACTGAATTATAAATTCTATTGAAAGGCTTAGGGATGGAGCAGAAAACTTTAATTTTAATAGACGGGCACGCACTTGCATACAGACAATATTTTGCATTGCAGCGCACCGGTATGAAAACGGCGGACAATATACCTACCTGGGCGGTTTACGGGTTTATGAAAGCGCTTTTTGACCTTCTGAGAAAGGTTAAACCGGATGCGATAGCGGTTTCGTTTGACAAAGGCAGGGATACCTTTCGGGTAAAAGAATACCCCGAATACAAAGCTAACAGGCAGGCAATGCCGGATTCCCTGCGGGAACAGCTTATGGCTATTACCGAGGGGGTCAAGGCGTTTGACATCCCGATATATGAAATGTCCGGTTTTGAAGCGGATGATATTATCGGCACAATTGCCAGCAGGGCAAAGGAACTTGGGCATAAAACCCTGATACTTACAGGAGACCAGGACTCATTCCAGCTGGTTGACCCGGAAAGAAACGTTACCGTGCTGATCCCCTCCAAAGGCGAGCTTGTAGAATATGACAGGGATAAAATTCACGAGAAACTGGGGGTTTATCCGGAAAACGTGATTGATCTCAAGGGATTACAGGGCGATTCATCTGATAATATCCCCGGAGTTAAGGGGGTAGGGGAAAAAACAGCTGTTAAGCTGATTAATGAATACGGTACTATTGAGGAAATTTACAACCATCTGGATGATATCACCTCTAAAAGCCTTAAAGAAAAACTGGAAACCGATCATGATATGGCAATCAAAAGCAAACACCTGGCTACAATCTGCCGGGAAGTACCTATAGACTTTGATTTTGAGCATACACACATGACCCTGCCTGATGTGGATAAAGTTACAGCCTTTATGAAGAAATACCAGTTCAACAGCCTGCTCAAAATACTGCCGGAAGTGCTTACCCACTGTTGTATGAACGGAAAAGAAGAACCAAAGGCTGAAGGGGGTAATGGCAGGGTTGAAAAACAGATGCAGTTAAACCTTAAAGCTGCACTTGCAAAGATAGAGCAGAGCAGAATATTTAAAGTCATTCCTCAAATAATTGATACAGAGGAAAAATTTAGCGAATTTCTCCAAAAACTTGGCGAACAGGAAGTAATTTCCTTTGATACTGAGACTACCAGCATTGATGTATTTAATGCAAAGCTGGTAGGGCTTGCTTTTGGCTGGAACCCGCATATTAAAATGGCTGAGCAGGAAGTATCAATGGAAAAAGAACAGCCTGAGAACACAGTAACCTATTATATACCTGTGGGACATACAGAAGGACTTCAGCTAAATTCCGGCTACGTTTTGGATAAATTAAAACCAATTCTGGAGAACAAAGATGTAAAAAAAGTTATCCAGAATGCGAAATATGAAATGCATATATTAAAAGGGATTAACATAGAATTAAATGGTGTAATTATGGATACTATGCTTGCCAGCTATGTCAAAGAACCTGGCTTCAAGCACAGTTTGAAACAGCAGGCATTTATTCGGCTTGGATACGAGATGACACAGATTGAAGAGCTTATCGGTAAAGGCAAAAGCCAGATAACAATGGCTGAAACCGTTATTGAAGAAGCCGCACTATATGCCTGCGGGGATGCTAAAGCTACGATTGAGCTTGCTGGCTATTATTCCCAAAATCTCACATCAGAAGACAAAAACGTCCTTTATGAAATCGAGGAGCCGCTTGTTCCGGTGCTTGTGGATATGGAACGTGATGGGGTAAGCATTGACTGCGATTATTTAAAAGGCTTATCCGACGAGCTTCAAAGTAATATTGATAAGATAGAAACCAAGGTATATGAAATAGCAGGAGAAAAATTTAACTTGAATTCCCCTAAACAGGTAGGGGAAATTCTGTTTGAGAAGCTGCAAATCCCGCCCAAAGGCAAGGTGAAAACAAAGATCGGCTACTCAACCAGCGCAAAAGTGCTGGAAGCCTTAAAGGATGATCACCCAATAGCCAGCCTGTTATTATCTCACAGGCATTACGCCAAGCTAAAATCAACATATATCGACACGCTTCCCCGACTGGTAAATCCGAAAACCGGCAGGGTACATACAAACTTCAACCAGACCATAACCACCACAGGCAGGTTATCAAGCAGTGACCCCAATTTGCAAAATATCCCCATAAGGACAGAGATCGGAAACCGCATAAGGGCAGCATTTGTCCCCAAAGACCGGGAAAATGCGATAATTATGGCCGCTGATTATTCCCAGATAGAACTCCGGCTGCTTGCTCATATATCAGGCGATGAGGCCCTTCTGGAGGCGTTTAAACAGGGTGAGGATATACATACAGCTACAGCGGCAAGGGTATTTAATGTTACTCCAAATGAAGTAACCTCTGATATGCGAAGAGCCGCCAAGACAGTAAATTTTGGTATCATCTATGGCCAGACCAGCTTTGGCCTGTCGGAAACCCTGAAGATTACACCCGGTGAGGCAAAGGAAATCATAGAAAAATACTTTAAAACCTATCCGAAAATAAGAGAATATATGGATAAAACTATAGAATTAGCAAGGAAAAACGGTTATGTAACCACGCTTTACGGCAGAAAACGATACTTCAAGGAAGATCTTCACAGCAGAATCCGTACAATCAAGGAATTTGCCGAGCGTGCGGCAATTAACTCACCTTTACAAGGAACTGCTGCGGATATGATAAAACTGGCGATGATTAAGCTGCATCACAGACTTAAAAGTTCTGATTATAAATCGCAGTTAATCTTACAGGTTCACGATGAGCTGGTTCTGGAAGTACCGAAAAACGAGCTGGAAGAGATAAAACAGCTGATTATAGAGTGTATGGAACTTGGACAGCCGCTGGATGTGCCTTTAGTAATTGATATAGCCTGCGGTCCTTCCTGGCTGGAGATTAAGGAATAAATGAAAGATACCCCACACATACTGGACTGCACTCTTCGAGACGGCGGTTATCTTAATAACTGGAATTTCCCCCGGGATTTAGTCCGAAACTATCTTAGTGCAGTTCATAAAGCCGGAATCAAATTTACTGAATTAGGCTTCAGGTTTCTGCATAAAAATATAAATTACGGCGAATACGCTTACAGCAGGGATGATTATTTATACAATCTGGATATCCCGGACGGTTTAAATGTTGCAGTAATGATAAAATCTGAAGAACTGTTTTCCAGCGGGGCTAAAATAAAAAAAGCACTGGATTATCTTTTCTCTGAAAGAAAAAATTCACCTGTAAGCCTTGTTAGGATTGCTGCACCTTATCATACAGCAGCAAGCTGTCGGGAAATAACAGAAATACTAAAAGATAAGGGATATAAAATAAGCCTTAACTTAACTAAAATTTTCCCGGTGGATGAAAAGGAAATCTTAGCTATAACAAAGATCCTGAAAGAATGGGGAAGCTTTGATATACTGTATTTTGCTGATACATACGGAAATATATCAGGTAATGAAGTTAAATGTATTCTCAATATTCTAAAATCAGAATTCAAAATCCCGCTCGGGTTTCATGCGCATAATAACAACGGCCTTGCATACGAAAATTCGCTTATTGCAGTAAAAAACGGGAGCAATTTGATTGATTCCACAATTGCAGGAATGGGAAAAGGCGCAGGAAACCTTAAAACAGAAGTTATAAGCAAAAAATTCAGCCATAAGTATAATGTTAATGCCCTTGAGTCATTGCTAAAAGCCAATTTCTATTACGGGGCAGAGAATAACACTGTAAATTATACAGGCTCAACTCTACTGTCCTGAAATTGACTGGCTTATTGCCTCAATTAATCTTGATACGCCTATTATTTCAATATTCGCAGGCTTGTTTTTAATCGGCAGGTTTATTTTTGGAACCACTACTTTTTTAAAACCGAGTTTCTGAGCTTCGTTAATTTTCTGTTCAATGCTGCTTACCCTTCTTATTTCACCTGAAAGTCCTATTTCTCCTATTATAACCGTTGCAGGATCAACGGTTACGTTTCTTGCGCAGGTTGCAACAGCAAGAGCAACACCCAAATCAGCGGAAGGTTCCTGGGTATTTATACCGCCTACTGCGTTTATATATACATCCTGCTTACTTAAATTCAGCCCAACTCTCTTTTCCAGAACAGCAAGAATCTGCAACACCCTGTTATATCCAATACCTGTAGCCACCCTTCTCGGAGAAGGATAAGAAGTGGCCCCGACCAGCGCCTGGATTTCCACGAGAATTGGTCTTGCTCCTTCGCTTATGGCTATTACCACGCTCCCTGGTGTAACTATGTCAGCTCTTTCCGATAAAAATAATTCACTGGGGTTCTTAACCTCGGTTAATCCGGTGTTTTCCATGTTGAAAATACCGATCTCATTTGTACTTCCAAAGCGGTTTTTCATTGTACGCAGGATTCTATAGGACTTATACCTGTCTCCTTCAAAGTAAAGGACAGTATCTACCATATGTTCAAGAACTTTTGGACCTGCAATAACCCCGTCTTTTGTAACGTGACTAATTAAAATTATTGTAATCCCCCTGCTTTTTGCGATATTCATAAGTATTGAACAGCATTCCCTCACCTGGCTGACGCTTCCCGGTGAGCTGGATATATTCATTGAATACACCGCCTGGATACTATCAATAATCACTACCTGCGGAGAAATTTCCTCTATTCCTTTTTTGATTTCCTCAAGATTCGTTTCTGTATGGATATATAAATTTTCAGAATCCACTCCCAATCTTTCAGAACGCATTCTTATCTGGCTACCTGACTCTTCTGCCGTGGCATAAAATGTTTTCAGACCTGAGTTTGCGAGATTACCCGAAGTTTGCAGGGTTATGGTTGATTTTCCTATACCCGGATCTCCACCTATCAATACAAGCGAACCTTTAACCAGCCCACCGCCCAGTACATTATCCAGTTCAATCATGCCTGACTTATAGCGGATATTCTCATCAAAGCTGATATCCCTCAAGAGCTGCGGGGTTGAATCCGAGAGTTTATCAAATTTCAGGGAAGCGGTTTTATTGTCTTTTGCCATAACTTCCTCAACAAGAGTCCCCCACCGTAAGCAGTCCGGACATTTGCCCAGATAGCCGGAGGTTTCATAACCGCATTCCTGGCATACCCATTTTGATTTTACTTTGACCATTTTAATTATTCGTATCAAAGACGCTCTCTAATAGTGCCTTTCGAAACTTAACTTACTTAATTAAATTTTTAATATTACTTTTTAGCGGGCTTGTCGACTCCGGTGGGGATAAGCTTATATCCACCGCCGTAGACGGTTTCTACATATTTTTTATTAGGGATTGCCTTTTCCAGCTTTGCCCTTAAGTGTCGTATGTGAACTCTAATGGTCTCAACATCGTCATCTTCAGAATAACCCCATACTTCCTGAAGCAGGGTTCCGGAAGCTACTGTCTGCCCGTGGTTCTGTACGAGACAATTGAGAATTTCAAATTCTATAGGTGTTAATTTTATTTCATGCTCCTGGATTTTTACTGATAAATTCTCAGGGAGCAGGGTGATATCTCCAACTATAAAGATTTCAGGCTTTTTAAGGGATTCCGGTATCGAAGTCGACCTTCTTAAAAGAGCTTTTACCCTTACTTTAAGTTCTTCCAGCTCGAATGGCTTGACAAGGTAGTCATCAACACCTGAATTAAAGCCCTGTACTTTATCCTGAAGCATTCCTAAAGCAGTAAGCATAAGTATGGGGATCTCTTTTGTATCCTCGTTCTGCCTGACCCTCTGTGCTACAGTAAAACCGTCAACTTCCGGCATCATAACATCAAGCACTATTAAATCCGGCAACTCCTGCTTTGCAAGCGCAAAACCTTTTGTTCCATCATTAGTTGTTATAACTTCATGCCCCATTAATTCAATATTAACCTTTACAAGCTCCAAAATAGCGGGATCATCGTCCACCACAAGTATTTTACTCATTTCACTCTCCTCTTTTTTTATCAGAGTACTTATAATAAAATTTTAGTTTTTTTTACACAAGAGTAATTATACCATCAGCAAAAACAATTCTGTAGGGTACATGAAAAGATACTAAATAAAGATCACTTATTCCGATGCCGTAAGACGAGGTGGAGCTCCTTGTAGAATTTGCGGGGGTTAATTTCTTTTTATACAATACTTTTTAAGGCTGTTTTGTATTTATCCCGGTATTTGTTCAGAGAAATCGCCATCTCAAAATTTACCCTGGCTTCTTCCTGTTTATCCAGCTGCAATAATGCCTGCCCTAACTGGTAATAGGCATAATGGCTCTGAGAATTGGACTTTACAGAATTTGTCAGAAATTTTGCCGCAGCAACAGGTTTATTTCTTTTAATAAAATAATATCCTGTATAGTAATAATAAGCGCTTTTTTCAGCATTTAACCTTTTGGCCTGCCTTAAAAAATTAACTGCTTTTGGAAACTCGCCCATATCTGTCCAATAGCATGCCAGGCCAAGGCTGAGATACGGATCGTCAGGTTTTTGTTCTAAAAGGTTATTAAAGCATTTCAGCGCTTTTTCATAATTTTCCTGTTCTATATACAAAAATCCCAGCGTTAAATTTACTCCTGAATCATTCGGCTGAATTTCCAGCGCTTTATTGAAATATTTTACTGCCCTGTCATATTCCGCTGTTTCAAAATATATCAGGCCAAGATTTTTGTATAAAGCCGTATTATGCAGGGAATCAGGATGGTTTTCCAAAAATGTATTTGTATAAAAAACAGCCGCATCATATTTTTGCAGCCTGCAGAGAAAATTTATAAGCGTAAGATGAAGGCCTTCATTGTCCTTATTAAGGCTGTGAGCTAATTCAAGGTGTTTAATCCCTTTATCAGTCTCGCCCTTTTGCAGATACAACTTGCCCAGGCTTGAATTTATTGATGGTGAATCCGGATAAATCCTTAACGCCAGGTTAAAATACTTTATTGCCTCATCCGGCTTGTTTTTTCTACCTGCGATATTTGCCAGGTAAGCATAAGAAGAAACATTTTTATCGTCAAGCACAACTGAATTTTTAAAGTATTTTTCCGCAATATCCAGCTGTCCCAATTGAAAATGACTTATACCCAGCTTGTAGTGAAAATCAGGGTTATGGGCATTCATATTTGCCGCTTTTTCAAAATGCTTGATAGCTGATTCAAAATTACTGCGATAAAATTCTATGCTGCCGATTTTGTTATAAGCCAATGAAAAATCCGGTTTCAGCATTATGGCCCGTTTAAGGTTAATCAGGGCCTGATCGTATTTTTCCTGTGTCTGGTACATATCCCCTATTTCATAAAAAGTCCAGTGGTCTCTGGGATTGATTTGCAGTACTTTTTTATAGTTAAACGCCGCTTTGTCGTAGTCTTCACCTTTTTTATAGGCATTTCCCAACCACCTGTAAAAATCCGCCACAGAAGGATCAAGTTTTATTGCTTTTATAAAATTTTCAACAGCTTCATCAAGCCTACCCAGCTTATAAAGGGCCTGGCCTTTATAAAAATATGCCCATTCCAGCTCAGGCTCAATATCAACTACCTTATTAAAACATTCCAGCGCAAGGTCATAATTGCCTGAACCATAATATACCTGGCCTCTATCTATAAAATAACTGACAACTTTTTTAAAAGGTTTTCCCGCCATTTGCTTTTCCTTTAATATTTTTATCTATTGTAAAGGAATTTTAAATAATGGTAAAAGAATTTATTTTATTTTTGCCTGTATATCATAGTTGACAATATTTTTTAGAAATTTTTGCCTGCTTTATTCGGAAATTTCTGCCAAACAACTGTTAAAAAAGTTAATAACTTTTTACATACATAGCCAAAACAGATAACAGATTTTGATGTATAATCTTAATGCCACATATTAAGTATAAATTAGAATATACGAGGTGTTTTAATGACAGTTAAAGAAAAGGCTCAGGAAAAGGGACAGGAAAAGAAACTTTTTAATCAGATAGACCCGGAAAAGAAAAGATCTCTGGATTCAACTATTAGCAAGATAGAAAAAGATTTTGGCAAAGGCGCTATCATGCCCCTCGGGGAAAAAATGGCTGTGTCTGTAGAAGCTATTCCTACTGGCATATTAGCTCTGGACGTAGCTTTAGGAGTAGGCGGAGTGCCAAGAGGAAGAATTATCGAAATTTTCGGGCCAGAGAGTAGCGGAAAAACCACACTAGCTCAGCATATTATAGCAGAAGCGCAGGCTAAAGGAGGAATAGCAGCTTTTGTTGATGCAGAGCACGCACTTGACCCGGAATATGCGGAAAGGCTTGGTGTAAAGGTCGATGAGCTTCTGGTAAGCCAGCCCGATACAGGAGAACAGGCGCTGGACATTACAGAAGAACTGGTAAGGTCAGGGGCTGTTGATGTTGTAGTAATAGATTCAGTTGCAGCACTGGTTCCTAAAGCTGAAATCGACGGTGAAATGGGTGATGCTCATATGGGTCTCCAGGCAAGGCTGATGAGCCAGGCTTTAAGAAAATTGACCGGTATAGTAGGAAAAACAAAAACTACTGTTATATTCATAAACCAGCTTCGCCAGAAAATCGGCGTATTCTACGGAAACCCCGAAACAACAACAGGCGGCAATGCTTTAAAATATTACGCAAGTTTGCGTCTTGATATAAGAAAAATCGAAACCCTTAAAAAAGACGGAATTGAATATGGAAACAGGGTTAAGGTAAGAGTGCTGAAAAACAAAGTCGCTCCTCCGTTTAAACTCGCAGAATTTGACCTTATCTATGGAGAAGGAGCTTCCAAGATCGGCTGTGTCCTTGATGTTGCTGTTCAGATGAATATTATAGACAAATCAGGAAGCTGGTACAGCTATAAAGACGATAAACTCGGCCAGGGAAGAGAAAAATCAGTGGAATACCTTACTAATAACCCTGAAACATTACAGGAAATCGACAAACTTGTAAGAGAAAACATTAAAAAATCCCGTGCAAAAACCGAGGAAAAAATAGAGATAGAGAACCAGAAATAAAAGGTTCTTTTCTTGCCGCTTATGCACAAATTTGTTAAAAAATTAATTAGATTACAGTATATAAAATAACTTATGTTGTGCTATACTTATCGTCAAAAGTAATTAACTTAAAATATATAAAATTTATTACTAAATTTGTTCTATTCTTACAAATCTTTTGATGAAAGTTATAATATAATTAGCGGTAACAGCTAAAAGCTTTAACAAAGTTTTTAATCAGTATTAGTCATATATTTAAAAAGAGGTACGGAACAATAGATCTCGCAGTATTAACCATTATATGCCTTGCTATCCTGGTAGCGCTTCTTGCAGGATATGCCGTGTTTCTTTATAAAAAAGCAAAAACACAGGAAAACCGGCTTGAAGATTATGCCGGTCAACTTCAAAAGGTTAATGAAGAAACCGAAAAAAGAGTACAGGAAGCAGAAGAAAAACTAAAAATTCAGAAAAAAGAAGCTCTGCTGTCTGCTAAAGAATCTATGCAAAACGAAAGACAGGAATTTGAGCAGGAAGTAAAGCAGAGAAGACAGGAATTAAGCAGGTTCGAAAACAGGCTTCTTGAAAAAGAAGAAAAAATGGAAGCAAAAATCCAGTCTGTAACGGAAAGAGAAAATGAACTTGCTAAAAAGCTTGATGAGTTGTACGAAAAAGAAGATTACCTCGCTGATCTTATCTTAAAACAGACTCAGGAACTGGAAAGAATTTCCGGAATTTCAAGCGAAGAAGCCAAGAGAATCCTGTTAGAGCAGATGGAAAAAGAATTAAAGCTTGAAGCTGCTCAATTAATAAGGGATAACGAAAACTACATAAAAGAAACTTCCAATGCAAAAGCAAGAGAAATCCTTTCATCAACAATGCAGAGATGCGCAATTGACCAGGTCGTAGAATCTACGGTTTCCGTGGTCAATTTGCCTAATGATGAGATGAAGGGAAGAATTATCGGAAGAGAAGGAAGAAATATTAGGGCACTTGAAACCCTTACCGGAGTTGACTTAATTATAGACGATACACCGGAAGCTGTTGTTCTTTCTTCATTTGATCCAATAAGACGTGAAGTAGCCCGGGTTGCACTTGAAAAATTAATTAGCGACGGACGGATTCACCCTGTGAGAATTGAAGACATGGTTAACAAAGCACAGGAAGAAATAGAAGAATTGATGTACAAGGAAGGTGAGGCCGCTTACCTTAGCCTTGGCATAATGAATCTTCATAACGAAATCATTAAAACACTCGGCAGGCTGTATTATAGGACCAGCTACGGCCAGAATGTGTTGAAGCACTCTATGGAAGTTGGAAATATTGCCGCCTCAATCGCTCTTGAAATCGGGGCAGACGTTGAGCTTGCAAAGAGGGCAGGGCTTCTTCACGATATTGGAAAAGCTCTTGACCAGGACCAGGAAGGAACTCACGTCCAGCTTGGTGTTGATTTTGCAAGAAAATTCGGTGAAAGCGAAGCTGTAATCCACTGTATAGAAGCTCATCACGATAATATAACCGCAAACACCGTGGAAGCCGAGCTTATAAAAATAGCTGACGCCCTAAGTGCAGGACGACCCGGTGCAAGACGTGATACCCTGGAAATCTATATCAAGAGAATCAAGAAGCTGGAAGAAATTGCGACCAGCTATGAAGGCATAAAACGCTCCTTTGCTGTGCAGGCAGGGCGTGAAGTGCGTGTAATGGTTCAGCCGCAGTCATTTGACGATGTTGCAGCAAGTAAACTTGCCCGTGATATCGCAAAAAGGATCGAATCTGAAATGGATTACCCGGGCCAGATAAGGGTTACCGTGGTAAGAGAAGTCAGAACAACCGAAATAGCCAAGTAAAATTTCTGAATAAAAATGAGTTTAACTGAAAAAAACTTATCTATAGGCGTTCACGGACAGGAAGAAATGTCTGTTGGGGTGTATAATATGCTCTCCAGCTTTACAAAAGGTCTTCACGACTCCCTGAGAAAAAAACTTGAAAATTCAGCCTATGTACATGAATTCCAGAAAAACAATTCCCTGCCCCTTATATCTGTAGGATTTAATATAATCGGGCATAAAGGTTGGGATTTTATCCTTGAACAAGGCGGAATTAATATAATGTGGAATGTTGATTCTACTTTTTATAAAAATTTTCCGCTTATAAAAAAACATCATAAAAATCCTAATTTTTATATGATCAGCTTGTCTGAGGACGATAATGAAGCTATTAAAAAATTTTTACCGGAGCTAAATTCTTTTTGTATGCCTCTTGCTATAGACCCGGGCACCTGGTATTCGGATAACACTGAAAAAACAAGGGATGTAGTCTTTTTAGCCTCGATCCACGAAGATGAAACAGAAACAATAGCACAGGCGAAAAAAGACCTTCCTGAAAACTTTTTCAAGCTGTTTCTGCTTCTGTATGAATATTCTCTTGAGCATCCTTATAAAAACTTCTGGGAAATTTTCAATTATTTTGCCAGGCAGTTTAATTTTCCGGTAGAAAATACTGATCTTTATGCTTATATGTTCAATAAAATTGCTTATACTTCTTCATACAGGAAACGTATTGACCTGGTAAAAAAGTTATCTGATTTTAACCTGGAAGTGTATGGTATGGGTCCCTGGGAAAAACATATCAGCGGCAGGGTAAAGTACATGGGAGAAGCAAACTGCCAGGAAGCAATTAAAATCATAAAAGAAGCTAAAATAGCGATTAATTTGCAGCCAATGCAGATGCGAAACGGTATTCATGACCGAATAATGAACGCTTCCGCCGCTAATACAATGGTATTTACTGATAAGAACAAACAAATATCCAGATCTTACGGGGAAAGTGTTTGTTATATGGATTCGGTTGATTTCTGTGGTATTGAGGACAGCATTGATTATTACCTTAAAAACGAAGATGAACGGGTTTTAAAGGCAAAGCGAGCCCAGGAAATAACTATGGCTAATCATACCTGGGATAACAGGGTTGAAAAACTTTTAAGTATACTTGTGGTCAACTAATCCAATTCGCAGATGATTATGATTCAACCCTGGCTCTATCAATACAATAAGCTTCTGCCGCTGTCTGAGGCTTAAACATTTCGTCATGTTCTATTTTTCCTGTCCACGGTGCAGGGGTAACAAACCTTTCTCTTGCACCTGCCAATATTCTTTTGTCTTGTTCTTCAGGCCGTGGTGAGTCCCATTTTACATCCCAGGTTATTCTATGTTCCTGATCGTTTTCTTCTACCCTGGCTTCTCCTTCAGGCAGCACATCTTTTATGTTATCAGCGACACTTGGCCGATGTGTAGGTATAGTCCAGTTTGCACCAAAACCTATTTGCATAATTTTTTCCTCTTCCTTTCTTATTAAAATTTTTCTAACTATTAATCAAAACCGTATAAAAACAAAAGTTGATGTCTGTGTTAAAAAATTGTTACTGAAAATTTTATATAGGCTTTTATCTTAAACTGTTAGGAAAAAGAGGAAATATTGACTTGAAATATTTTTCTCTTCTGGAAACGGCTTCAGCTACACCTCCTGGATCTGTCTGAGTATATTCTAATAACCGGTTGGCCCTGGGTCTTCTAAATAATCCGCTTCCCACATTTCTTACATACTTTTTAGCTTCCTGCGGATTTATGCCTTTTTTGATAATGTTATTAGCTGCTCTTGCTAATGTTTTTGTTGTAGGGTTAATCATCTTTATCTCCTTTTAAAATTCAATTTTTTTCTCATACACCTACATAAAACTGCTAAAAAATAAAATTACTATTTAGCAAAATAATTTTTTATTTAAGATTTTCTAAAATTTTTTCCGTTTCTCCCTGTTTGCCTAATCTGGCTTTAAGACCATCCACCAGTTGCTTGTGCTTATAATCATTAGTCGGCTCTCCTATCAGGTTGTGAATTCTACTGGTTGTTTCATCATTTACAAAATTCCCTGCCTTTTCAGGATCAGCTCCGTTTGCGATTAAATCATTTTTTATAACCTCGCATTCCCGACATCCAAAACCTATAGACCTTAACTGCATATATATAACTCCTTTTAAATTTATTCTTATTATTTAAAGAACCCTGAAAATATAAATTGATAGTTATATAAAAATTTTTTATATAACTATATAGTCCGGATAAACATATTGCTCTTTGGAAATTTTAGAGTTTTATTTTTGTTTTAATAATTCTTAATGCTAAAATATTACTGGACAAATAAAAACAAAATCCCGGTTTTAAATATATAAGGGAAATAAAAGTGAACAATTATGAGCAGGCAACTTAAAATATTATTTCTGGGGGATCTGGTAGGCAGGCCCGGCCGCTATGGAGCACGCAAGTTTCTGGAACAACACGGCTCTGAGTATGATTTTGTGATCGCAAATGCAGAAAACGCCTCTCATGGATACGGTTTAACTAAAAAAAACTACGGGGAGCTGACTTCATACGGCATCCACGCTATGACTTCCGGCAACCATATCTGGGACAGAAAAGAAATTTTTGAATACATAAACGAAGCAGACAGACTTGTCCGCCCGCTGAATTTCCCTGAAAGCTCACCCGGAGTTGGTTCAAGAGTTTTTAAAATTGACGGGGAATTTTCTATAGGAATCATAAATATTCTGGGCGTAGTGTTTATGGCTCCTTTATGCCCGCCGTGGGAAATTTTAAAAAAAGAAATCGAAAAGCTTAAAAAAGAAACATCTGCTATAATTATAGATTGTCACGCTGAAGCGACTGCGGAAAAAATTTCCTGCGGACACATTGCAGCAAGGCTCGGAGCAAGTGCTGTGATCGGAACACATACACACGTTCAGACAGCTGATGAGACTATTATGGAAAACACTACAGCTTATATTACAGACGCAGGTTTTTGCGGATCGTATAAGAGCGTAATAGGAATGGATATAGATAATTCTGTTGACAGGCTTGTTAAAATGCTTCCCTTAAGACTTGAGGTTGGACCTATGGAAGAGATTCAGATTAACGGGGTGGAGATTATGGTTGATGCTGAAACAGGGAAGGCACAAAAAATTAAGAGAATTAATGAAGTTATGAATATAAAGGATGAGGTAAGTTAATTATGAAAGGATAGGCAATTGAAGTTAGATCTACATATCCACAGTGTCTACTCTGACGGTGCATTATCGCCCGAAAAAATTGTAGACATTGCAATTGATAATGGACTGTCAGCCATTTCAATCACAGACCATGATAATATTCTGGCTTTTAAGCATGCCCAGGCTCAGGCCCTGTTGAAATCAGAAGAAACAGGCCAGCCGCCGCTTGATATTATCCCCGGTATAGAAATAAACACGGTTATGAACGGGGAAGAAGTCCATATTCTCGGTTATTATTTTGATTTTCAAAATAAAGAACTTCTGGATATGATTGCATACCAGCAGCATGCGAGGATTGAGCAAATCACAAAAATCATAAAAAGACTGGATAAAATAGCCAACATACAAATAACGATGGAAGATATTGGCTCGCTTATTCAAGAAGGAGGCAGCATTGGCAGACCTCATATGGCAAAAGCCATAATGAATGCAGGCGGTGTATCCAGTGTTATTGAGGCTTATAAAAAGTACATTAACGATAGTTCCCCTACTTATATCCAGCGGAATACTGTTTCTCCATTTGAAGCAGTGGAAACTGTTTATGAAGCAGGTGGAATACCGGTTATAGCCCATCCTCACAGCCTTAGCAGGCCAGAGGAACTTATAAAAGAGCTTATGAACTACGGTCTGCGGGGTATAGAAGCTTATCACAGAAGACATTCGCCTGCGATTATCGAATACTTTTCCAGTATTGCTGATAATTATAATTTAATTGTTACCGGCGGGTCAGACTGCCATGGTTCAGGCCCGGGTGGACAAACACACATGGGTAGGACACATGTCCCGGAATGGGTCTTAAAAGAGCTGAAAAATGAAAAAAACAGGCTGGAAATAGCTTCCAGTTAAGCAATACTGTTTTTTCTATACAGTCTCAAAAGTATGCTAAAAACAAGGCCGGTAAATCCTGAAAGCTGCATTGTCTTGCAATGATGACAATCCGCAGGGCACATCATTAATATCAATTTATGTGATCTCTCGGCTCGCAAACTGTGGGTTTGCGGCTCGAGATAACAATAATTATTTCAGTATGCGGAATGACCAAAAACTTTTTCAATCTTCCTTATAACGGATTCTAAATTCCTTAAAATTTACAAAAATTGTCAAGCGGCGCAGCCGCTTGACCACCTTATGGGCGGGCAGGGTGGGCATTTTAAGGAATTTAGCTAATAATGTAATTGGATTGTGTGTTAAAAATCAGGTAAAAAGAGCAGTTCGAGTTAATTAAAATCATCAGTAATTGCAGTTAATTTTACTTATTCTTTATGTCCAGGTATAAAAGAGTGAAGCATGCGCTGCCTAACGGCAGGATAAATGCAGTTACTATAATACCTATTACAGATAAAGCCAATTCCCTGCCCATATCAGGAATATAATAAGAAAGCTCCTGAATAAGACCGGATACAAGAGGATTCTCAGAGAGTATATCAAGATAAGCATTGAAAGGAACAGCCATATAGGCCAGAACTGGAGAGTTTTTAGCCAGAACCTGAATCGCAAACGGGGCAATAACCCCTGTTATGATAAAAAGCAAAACTCCCAGTACAACCACTCGCCAGAAATTACTTTTTATCATACTAAAACTCTTTTTTATCACGCCTACAGGGTTAATGTCCTCAAACGCAAATATCTGAAAGCTAAGGGAAAGATAAACAGAAACAACAGCCAGAATTAATAAACATACGAGAGATGATAAAACAAAAATAACAATTGATATAAGCTTGGGTAAAAGAATAAAGCTCAGAATAAATACTATAAACGGTGCAGCTAAAAGAACAAGCCATACTCCCATCAATATAAACAGCAGTACCACATAAGCCCCTGACCTTGATTTAACCTCTTCATTATGTGACTTAAAATTCCCGAAACTGTTTTTTTCTAAGATTCCAGCGGTCATGCTGTTCAGGGAAACCATTGCTATCATGTAGTCCCAGAAAGCTTTTAAAAAGATTATGAAACCGGGTGTTACTATTAAAATAAGTATCAGGAGTATAAAAAGAGTATTCTGCTGGATCTGCTCCGGAGGCATATCAGCAAGAATTTCCCGTCTGTAATAATAAACCGGACCTAAAATTAAAAATATACCCACAACTTGCCCAAAAACAGGAAAAAGCATTACTCTTGAGAATGACAAAAATTTCTTAAGATAAAGAATCAACCCTTTAAAAAATATCTGAAATATATTTTCAGGCTTTTCGGCAGCTCTTTCCAAATCCACACTCCTTCTATTACTGATTAAAATTACTCCCAATTATTATAATAATTTTAAAAAAATTTGTCATAATTATTAATTATTAATTTTAGATGTTTTAATATACATTAGAAGGTAAAATTAAATTCAATTTAATAATTATAGGAATGCTGGAAATGACAACTTTGCAAAAAGAAATTTGTGACTGTAAAAAAGAACATCCGGAAATAACCGCAGGAGAAAGCGGAGTAAATAAAGAAGAATTATGCAGAAAAATATGCGGAAACATATTACAGGGACTCCTGGAAGGTTACGAGGAACTCAAGGATAAATACCCTGAAAAAGTAGAAGAATTTCAGCCGAAAATCGAAGAAATCAAAAAACAAATGCAGGAAAACCGGATTAACCGGAAAATAGAAGAAGCTTTATCAGTTTAAAATGAAATATGAAAAAAGAATTTTACTAATAAATTTTGGAGGAATTGGGGATCAGATATTATTTTTTCCTGTCCTGCAAACCCTTAAAAAAACTTTTGAAAATTCTTATATTACATTTGTAACCGAGCCCAGAAGCAGTTCCGCAATTAAACTTACTGATAATATAGATGAGCTTTTTATCAGTAATTTAAAATCCGGCAACAAGTTTATAGAAGCTGTAAAACTTATAAAAAAAGCTATATTCGGCAGATATGATATGATAATTTCTTCGGGAAGTTCTTCTCTTGTATCAATTTTACTATTTTTAACAGGAATTAAAGAACGTATTGGTTATGACAGCGGGGCTTTGAGCAGGATTTTATTAACAAAAGCCATGCCTTTAAATCAAAATCAGTATGCGGCTGATATGTATCATGACCTGGTTTCTGCGTTTGAGAAGTCAACAGAAATAAAAATACCTGAAATTAGTTTAAACCTGGACAGTGACCACAGGGAATATCTGGAAAACCTGCTTTTTGATCAACTGTCCGATAAAAAAAATATTATAATCCATCCCGGGGTAAGCAGGTTAAGTATAGAAAAAAAGATGATAAAGTTCTGGCCTACTGACAAATGGGTGGAGCTTATAAAAAAACTCCTTGTTAGCGAAAAATACAGAATAATTTTAACAGGCGGGCCTGATGACCGGGAAGTACTTCAAGAAATAAAAACACAGCTTGCGGAATTCAGCTCTAACAGAAAATTTTTGCTGGACCTGTCAGGCAGGAGGTTTAATATAGAAGAATTTGCATATATTGTAAAAATTTCAGACATGCTGGTATGTGTTGATTCTGCGCCTATGCATATTGCTGTAGGGCTAAAAAAACATGTAGCGGCGTTATTTGGGCCTACCGATGAAAACAAACTCCTCCCCTCCGGCAACAGGCTATTTACAGCCATTAAAAATGACAAACTAAAATGCAGGCCGTGCTTGTGGGACAAAAGACAGACATCCTGCGCCAGCCTGAATTGCCTGGAAATAGAGACTGACAGAGTTTTTAACACTTTGGAGGAAAAATTTTCCATTATACTAAAATGAGTTTATTTTCCAGAAAAACGCTCCTGGCTTCGCTTGCTACAGTATGAGTTTTAGCTCGTTTTCGCATACCGCCTATGAATAATATTTTTGTTTTTAAGATTAGTTAATAAGTTTCCGTTAAATACTTTTGCAAAATTTTAAAAAACCTTGCCCTCCCCCTTCCCTGGAGGTGGCGGTGGCTTTGCCACCGCTTTTTTATACAGGTTTTTTAAAATTTATCCGTTTTGTTCATTTCTGAATAAAATTTCTTAATTTATCGTTTATTTTTTTAGAATACTAAGGAACAAATAAAAAGTTTTTATGCCTAAAAATTTTCAAAAAATCTATATTTGACAAGTGCGCAGGCTACGCCTGCGCCACCTATG
>Ga0081527_100317_pt1 | contig 30206 bp, 31 predicted proteins | sample HotLakmasection5_FD_70992 | JGI IMG/M metagenome (GOLD analysis project Ga0081527, IMG submission 70992) | Hypersaline microbial mat communities from Hot Lake, Washington, USA - Section #5 (SPADES assembly) (version 2) | ecosystem: Environmental > Aquatic > Non-marine Saline and Alkaline >... | reverse complement strand
GGATTCTTAAAGCAGGGAGGCTTTGTGATTCCTGATGATAAGGAATACTAAACCTTTTTAATTTTTTTGTCTTTTTCAAAGATCATCACATATTCATGTTTAAAGATATAGAAACCTCCGGCAAGCGCTCTATAGCGCCATAAGTTATTTGTCCTGCCTTTGCCGACTTCGTTTCCTGTAATGTTTTTGACTATAATGGATTTTGTCTTGAACCCAACTTCGTTCATTTTGTTCATGCAATAAAAACTCAGAGGGACAAGTTCTCCTTTAGAGTATTTGTCACCTATAATAAGTGCGGCATATCTGCCGTTTTCCAGGCATTTGTAGCCGTTCTCCGCTACTTTGGCGAACTTATAAAGAAATTCATCTGTAGACGCACTATTTGATAAATCTTTTTTCTTATCGCTGAATTTAATAATATCAGCGTAAGGAGGATGCAGAATTAAAAACTGGCTTTTTTCCGCCCCGAATTTCTCAAGAGCTTTGTTTATTTTGTCACATGCCGCATCAGACGTGCTATCTTCGCAAATTAATGCTGTATCATCAAGTCCATGAAGGTCATTAATCTTTATTTTTACTTTTTCTGTAAGGTCAGATTTTAATTCAACTCCAATACATCTTCTTTTCATGTTTACTGCTTCTATTGCAGAAGTTCCTGAGCCTAAGAACAAATCAAGCACTATATCCCCTGGTTTTGTATATCTACTGAAAAGCTGTTCTGCAATCTGTGGGATGTAATTTCCATGGTAATCCAGTTTATGGCCGTTGTTTTTAGCTCTTTCATTAAACATCCAGAGCGTGCCTGTTTCGATATGATCGTACGCTTTCCAGTTATTAAGGTCTATATCGTTGTAAGACTTGGTTTTTTTTGCTGTATTCCCGGTTATTACCTGAAAACGGGATTCGCTGTCATTATTCTTTTTGACTTTCAATATTTTTCCACTCTCTCTCGTCTAATTCAAACATAACTTCCCTTGTCCAATGTTAATATAGCTAAGTTTTACCGGAATTGAATCAACAATTTGGAGTATATTCTATAAACCAGAGTTTTATTTGATTAGTTATCTTATTAAATAATCGATATATTAAAATGAGTTAATTTTCTTAAAATTTATCCGTTTTAATAGTTCTGAATAAAATTTCTTATTTATCGTTTATTTTTTAGAACACTAATAATAGTATATTTTTATCAATTATTATAATTTTTCAACAAGTTTTCTTATTAATGAGGTAAAGTCTTTTTCAACTCTGGCAGCTGTTTCAACGACTTCACTATGAGCAAGGGGTTTATCCAGTATTCCTGTAGCCATATTTGTAATGCATGAAATACCTAAAACCCCCATTCCGGCATGTCTTGCCGCAATAGCTTCCGGTACAGTTGACATTCCAACAGCATCAGCACCCAAAGTTCTTAACATCCTTACTTCCGCAGGGGTTTCATAAGTTGGTCCGGTAACCCATGCATAAACACCTTTTTTTAGGTTAATTCCAATCTCTTCTGCTGTTTTTTGAGTTAAAGCTATATTAATTTTGTTATAAGTATCGCTCATATCGGGAAATCTTGTACCCAATTCCTCAATATTTTTTCCGATGAGGGGATTTTTTCCGGTTAGATTTATATGGTCCTCGATTATCATCAGACTTGCAGGTGAGAAATTCTTGTTTATACCACCCGCTGCATTTGTAATAATAAGATTTTTTACGCCTAAAAGTTTCATGACCCTTACCGGGTGGACGACGTCTTTCAGTTCATACCCTTCATAATAGTGCAGCCTCCCCTGCATAGCCACAACATTTTTAGAAGAAAATTCTCCTATTACAAGATTTCCGGTGTGTCCTTTTATAGTAGATGTTTTGAATCCAGGTATTTCAGAGTATGGAATTTTAATTCCTTTTATTTCATCCGCAATTTTTCCCAGCCCGGACCCCAGGATTAAGCCTATTTCCGGTTTAATTCTGAGTGGGGTTATTTTATTACTGATGAAATCAACTGAAGTTTTTATATTTTCTATAGACATATTATAAATATATCAGTTTCAAAAATTAATTTAAATAGCATAGTTATGATTGCTAATAATAGTTGACGCAGGATTTTTTGCGTGCTAATTTATTTTTGCAACGAATTAACTTTCAGGGGCGTTTAGCTCAGTTGGTAGAGCGCTTCGTTTACACCGAAGATGTCGGGAGTTCGAGTCTCTCAACGCCCATTCTAAAGCCGCTATCCATAAGGATTGGCGGCTTTATAGTTTGAACTTTTGCGGCAGGCTGCGAGGTTTGGGGAATTGGATTTACAAAGAGAGTTAGGAAAAGAGCAGAAGTTTTCAAAAGAATTTATAAACAGAGTTCAATTTAATGTGCCTTTTTATCCACAGGTATTAAGTTTCGAGAAAAAAAATAAAATTGATTAAAGTATTCCTTTACCTCACCAGCCCTGCAGATTTTAACCGCTCTATAAAACTTGGTTTTTTGCTATGTTTTTCTGAAATTTCACGTAAGCCTTCTTTAAACTTATCCTGCTTTCGCTCCCTAACATTAAGTTCCCTTAAATCAACCAATAACTTTACAGCTTCATCATAATTTACCTGTTTTTTACTTTCCACAAGTTTATTAACTTTCTTCCAAGCCTTATCTTCACGTTTGGCAAGGTCATTTAAATATTTTTCTCTTTTTTCTTTGGCTTCCTTTTCTTTGCGCGCTTTTTCTGCTGCTTTCTGCTCTGATTCCCTGCGTTCACGTTTTTTTGTAATAATTTCTGCTTTTTCGAGTAATTCGCAAACTTTTCGTGGCTTTAAGCCTGATAAAAAGGTATTTTCCCCAGAAATTGACTTCTCAAAGCGTTGCATCAGCGTAGTTCCAATATGCTGTTCATTTTCACTTATTAACTTAAAAATTATTTCATTTTTTTCACCCTCAGGAAGTGCCGCTACCCAAGATTTTAACTTTTCAGTATTTCCCTTGATTTTTTTCTCTTCAGAAACACTGTTTTCAGCAGCCGCTTCAATCAAATCCATATCAATTTTCATAAAATCGACAAAACTTTTTAAAGGAGCATTTAAATTTTTTAAATTCGCCGGTACAGGCGGTTCAAATGAATCATTTTCTATTTCTCCCAATTGTGCGCATAAAAGCCATGCAAGGTACAAACACCTATAATCACCACGTATAATATCTGATCTCAATGAAATCAATGAAGACAACTGACTTTCGTCTTCCTCAAATTCATAATAATCTTCATAATCTTCAGTTTCCACCTGGAATTCAAAGATTAAATAATCATCTTTTTCATAAATCGTTGCACTTTCTCCAATACAATATTTTTTTACCAGTTCAACATCAATAAGTTTCCGGGGAATTCGGAGCATAAACCAGTGTGTTCCCCAGTTTGCGAAGTATAAAAAGGCATCAAAATATTTTTCCATTAATTTTAGAGGGTCGCCTTTAAAATCACCCCACTGATATTCATTTACAAAACTTGTAGAAGTAATCCTGGCTCTGGTGGATAAATTTCTGAGAGCTTGCCTGTCTTTATCTGTTAACGGCTTATCTATTGCCTGAAATTCGTAATATTGGTATTCACTCATTGGAACCATCCTTCTGTTTCAATAAATGCTAAACAGCTGTTGAGATTGCCTTTATGGTATGTTAGCCATTGATCATTATATCTTTGCCAATCCGCTGTACATTTCTCACCTTTTGAATCGTATAATGTAATCCTTCCAAGGATGAATTCTGCATATTTGTCCTCAATTAGCGGCTTAATAAGTATAACTCCTTTAGAGAGCGGAAGAATTTGTTCTACGAGCTTGTATAAATATATTCTACCAGCTTTTACTTCAATGCGAGAGACTTTTTCTTTTAATTTTGTTGAGTTTTCAACAAATTGGATTACTTTTTTTCTTATGTCTTCTTTCTCGTATTTCGTGAGTTTTGCAGGTTTAGGGCTATAAACCCAAGCATAACCTTCTATATAAATTATTTTTTTGTCTGATTCCCCAATCATAATCACAGTTTATATAATATTCTTTAAGAGCAAAACCAAATAAATGCTTGTTTTTCCACCCCATTGCCTTTTGTATTAATAAATGAAAATTATAAAAATCAATATTATCTTGTACAAGAATTCTTCTCCAAACGGGAGGTTTTACTTCGTCAAGGGTGATTTTTAATTGAAGAATATTTACCATAGTTTAATCCATATATTTTTATTAAAAATTATTATAAAAAATTTTATAATTTAATAGTCAAGATTCTTATTATCAGCTTCCTGTTTGTTGATTTGAAACCCCAAAAGTTTAAAAATTTGAATTTATTTGTAATATTCAAAAACAATTCCCTGTTCTTTAAAAATAGTTCCCTATTAATTTTGTAGGGAATTTAGTTATAAACCCTAGACCTGACTGGATAAAATACAGGAGATATTTGCAAAAATCTAAAAATTTCCCTGTAAATACCCTGTTTTTAAAAGAGAAAAATGCTGTCGAAACTGCGATATCCATTCTAAAGTCGCTAGCCGTAAGGATTAGCGGCTTTAATTTTGGTTAAATATCGGCGGGTGCGGGGGGTTGGGAATCAGATTTATAAAGAGAATTACTGTCAGAGATTTTCTGTAAAATTCCAGGTTGATTGATAACAACAAAAAGCTTGTATTTCTTTTTAAGTCTTAACAGTGTTTCAACTGTACCATCAAAAAAATAAATCTGTTCAGGGTCAATAATATACCAGCGTCCTCTATTAAAGTCCCGTCCTTATCGAGAAAAACTGCTGACGCAGGTCTGTTAAACATTTTTAACCTCTATAAGTTTTTCATAATCTTCAACATTACCTCCTGACATACAGCATTCAATGATTTTTCGACCTAGATCATCCAATTCTGGTTGAAGGAATTTTTCAATTTGTTTATGAAAGAATTCTGTTAAAATCTGAGATCCTTCATCATAAGCTTCTTGCCCAACTTCAGGTTGCGTTTCGACTCTCAACAATATTGAAGGGATTATTACTCCTTCAATACGGATAGACTTTAATGAATAACCCAACAGAGAGCATCTTGACGGTATAAGCTGACCAGGTAAAAATGGGGCGAATCCTCGACGTGCCAAGTAATCCCTGGCTAACCATTGAGGCATAAAGCCTGTTTTCCATACTCCCACATATTGGTTTGGTGTTAGAATATAACGTGTTTGATATGAATCAATAAATTGTTTTAAAAGTAAATTAGCCTGATCAACTTTTTTCCCGGTAGTAAAAGGCCAATAGCTTCCAACACCTTCGCTACTCATTGAATCTACGTCAACAATGCTTGGGTTTGAATATCCTCTTGGTGCAACTAAACGCCATAACCAAGCCAAAGCTGGTGGCAGGAAATGAAAAAGACCTAGAATGCCGTAAGTTGGATTCTCTCTGGTGCAAGGTGGTGTTCGTACACCAAAAGAACGTACATCAATTGCAACTTTTTCATTTATCACTGCAGGGACAATATCCCTTGGCAAAATAACCCTTGGGTTTGGACAGGCTTTTCCTGGCTCATCTTCTATGTGTTCCCAAATTAAGGCAGTACTTCCTGCGACAGCATCTAAATTCAGAAAAAGCAAAGGTTTTGGAGGTGCAACTGTTAATTTTTCCAAATCGGGATCGGTTCCATAATTTTTAATATGATCAACACGAACAAACCATGCATTTTCTGCATCCATTATTCTTAATTTACCGTCATTTTTTTGAAAAGAAGGATGACATAATCCCATATCATCACATACAGGATTAAGATCGCAGGTTCTCTGAATCTCAAGAAATATCTCTTCACCGTTAATAATATTTTTGCCTACCCGAATTCTACCGTCAGACATACGGTGTGGTTGTTGAAGCATTTCACTTTTCCCACCGCCACTGGCGCCTTCATGCATAAAGTTAACAAAATTATCATAAGGAGTAATAACCTGTACTGCTGAACAGTGGGCTGTAACCCAGTTATCTTGAGCTCCCATATGAATTAGGGCTCCATATACACCTTTCTTTGCACTTGGGCCGGGATATAAATTATATGAAAATATTTCGTGTTGAGCAATGCGATTATGTACTACAACCTGTTTGCCTTCAAAATGAGTATGTCGAAATATAGGAGCTACATATATTATCATTTTTGGTTCAAAAGGACGATTTATCTCTTTTAAATCTACTACTCCTTGCAATAATCCAAGGCCAAAGGCAAAAAAACCTGCATTTGCTGGACATATTGCCAGAGCATCTCCCACTAATCCTGGTTGTCCCATTTCAAAAGCAAATACTGCGAGTTCCTGATCTGAAAGCCAGGAAAAAGTTTCTTTTCTAAGGTTATCAAACGGATAATTAAATCTTTCATTAAAGCGAGGTTTGTCAGATGCTCCGTTATCTGCAACGTGCAGACAATCAGGATCTCGTCTGCGCATATATAATTCTGTATAATTAACACTTATTCCATTTTTTACACGTACGATCTTGGCTTCATGGAATTCCCTACCATCAGGCAGTTTAGAAGTTACGCTCCATTCCTTGTTTTCCTTGGTTTTACAGGCCAGAGCTTCTAGTTCTTCTATATTGGAAGCAATTCTGACAGAGGGTGCTTTACATAATATTTCACGAACATTTTCGGGCAATATAATTTTATGAATAGTGTTATTATTTTTAATCATGATCTTCTCCATAAACTATACTAATCAGGCTATCAATAAGACATTTGGACTCAACAGGATGCCTGAGACGTAAATTCTTGTTAATTTGATATATATTACGGCGTCCCTCTCTTATTCGAGTTATATAACCTTCTTCTGCAAGGTCAGCAATAATTTGTTGAACGGCACGTTCTGTTATTCCGACTTCTTTTGCAATATCTTTCATCAATATGGAATTATTTCCTGCCAGGCAAAGCAGGATATGTGCGTGATTAGTGAGAAATGTCCATTTAAACTTATCAATAGTATTTTTTTGCATTCGTTTTCTTTGTTCTAATTCTTCTTTTTTAAAACTAACCTAATACAAGAAGCACAATACACGAATCATATTTCGTATGTCAATAAAGCCTTTATAATAAACCAAGCATTATAACTGAATTTAACTCATAACCAATTCCCTTGCTATAACTGGTTGATCAGCTTGTAAGACTTTCTTATTTTCATTACAAAACCATAACCATTTTAGGCTTTAGTTTAAATTCGTTTCTCAGTCTGGACAGGCCTCGCAAGACAAGTTCCTCTGTTTAAATTTTTTATTTTTATCGCTACTTTTTTAAGCTCTTATTTAGGATTGCCTGTTGTGTCCGGCAACAATCGGCCTATTTTGTGCTTTATTTTTACACGAATGAGTTAGTTTTCTTAAAATTGAGTACGAATAAGGCTACCACCTCCAGATGGGTGGGCAAGGTTTTTTAAAATTTTGCAAAAGTATTTAACGGAAACTTATTAAAACCACTAAGGGAGCAACAAAAAATTCTTACTTAAAATTTTCAAAATAATCCCCGCCCACAACCACCCTATAGGTGGCGCAGGTGTAGCCTGCGCACTTGTTAAATATAGATTTTTTGAAAATTTTTAGGCGTAAAAACTTTTTATTTGTTCCTTAATAACATATGATTATATCTCTATTTTGGCTTTTCTCAAGTTTATGATAGAGGTATTTCAAGTCTTTTCAACCTTCATTAAATTCAGTATAAGTGTAACTTGTCACGATTTATGAGAATTTCTGTCACTAATTTTGGGAATTTTGGGTATTATTTGTGGAAATTTTTAAAAAATTCTCAGATCTCCTGATAGAATTCTTATTTTAATTGATAATATTGTGCCTGTTAAGTTTTACGTCTTTTTATGTCCTTTTGTTAAATCATAGCCTATAATTTCGGCGACCTCGTAAATTCCACATCAAGTTCTTCTGACAGATTTAACTTGAAATTAACTCAGGCTCATTAAGTTCATTTACAATACTTTGTTTAGTTTTTCTTTTATTGAAATAAAGAGAAGAAAGATAAGATGCTCCGATAAATCCAGCTCCAATAAGTCCTGTTATAACTTCTGAAATATGCCCAAAAGTTGTATAAAGCATAATAAATGCTAATGCTCCAATTGCCCAGTGTGCTCCATGTTCAAGGTATATGTATTTTGCAAGTGTTTTTTTCTCGACAAGCATTATCGTAAAAGATCTTACAAACATAGCTCCTATTGTTAAGCCGATTGATATTATTACAACGTCATTTGTTATCGCAAAAGCCCCTATTACACCGTCAAAAGAGAAGGAAGCATCAATAATTTCAAGATACATAAAGCTCATAAACCCGCCCTGTTTAACGGCATTAGACAGCAGTTTTGCTTCCTGTTCGTGTTCTAATAGTTTAACAAGCCCATCAATAAGCAGATAAGTAATTAAACCGCTTATACCGGCTAGGACAACCTCCAACTTGTGTGCGCTTTCAACAAAATTCTGGGCCAGGTATAGGGTTGAAAGAACGATGATAATCTCAATACCTTCAAGTTTTCCAACTTTTATGAGTTTTTCCTCAATAATTTTTATCCAGTGTATTTTTTTTGCCTGATTAAAGATAAAGGATAAAAACAGCATAAGGAGGAATATTCCGCCAAATGCTGCAATCGAAGCGTGGGATTCATGCAGGTAATGGGAATATTTCTCAGGATTTTGAACAGCAAGGATAGCCACATCAACCACCCCAAACCCTGCAAATACTGCAACGATTACAATCGGGAATACAAGCCTCATTCCAAAAACTGCGATTAGCATACCCCAGGTAAGAAATCTTCTTTGCCATACAGGGGTCATTTTTTCAAGCCTGACAGCGTTAACTACTGCATTGTCAAATGATAAGCTGACTTCTAAAATAGCCAGGACACTTGCCAGAAAGACCAGTATAAATCCCGAACCCGGATTTGCTCTTTCACCCCAGAAATATGCAAGAATCAATCCTATTATTGTCACTAAAAAAGATGCTTTATGATATTTCATTTTTTACCTCACTCTAATTCACTGTTTTAGTTTCAACAGCAACAATCCGCTTTCTTTGCCTGTAAATTATGACAAAGAAGGCAATAATGATTAGTGTTACAGCGATAATTACCAATTCCAGATATGCTTTAATTGTTTCTCCAAAAAGCATTAAACAAATTGCGACTATAAAAAACCTTGCTCCCCTGCCAATAAAGCTCATTATCATAAAACTGATTATATTCATCCTGAATATTCCGCTTGCAATAGTGAATACTTTATACGGAATAGGAGTAAATGCCGCTCCTAATACTGCCCAGCTTCCGTGTTTATCATAAAGGTTTTCCACTTTTTCAAGGTAATGCGCTTTTTTCTTAAAAAGCCAGTAAAAAACAGGTCTGCCTCCAAATTTCCCGATTACATAGCCAAAAGCACCGCCAAAAGTTGAAAATATTGTACAAATTAAAGCAAATAACAGGGCTTTTTCGGGGATACTCAAGCTCATTGCTATAAGTAAAAAATCCGGAGGTATAGGGAAAAGGCTTGATTCAATAAAAGCAAGTATTGCGAGTCCGACTTCTTTTAATTCCTCAAAATAGTTAATTATATTATGAAAATGCTCTTTCATTTTTCCTGCTCAGCTTTCTCTTCAAGTTTTTCTGGTTCTTCCGCTTTTTTAATGTAAATTTTTAATATTCTCGGTCCGTCAATGCTTTTTACTGTAAAAATATGACTATCAATGGCAACTTCATCATCAACTTCAGCAATTTTTCCCAGTTTTTTAAGAACAACACCGCCTATAGTTTCAACATCTTCTTCCACTATGTCTATATCTAGCAGTTCATTTATTTCATCTATTCTTACAAGGGCATTTACCAGATATTCATTTTCACTGATTGTTTCAATTTCTGCTTCTTCCTCAAGGTCAAATTCATCCTGAACTTCACCAAATATCTCTTCAAGAATATCTTCAATGGTTATTAATCCTGATGTACCTCCGAATTCATCTATTGCAATTGCCATATGCTGCCTGTTTTTCTTTAATTCCAGCAATAAATTGTCTATTGTAATAGTTTCAGGTATAAGCAGAGGATTTCTGGCAACTTTAGATATATTAAATTTCTCTTTTGCGCAATACAGCGGGTAAATATCTTTAATATGGGCTATTCCTACAATATGCTCAGGATCGTTTTCATAAACAGGATACCTTGTGTATTGATGCTCATCCATTATTGCCTGTAATTCTTCAAGAGTTATTTCTGAAGGAATACAAACCATATCGAGCCTGGGTGTCATTGCTTGTTTTGCGGTAATATCAGACATTTTAAACACGTTTTGAAGAATATCTTTTTCTATATAGTTTAAAACACCTTCTTTATAGCTTGCGTTAATAAGGATATTAAATTCTTCAATAGAGTGAGCAAGCTGGCTTTCATACACAACAGGCACTCTAAATGATTTAAGCACAGTGTTTGCCAGAAAATTAAGCAGCATTACACCCGGAGCGAATATCATTGTTATCAGCTTAATTGGTCTTGCTATAGATAAAGCTATTTTTTCGGAATAATGAAGAGCAAGGGATTTTGGCACAAGTTCTCCAAGAACGACAAGAATAACTGTTACAAAACCGAAAGATATTATTGCAGCCACACCATGAGTTACAAGAGTTTTTCCAATCCCCGGAATAAAAGCAAAAACTGATTCAAACACTCTGGCAAGGTTATTTTCACCAGCCCAACCCATTCCGATACTTGATATTGTTACTCCGAGCTGGATTGATGCTATAAATTTATCTGGATTCTGAAAAAATTTGCTTAAGATTTGAGCGCTTTTATTTCCTTCCTTTGCTAATTGAAAAATCCTTGATTTTTTAACGCTTACAAAAGCGAACTCCGAAATTACAAAAAATGCGTTTGAGAATAAAAGTAAAACAATTACTAATATGTTAAATATAAAACTACTGTCTATCTCCATTATTATTTTATTCCTGTCTTTCGATACTTCAATAAATTATGTATAAAAGGGTGATTATTCCTCTTTCCTTCCAAAAAATGTCCAAACCCAATATATTAATTCCATTAAAGCATAAAGGGCAGTTGCAATATATGTAAAGGCAGCAGCATTCAAAACCTGTTTTGCGCCAGATATTTCCCTGTCAACAATATACCCGCCATCCGCAAGCACTCTTATAGCTCGCTGGCTGGCATTAAATTCCACAGGCAGTGTAATAATATGAAAAACTACAACTGAACCATAAAGCAGTATTCCGGTAATTGCGATTAAGTCAGTTAATCCGCCGAGATTAGCCATAAATCTAAGCCCTAATCCTGCCATTAGCAATATTGGACCTAAAAACTGTCCTGTTTGAACAAGCGGAAAAACTCCTGCTCTTAACCTCATCGGTACATAATTTACATTGTCCTGAATGGCATGTCCTACTTCATGAGCAGCAATACTTACAGCAGAAACAGACTTTCCATAATAAATATCCTGAGACAACCTGACCACTTTTTTAGAAGGGTCATAATGATCGCTTAAAACTCCTTGTGTAGGTTCCACATCAACGTTATAAACACCCGCTTTATTAAGCAGTAATTTTGCTATTTCCGCTCCTGTTAGCCCTCCGGATGCGGCAACCTTTGTAAACTTTTCATAAGTAGACTTAACAAGCATTTGCGGTATAAATACAAGCCCCAAGCCAACTATACCGAGTAATGAAAAAATAGGATCAAAGCCAAACAATTTAATTTCCTCCTTTTATAACTGTAAAATCGTTATTATATCTTTAAACATAAGCATTAATTCAGGATCAGAAGATATACCTATCATTTGAAACTGAAAAGCAGTTTCTACTACTTTGCAGATTTTTTTGTCTTTTAGGCTGTAATAAACATGCCTACCGTCCCTTCTTTCGAAAACAAGGTTATAAAGTTTAAGCAGCTTTAAATGCTGGGAAACTCTTGATTGACTAATTCCAACATTTTGCTGTAATTCATTTACATCTAGTTCTTTATTATGAAGGGTACTCAATATTTTTAGCCTGTCAGGGTGTGACAGGACATCAAATATATTTGCCACAGATTTAAAAGCCTTGTCGTAATCTTCTTCCATGCTCTTTATTATTAACCATTACTATTTATTAATTTATTATAATATATTAATGAGTTTTTTGGAAAAATATTAATAATATTTCTTAATCTTATCCCATTTCCCTGCCTTGCCAGACGACTTTGCCGACAATAAAAACATTATCTTCTTTTAAATCGACTTCGTAAGGCTGGTATGCCGGATTTTCGCTGATAATTCTCATTTTGTAATTAGGCAAAAGCTGTGTTCTTTTTACAACAAGGCTATCGTTAATATTCAGAACATAAATTCCATCCTGCGGAGCTGTTTTTGAGTTATCAACCAGCAGTAAATCTCCGTTATTAATAATCGGCTTCATGGAATCGCCTTCTGCTGTGATAGCAGTAACATGCTTTGGCAAAGCATTAACAAATGCTCTAAACCAAGACTCATCAAAAGCCGTAAAATATTCTATGTATTCGGCTGGAACAAGAGTACCGCCTCCGGCAGCTGCTTTGGGATTGTATTTATGAATATATATTAGGTTTGTTTTTTCTTCAAAGGAAAAATTTATATTTCCTAGCCCTAAAGGTGGAACGCCTGACCCTGACAACATGATTCACAGACGATTTGTACCGTTGCCGGAAAAGGCGGGAGTAGAAAAATTAAGGTTTCACGACCTAAGACACACCTATACATCAATTTTAATAGCCAAAAACGCCCAACCAAAGTTAATAAAAAACCAGTTAGGACATTCCAGCATACAAGTAACAATGGACAGGTACGGACACCTTATGCCGGAAGTACACGAGCTGGGAGCCAGCCTGCTTGATAATTTTTACCAAGAAATTAAAACTTGCTAAAAACTATTGATTTTTTGCCATAGTAGATTTCAGCGTTTATTGATTTAATAGTTAATATAGTATATAATAAATTGCATAATAGTTACTATATTAATTATTAAGGTTAGAATGAAAAAAACTTCAGTAATTCCAATACCGGTTAATAAAGCATTAAAAACGCTGGGACAGCATATCAAAGAAGCCCGAATAAAAAGAAGGCTTACGCTTGAATTAATCGCAGAACGTGCGGGAATAAGCTATTTAACTCTGAGAAATGTTGAAAAAGGCAGTCATACAGTATCTATTGGTATTTATGCAAAAGTCTTATTTGCATTAGGGTTACTTGATAATCTTTATGAAATTGCAAACCCTGATAAAGACGAAGTAGGTAAAATTCTCGAAAGTGAAAACCTTCCCAAACGTGTCCGGTATAAGAAGAAAAAGGCAGATGAGTGATTATGGCTGATAAAAAAGTATATGTTTATATAAACTTAAACGGTGAAGATTATCTTGTGGGTGAAATGTGGTCACATTTCAATAAAAACAAGGAAACTTCAACATTTGAATATGCAGACGAGTGGCTGGCTAGAAAAGATGCATTTTCACTTCAACCAAACCTGTTTTTAGGAAAAGGAAAACAGGCAGCAAGACAGGGCATAAAAATCTTCGGTGCGTTCGGCGATTCTGCGCCTGATACATGGGGCAGGGTTTTAATGCGCAGATACGAAACAAAACTTGCAAAGCAAGAAAACAGAAACCCAAGAACCTTAAATGAAATTGATTATTTGCTTGGTGTTAATGATGAAACTAGGCAAGGTGCATTAAGATTTAAAAAGGATTCAGACGGGGATTTTTTGTTTTCTGCTCATATAAAAGCAATACCGCCTTTGGTTAATTTGCCTAAATTGCTTGCAGCAGCCGAAAGCATAGAAAATGAAAAAGATGATTTTGAAGACATAAAGCTGTTACTTATTCCCGGCTCTTCTTTAGGTGGAGCAAGACCAAAAGCCTCTATTATCGATAGAGAAGGAAATCTTTGTATTGCCAAATTCCCTAAAAATAGTGACACTCACAATCTGGTTTTATGGGAAGCTGTTGCACTTACTTTGGCAAAAAACGCAGGGTTAAACACTCCAGAGTGGTTTTTAGAAAAAATCGGGAATAAAGACGTTATTATAATAAAAAGATTTGATAGGGCTGAGAAAATAAGAACCCCATTTTTGTCGGCTATGAGTATGCTTGACGCTATTGATAACGATGAAATGACTTATAGCTATATGGATATTGCTGATATTATCAGGCAATACGGTTCCAATCCCAAAACAGACTTAATTGAACTATGGAAAAGAATAGTTTTTTCTATAATGATTTCCAACACGGATGACCATTTGAGAAACCACGGATTCTTGTATGATTCAGAAATGGGCTGGAGACTATCGCCTGTTTATGATATTAACCCTAATCCGCATAGCGGAGGTGTTTTAACAACTTATATTTCACAAGATGATAATTCAGCAGATATAAATTTGGCAATTAATATAGCGGAATATTTTGGAATAAAAAGCAAAGATACAAAGATAATCATTGATGAGATTAAAAACGCTGTTCAAAAATGGGCTAATATCGCAAAATCTTTTGGTATAAGTCGTTCTGAGATAGAAGAAATGAAAATGGCTTTTTTATAGCACTGGCAAGGTAATTGAAAAAAACGGCGCATAATCGGCGCAAAATTGAAAAAAGGCTCTAAGTTAAAAACTTAAAGCCTTGATTTTACTTGGTTGCGGGGAGAGGATTTGAACCTCTGACCTTTGGGTTATGAGCCCAACGAGCTACCGGACTGCTCCACCCCGCGATATTAAAATTACGATATTTACACTATTATATATTATTACTCTGTAAATTATGTTTTTCAACCCATACGGAAAAATCCATGCAAAGTATAAAGTAAATTAGTCATCCCGGCGATATTGAGCCTTTACCAGCCCGCATGCCTTAAACGAACTTCTGGCAAAAGGATGGAACAGACAGGCGGAAAACCCCGCTTCTCTCGCAAAAACCTCGTATTCCCGAAATTTCTCCGGCTCAACATAATTTTTTACCGGCATCTGTTTTTCTGTCGGTTGAAGATACTGTCCCACCGTGATTATATCCACACTATTCCGTTTCAAGTCCATGATAGACTTCATTACCTGTAAATCATTCTCACCCAGCCCAAGCATAAAAGAAGATTTGGTTATAATATCCGGTTTAATCCCCTTAATCAAAGAGAGAACTTCAAGAGAAAGGTCATAACTTGCACAGTTGTCACGGATTATAGGACTCAATTCCCTGACAGTTTCTATATTATGCGCAACCACCTCTACCCCGGAATACACCACCCGCTTTAGTCCGGTAATATCGCCCCTGAAATCAGGGATAAGCGCTTCTACTATGATTTCAGGGTTAAGCTTTTTTACGACACGGATGGTTTCGGAAAAATGCTCCGCCCCGCCATCTTCAAGGTCATCCCGGTCAACCGAAGTTAGCACTACGTATCTTAGACCAAGTTTCTTTACTGCTTTTGCTATGTTCTCAGGCTCATTGGGATTCAAAATCCCTCCGGGATTGCCGGTCCTGACCGAGCAGAAAGTACAGTTTCTTGTACAGGTATCGCCCATCAAGAGAAAGGTGGCAGTACTTGCTGACCAGCACTCGTTAATATTAGGACACAGAGATTCCTGGCAAACCGTATATAAACCGTGTTTGTCCAGCAGTTTTTTGATTTTGTTATGGGTATTTTCAGAAATAGCCATGGTTTTCAGCCATTCGGGTTCTTTGCCTGATAACATCTTTCTTGCCGGAATACATCTAAACTGCTGAATTAAAGCACATCCCTGACAGGCCCGAAATATAAAACCTATCTAAGCTACATGAATAAACTCATATTGTATCTCCGGCTAATTTTATAAAGCCCCTGTATGCGTTTTAATTAGAGAAAAATTGAGAGGATGAAATGTCAACAGTTACCGTAAAATACCAGAAAAATCTCCGGCATGAAGCAAGGATTAACGACCATACCGTAATTTTCGATGAGCCAAAAGATGTCGGCGGCGATAATAGAGGAGCAAGCCCATATGAAATTCTGCTTGCCTCTTTAGGTGCCTGTACTTCCATGACCATGTTAATGTATGCCAGAAAACATGGCTGGGACGTGGAAAACCTGGAAATAGAGCTGCGCCACGAAAAAATTCACGCAAAAGACTGTGAAACCTGCGAGACCAAGGAAGGTTATCTGGATAAAATTTCACGTAACATAAAAGTTCAGGGGCACTTGAACGAAGAGCAAAAAAACCGTCTGCTGGAAATAGCGGAAAAATGCCCGGTACACCGGACTTTAATCCATGAAATAGTTATAGCCGACAATATAGAGCTGGTGGCATAGAATGCGGGATTTAATTGAAATTTTTGAAAAAGAACAGTTAGTGGAATTTTACCGCCAGATGTATCTGCTCAGGTATTTTGAAGAAACCGCCGCCAACATGTACCTTAAAGGCAAGATAAGCGGGTTTACTCATTTATATATAGGACAGGAAGCAGTTGGAGTGGGCGTAATTTCTATCCTGTTTGATAAGGACTACGTAGTAAGCGCATACAGAGACCACGGCCATGTAATTATGAAAGGCGCTTCGCCTAAATCAGTTATGGCCGAGCTTTATGGCAAAAAAACAGGTTTATGTAAAGGACTTGGCGGGTCAATGCACCTCTTTGACCGGTATAAAAACTTTATGGGCGGGTATGCCATAGTGGGCGGATGTATCCCAATTGCTGTAGGCATAGGATTGTCTATAACCTATCGTGATGAAGACCTGGTTTGTGCCTGCTTTTTTGGTGATGGTGCCGTTAATGAGGGGGCATTTAATGAAGGCCTGAACCTTGCCAAGTTATGGAACCTGCCTGTGCTGTTCATTTGCGAAAACAACCTGTACGGCATGGGCACGGAAGTTTCCCGAGCTTCTGCCACAAGAGATATTTATAAAAGGGCAGAAGGGTATGATATTCCCGGAAAGGCCGTTAATGGAATGGATGTACTGGAAGTTTACGGGGCAACTTCCGATGCTATAAAGAAAGTAAGACGAGGGGACGGACCCTATTTTCTGGAAATGAAGACTTATCGCTATCGTGCACATTCAATGGCTGACCCTGACAGGTATAGAACCATTGAAGAAACTGAAATCTGGAAAGAAAGGGATCCTATAGCAAGTTTTTCCCGCAAACTTACGGAAAAAGGGATTATAGACGCAGAAGAGCTCAAGGAAATCAAGATAGAAATAGAGACAAAAGTGCAGGAAGCGGTTAACTTCGCAGAAAATAGCCCTAACCCCGATATTAAAATGTTAAAAGAATATGTTTATTCGGAATAGTAGACTATGGTGGAAATTACTTACAGAGAAGCCTTAAATCAGGCGCTTAAAGAAGAGATGAGGCGTGACCCTAAAATTTTTATCATTGGGGAAGAAGTGGCGTATTATCAGGGGACATACAAAGTAACCAGGAATCTTCTGGCAGAATTCGGCGATAATCGGGTAAAAGACACGCCTATTTCCGAAGAAATTATAGTCGGTACCGCTGTTGGAGCAGCAATAAGTGGGTTAAGACCAATAGCCGAGCTGATGACAGTGAACTTTTCCCTGCTGGCTATGGACCAGATAATCAACCATATGGCAAAGATATATTATATGTTCGGCGGGCAGGTTAATGTGCCTGTGGTGATAAGGACTCCGCAGGGTGCGGGTAAGCAGCTTGGAGCACAGCATTCCCAGATGCTGGAAGCGTATTTTTTCCATTGTCCGGGCATAAAGGTAGTCCTGCCATCTTCGCCTGCGGATGCAAAAGGGCTTCTCAAGACTGCAATCCGGGATAATAATCCGGTTATGTTTATAGAAGACCAGGACCTTTATTCTAAAAAAGGGGATGTACCTTCCGGAGATTATATCCTGCCTCTTGGAAAGGCTAATATTCTCAAGGAAGGCGAAGAAATTACACTTATAGGTTATTCAAGAAGTGTCCTGGACTGCCAAAAAGCCTCAGAAGAATTGGAAATGAAGGGTATAAGCGCAGAAGTGATTGACCTCAGGTGCCTGAGCCCGCTGGACAAAAAGACCATGTTTGATTCAGTCAGGAAAACCGGGCTTGCAATAGTCGTAAACAGGGCATGGCGGACAGGAAGCGCAGCAGCTGAGATTGCAAGTTTAATTACAGAAAACTGTTTTGAATACCTTGATGCCCCAGTTATGAGGATATCCGCACAGGATGTGCCTATGCCGTATAACCGGGATTTAGAGCAGGCAGCGCTTCCGCACCCTGAAGACATAGTAAATGCTGCTGAGAAGTTGATAAAAGGGAAATAATTATGACAAAAGAAATAATCATGCCCAGATTAAGCGAAACCATGGAAGATGGAAGAATAATCGCATGGTATAAAAAACCGGGCGACAGAATAAGCAAAGGTGATATAATAGCTGAAGTAGAGACAGATAAAGCAACAATGGAAATAGAAGCTTCTGATAACGGGTCTTTATCAGAAATTATTGTGCAGGAAAATGATATAGCAGAGGTGGGAGTTCCTATAGCGACCCTCGACGGCAAGCCAAAGCAGGCTAAGAAAGAGGAAAGAAAAGAAAAAAAATCCAGAGTAGAGGAAAAATCTGCTGGAAAACCGGAAAAAGAAGGGAAAAAGCCGGAGGAAGCCAAACAGCCGGAAGGACCTGAAAAAGCCGAAGGCATTAAGTCTTCACCCATAGCCAGAAAGCTTGCCCGGGATAATAATGTGGATTTGAATGAAATAAAAGGATCAGGCCCTGCCGGAAGAATTGTGGAGCAGGATGTTAAGGATTACCTGAAAAAAGCCAAACCAGAAGAAAAAGCCGCAGAAGAAAAACCCGAAAAAGCCGAGCCGGGAGGAAAAGTGGAAAAACCGGAAATGGGAGAGAAAGAAATCAGGGAGCTTTCCCGTATGCGCCGGACCATCGCTAAAAGAATGACTGCCAGCAAGCAGGAAATCCCGCATTTTTATGTCGTATACGATGTGGATGCTGAGAACCTGGTTAAATTTTACCGGGCGGCAAAAGAGGAAATGGATGAAGAGCTTAAGTATAATGACATTTTTATTAAAGCTTCGGCTCTTGCTTTACAGAAAAATCCATTTTTTAACGCTCATTTTGAAGATAATCGAATTGAAGTATACAAAGAGATCAATATAGGTTTCGGTCTTGCCGTGAATGAAGGCGTAATAGTACCGGTAGTAAGAAATTGTCAGGAAAAATCCCTTGCGGAAATCGCAAAGGAAACCAAAGAAATCAAAAAACAGGCAAAGACAAATAAGCTAAAACCGAAAAATATGACCGGCGGTACTTTTACCATTTCCAATCTTGGGATGTATGGGGTAAAAGAATTTGTACCCATTATAAACCAGCCGGAAATACTTGCTCTTGCCGTAGGGACAATATCTAAAACCCCGGTTGTAAGGGATAATGAGGTTACAATCGGGAATTGTCTGACCATAGTGCTTTCAGCTGATCATCGGGCGTTGGATGGTGCCGAAGCCAGCAAGTTCCTGGCTGACTTGAAAGATATTCTGGAAAATCCTGAGCAGATCGAATGATAAAATTTAAAATATGTCGATAATAAACCAAGCATTATAACTAAATTTAACTCATAACCAATTCCCTTGCTATGACTGGTTGATCAGCTTGTAAGACTTTCTTATTTTCATTACAAAACCATAACCATTTTAGGCTTTAGTTTAAATTCGTTTCTCAGTCTGGACAGGCCTCGCAAAACAAGTTCCTCTGTTTAAATTTTTTATTTTTATCGCTACTTTTTTAAGCTCTTATTTAGGATTGCCTGTTGTGTCCAGCAACAATCGGCCTATTTTGTGCTTTATTTTTACCTAATGAGTTAGTTTTCTTAAAATTGCGTACGAATAAGGCTACCACCTCCAGATGGGTGGGCAAGGTTTTTTAAAATTTTGCGAAAGTATTTAACGGAAACTTATTAAAACCACTAAATAACATATGATTATATCTCTATTTTGGCTTTTCTCAAGTTTATGATAGAGGTATTTCAAGACTTTTCAACCTTCATTAAATTCAGATTTTAGTATAATAATGTGAATTTATTGGATCGGCGGGAATGATTTTATTGCTTAATCCTGCATTCTTAACAGTGCCAGGCCGGAAAATTGTGAGAATAAAAAATAAAAATCTTTGCTTGTTTTGTTTTGTTTATGATTAAATATAAAATACAAAAGAATTTTCAATAAACGGAGACTATATAAATGAAACGGACATTAGAAGGCACAAAGAAAAAAAGACAAAGAGTAAGCGGGTTTCTCGTAAGAATGAGTACCCCGGGCGGCAGGAATGTTATTAAAAGAAGAAGAGCAAAAGGTCGTCATAAATTAGGCATTCAGCTTAAAAAAAGAGCATAAAATTTAAGTATGCTTCCTAAACAGGAAAGATTAACTAAAAGCAGTGAATTTGCATTTATCTATCGGAAAAGAAAATCTGTTGCAAATTCACTGCTTATTTTATATGTGGGAAATAAAAAACGGGATAAAGCTGCACCAACCCGGACCGGCTTTGTTGTGGGTAAAAAAGTCCATAAAAAGGCTGTTAAAAGAAACAGGATAAAAAGGCTTATGCGGGAGGTTTACAAAGACATAAGCCGGACAGAAAATTTTTTGTTAAAAGATTATCAAAACCTGATTTTTATAGCCAGACCGTCTATAATTGAATCAGACTACCATAAAATTCATGCCGCAATGCAGGACTGTATTAAAAAAGCATATAAAAAATTTAATGACCAAAAATAAAAAAATGAAAAAATTTTTAATTTTATTTATAAATATTTATCAAAAAATATCAAAAATACTGCCTAAAAATTGCCGGTTTTACCCCACTTGCTCTGAGTATATGAAACAGGCGATTGTAAAATATGGTACAATAAAAGGGTGTAGGCTTGGCATACTGAGAATTTTAAAGTGCCATCCCTTGCATTCCGGGGGATATGACCCTGTCCCATAAAGTATAAAAAACATCACGATTTGTTAAAATTTATTCGGAAAAAGGAAATATTTTCTCTTCATATAAATTATAATATGTGTAGACAAATATCATGTGAGAATGATTTTGAAGGTAACGGGACTAAATACGGTTGTCAATAATAAAAACAAAAAGCAGGCCCCTTTTAAGGGAAATCCTGCGGCTTCATTTTCCGGCACTAATGTTTATGACAAATTTGTAAGCAAGCATAACAGTTTTGCTTCAGCATTTTCTACAGAAGATAGCAAAAAGAAAAAACATGACAAAAAGCCCAAGGAAGATCCATTACTTGATTCTCCGCTGAGAGCGCTGGCATATACAAATGAAGTTGGTGTAGCGCTGGCACCTGCTGTTGGAAAAACAATATCTCTGGCCTTCTGGGCACCTGCTTTAATGTATTTTGGAGCGGATATCTGGGACAAATACAAAAGAGGACAGGATAATTCCTATCATAATAATGATAAGAAGACGGCATTCAGACAAGCTGTATTTCACGCAGCTGCTAGTGTTGTCGGCCCTACTGCCGCTATATTAGGAGCTGAAAAAGGATTTATGAAGGTTTACGGGAATGATAAGGTGGACGAACTTGTAAATAAAATAAAAGAAGGAAAATCAAACTTACCTTCAAAGGTAGAAAAAGCAGTACCGCTTTTAGGCAAAAAACTGGGGCAATGTTTAAATGCACCTATTCGTGCTAAAAAGCTTATCAGTAATACATTTAAGACCGGTGCCGGTTTTGTTACCTTAGCGCTGGTCGCTATCCCGCTGGATATTTTAACGGAAAAACTTCTCATCAAGAGAGTGGTTAACCCTGCCCTTGGCTTAAAGAATCATGATAAGAATCCTTATAAAGAATAATCCCGCTTTTATTGCCCATCATCCATATTCTGTAGATAAACCATTTAAAAGATTGATTAAAAGTTGAAAAAATTTATATAATTGTAAATAAAAGGATAAAAAGAGGCTGATTATGGATGAAACTAAATTAGCGAAATATACTATATTTCTTAATTCCGTAGAGAATATTTTGCAAAAGTATTTTGAAGAGCAGAAAGAATATATTAAATGCGCTCCAAAATGTTCGCATTGCTGTGAAAGCGGATCATTCCCAGCAAGCGAGGTTGAATTTGCCTTTGTAAGGCAGGGAATTAAAACCCTGGATGAAAAAACACAGAAAGAATTAAAGCTCAAGTGCCTTGAGCTTTATGAAAAGAGACATATTTACCTTCAGCAGGGCAAGGATATTTTTGAATTTACCTATAAATGTCCGTTTTTATTAAATAAAACCTGCCTTGTATACGATTACAGGCCGCTTGTTTGCAGGATACACGGACTAATGAGCTATTCTTATACTGAAGAAGGGGTTAATTCACAAAAAATTGAACTCCCCTGCTGTACCGAACTTGGCCTGAACTATGCGGAAGTGTATAATAAAACATTAAAGACTGTATCTCAGGAAAAAGCAAAGCAGCTTAATAAAAAAGTCCCGCCCAGGGTATATCCTATAGGTTATTCCAAACTCCTTGAGGAGTTTGGAAATATAGGCTATGGCGATATAAGGATGCTATTTGAATGGGTATTACTGGATATTCCAAATTATCAGGAATTAATTAATAAAATAAAACAGAATATTTAATGTAAATTGTCAATGGTTCTTGCTTTCCATAAACTTTTTATAGTTATTGGTCTTTAAAGTACCGGATAAGTAACAAATAAAAAGTTTTTTCGTTATTCCGCAATCGATGCGGGATCGCATAGGCCTTGCGGTTCCGGGTCAAGCCCGGAATGACCGGACGAGAAAACTTTTTGTTCATTCTTGAAGCGGTTATAAGTAAAAGTGTAAAAAATTTGTTATGATAAGTTAAAGTAGCTTTTAATTATGAGTTTGAGTTTGTAAAATATGTTTTTTTTCAGAATTTTATTTGCTGTAATTTTTATATATTTCATAAGCCCCGTAGTTACTTTTGCACAGGAGCAGCCTTTAATAAATGATTTAAATCCTCCGCTGGAACTTAAATTTCCTGTATCCTGCCAGCTGGAAGAAAATTGCTGGCTGGTGAATTATCCTGATATTGTTTCGGGAGAAGGGGCAGCAGATTATAAAATGGGCAAAATGACTTATGAAGGCAGCATGGGGATAGATATTGCAGTGCAGACAGTTCTGGATTTAAAAAATGGTGTCCCTGTTTTATCAGCTGAGGATGGGGAAGTAATTTTTGTAAGAAACGATATTGAAGACAATTATCCTCTTGGGCCGAAAAAGGAGAATGATAACTCTCCTTTTTGCGGAAATTTCGTGGTAATCAGGCATACTAACGATTGGAAAACAGTATACTGTCATCTTAAAAAAGACAGTATAGAAGTTGAACCGGGTGATTTTGCGTTGGAAGGCAGAAAAATAGCTGAAATAGGCTTATCCGGAAAAACCGAATTCCCTCATCTTTATTTTTCTGTATTATATAAAAAAAATTATTATGACCCTTTTTCAGGACTGGAATTAAGCGAAGATCCCAGAAAATATAAGTCTTTCTGGGCACCATCGGTTAAAGAAAATCTGAAATACAAAAATTTTGCTATTATTAATATCGGAGTTTCCAAAGAAGCCCCGTCTGCGGATGAGGTTAAAAAAGGAGAATATGAGAATATAGAAATATTTAACGATTTATCTGAAATATATGTGTGGATCCATGGTTTTCATTTTAATAAGGATGATTTTTTAAAGGTCAGCGTGAGTAATCCTGAACAGGAAAAAATCCTGGATGATACAGTAAAAATTGATTCCGGCGAAATAGAACGCTTTTTTGTTTTTAAAAAACAAAAAAAAGAAGAAAAAACATGGTTACCGGGATCTTACACAGTAAAAGCAGAATTAATAAGTCCTGATTCCGGGCTGGCTTATAAATATGATTTTGATTTTGAAATTAAAAAATTGCCTGAACCCATTGATGAAGAAGCCCTTCGTAAGGAAAAACTTATGGAAAAATACAAGCTGCAAAGAAGAAAAGTTATAATATTCCATAAACTAAAGCAAGAAGGCAAACTGCCGGATACGTACAAGGAAAATAAGTTTAAATTTGAATTTCTGAATCAGTAGCACATAAACCTTTGTCTCTCAATTCTTTTCAGTAAATTTTTTTAAAAAAACAGCTATTTTATTTCTGATTTTTAAAAACAAATTTCTAATATTTCAAAATGTAAACTTGAATTTTTTAAAGCTGAAATTCAAGTATAGTAACTAAAAAGGGCTTATTTCTTAAAATCAGAATATAATTTTTTGTTTTCAGATACTTATATTTTCATGAAATTACGTGTATTATGATAGAAAGTTTATAAATAAATACAGTTTTCTTTGTTTTCTATAACGTTTTAATAAATTTCAAAAACCCTTACCCGTTTTCCCAGAGGGAAGCAGGGAAATTCTGATGCGTTTTTTAATTTATCATTGATACACATTAACAAGAGAATAAAACAGTAAGAAGGCAAGAATCAAAATGTTTAATCTATTTCAAAAATCACCGAAAAGCAAAATAGGACTGGATATTACGCCTGAAGGAATCACTATGGTTCTTATTAAAAACCAGGATAATAAAAATTCCCTGCAAAATTACATTTATATGCCTTTTCAAAAGCAAACAAACCTGGGAGAACAAATAGAAAATTTTGAAGTTTTAACAGAAAATTTAAAATCAATAATTAATGAATATAAATTTGAAACACGTGAAACAGTAATTTCAGTTCCCAGCAACCAGGTATTTTTAAAGAAAATAACATTACCTGATATTCCGGAACAGGAATTACAACTTATTGCCCCTCAGGAGGCTTCAAAGCATCTTCCTATATCTTCAAGAGAACTGAATGTTGATTTTCAGATTCTTCAAAATACAAAAAGGCAGGATGATACAGGTAAAAAAGTTGATGTGGTTCTCTGCGCACTGGCAAAAGATATAGCAAGAAGATACATGGAGGCAATTTCCGAAGCAGGTCTGCACGTAAACGCAATTGATATTTCTTCTTTTGCTATGATCAAGGCGCTTGCCAATGCGGAATTAATAAATGATCCGGAAAAAACTTATGTTTCTGTTCTTGTGGATTATGCGCACACTGATATCAACATAATACAAAACGGAATGCCTATGTTTTCACATAATATTCAGACAGGTAAAAAGAATATTATTGAAAATATAACCAATAGCCTGCTGAAAAAGAAGGAAGAAGTTTTAAAACTACTTCCTGAAGTGGGTTTATTGGTTCCTGGAGCAGAAATGAATGAAAATCCTGACTTGAATAAAGCTTCTAACGCAGTTAAATCAGTATACAGCAATATTGCCGGGGAAATTCAGAAAACTATTGAATTTTTTAACTCTGACAAAGAACAACCCGTGGAAATAGAAAGTATTATTATTGGCGGAAACGGTATATGTGTCCAGAATATCGACAGATACCTTTTTAATAAACTAAGAATAGAAACACAAATATTCAATCCATTTACAAATATTTCAGAAGAAATACAGAATCAGGAGAATTTATTTTCTCCGGTAAATATATCTTCTTTTACCACAAGTATAGGGTTAGCACTAAAGGAACTTGAAAATTGAAAATTATCAATATAAACCTAATAGGCGAGCTTAATAAAGCTCCGGAATACAACAAAGCCGTTATCAAAAAGGATAACCTGGATGCTGGCACAAAAATCCTCGTGATAATTTTTATCGTGGGAATCATCGTTACTTTTGTAACCAGTTTCGGCTTCTGGTTTATTACTGATAATCTTGCTGCTAAACAAAGACCAAAGCTGGCAGAATTGGAAAACCAGCATCAGAAGCTCTTAAAAGAACAGACAAAACTGACTGTGTACAGAAAAAACCTTCAAAATGACTTAAAAGTAGCCAAATTTAAAAAATTCGCAAAAAAACAGACAGACAACACATTTATCCCATGGAGCCAGGTTTTGACAGAGCTGGCGAATAAAATTCCCAAAAATATTATTGTTCAGGATATTGACAAAAGCAATTACGGCTCAGCTGGGGCAGGACATGTAAACAAATTAAATATAGCAGGAATAGTCCCGGCATCTTCAGAACGTACAAAAACAAAAATCAAGCCATTTACAGCAGTCTCATTCCTGATCCTGAATATTAACGAAGATAAGGATTCACTTCTGGAAAAAGCAAAAATTAAAAGAATTGAATACGAAGATGAATCAGACGTGTACTCATTTGAAATAGAAACTTCCATCAGGAACCTTCAGGAAGATGAAGATAAAAAAGCTGATAGTAAAAGTAAAAAAGTTGAAAACAGGAATTAATTTATGAAAGACCTGAAAAAAATAATCTTATTAAGCATAATACCGGTGCTCTTAACGATATTTTTTCTCGTTCAGTTCACAGTACCGTCTGTTAAGGAATATTTCAGGCTGAAAGAGAAGATTAATAATGAAAAAATAGCTATAAACGAGCTGGAAAAAAATATAAATATACTTAAAAGAAACCAGGCCCTGTTAAGCGAACTGAACAAGCTAAATGCAGAATTAACAGGCTTTGATATAGAGTTTCCCTCAAATTTTAAAGATGAAATTTTACTGATTGACCTGGAAATTTTTGCTGATGAAACAGTTAACAAAATTATGCGGGTAGAGACTATGCCCGCCAGGAAAGTTAACATAATAGATCCCGAACAGCAAGAAAAACAGGATGTACGCAGAAGACGCACAAGCAGAAATAAAGAAGAAAAACCGCAGCCCGTAACCATAATGGAAAAACCTATCGAAATCAATAGTGTTGCTTATTATAACGAAATAATAGACTTTATAAGCTTTCTGGAAAATTATCAAAGAAAAGTAAACATACAGGGAATATACACAGATGTCTTTAACCCGGATAAAGAAAACCCCAACCCCAGAATTGAGTTGAAGATAAAGGGAAGTGTATATAAATCAACAGTAAACAAAATTCCTGAACCGGTTGAGAGCCCCGCTCCATCTGACAATACAACAACAGTTAATGATCAGTCCTAATATCATTTATAAATTTCAGGATTAAAAAAAGTTATTACCCACAAAGTAAGATAAAAAGCAGGACATATCAGATGCAAAAACACGAAAGACATAAAAAATTGTTAATAATAGCGGTTACACTGGCTTTGTTCAGCGTCAGTTATTATTACTATGTCCATAAACAAAAGGAAGTTTCGCAAAAGCAGGAGCAAACTTCTCATGTAAAACAGGAAAAAATAATTTCTGAAAAACTTGAGGATAACAAAAAATCTTCACCCAGGACCGAAGAAAATAAAAACACCGAAGACAAACAACAGAAGGAAATGCAAAGACCAGCCCCCCCTGTGATGAAAGATAAAAAAGAAGAAAAAAATACAATAAAACCAACATCCAGAGATGACTTGATTCAAATGGCCTTCGGCAGTGCAGGAAAGAATGACCCCTTTTCATATACAGAAAGCAACTTTGGTTGTGTTAAGAGATCAGACAGTGGCACTTCCGATAGCAGTGGACTGCCCAATCCCCCTGGGAGAAATGAAAAGCCTTCCAGTTACTTAGAAGTAAAAGGATTCTTTGGAGACAAGGTTATAGCTGAAGTAAACGGACTTACTGATTCCCTGGCAACAGGCGAAACATTAAGAGGAGTAAAAGTTCTCAGCATAGACCGCAAAAACTTTACCTGCCAGTTTTTAGTAAACGGTGAAATAGTTACCAAAAAGATGAAACCACTTACCAAGAAACCTCATAAAGACGTAGATATCAAATTTGTACAGTAGTAATTAGAAAATAAAGATAATAAAGAGGTGCTTATGAGCTTTATTAAATTTTACAGGATTGTTTTATTTTCCCTGGCCTGGGCAATATTTCTAACATTAACACCAGGAGTGCCCGCTTTTTCCATTCAGGAAAATCCTGAATCAATGAAAGTAGACACAGTAAAAACCATTGAAGAAGGAATGATCTCTGATATGGTACGTAAAAACTTAATGAAAAACCTCCAGAGCCATCTTATGTCCCGGCAGGAGGACGGCATTAGAATTGACAAAGAGTTTATGGATCTGGAATCAGGTTTTAATGCTTTCCCTGAAGATGCCATGATTGACCTTACCCTTAGAGATGTTGATGTTGCATCTATCCTTAGGATCATAGCCAAAGAAGGCGATATGAACGTAGTTATCGATGAAAGCGTAATGGGCTTTATAAGCGCCGAATTAAAAAATATATCCCTCAACGAAGCTATGCAGATAATCCTGACCAGCGAAGAACTTGAAGCCAGAGTCGCTAACAATACAATTTTCGTTGCCTCAAGACCTGCTATGGCTAAAAAAGGACTAAACAGAAAATATGTAAAAACGTTCAAACTTAACAATTCAAATGCTGTATATATAGCTAGTATTTTAAGGGCCAGTATTTTCAATAAAGGCTATAAAGTACAGGAAGGAGCTGCTGATGGGTCTGCTTTCCAGGCTATACCGGCTGTTCCCGGAGCTGATGGGCAACAGTCCGGGATGGGAAGTTCAACCGGGCAAAGCAGTCTTATAGACCAAAAAACTATTAAAGGAAAAGTTGAACGCCTCCAGTCAAGTGAAAACTTTGGCGATGCAGGAACCCTCGCAAGTAAAATCAAGATCCAGCATTATACTGCACAGACAGACGATATTAAAGTAGACAATAACGATGGTGGTGCAATCGTTATACCTGACACAAGAACAAATTCCCTCCTGGTTGCAGGGCTTAAAAGAGATCTTATACTGGCAAAAGAAGCGATAAAATATCTTGACCAGCCTTTAAAACAGGTTTCTATAGAAGTGTCCCTCATAGAAATTAAACAGGATGATTCAAAACAGCTTGGAATGAACACCTCAATCCAGGGCGGAAAGATGAGCGGCGGATTTAACGCAGTCAGCGGTGAATTCCCCAGCGCTTATGACTTCTCTTCACTTGCTGATCAGACCGGAATAAGTCTTAACACCATAAGCAGTATGGCTGATGAAGTAGCTGTAAAGTTAAAAGCCCTTGTTACAGAAGAAGAGGCAAAACTCCTTGCAAATCCTAAAATAATCGCACTCAATGGAAGCGAATCCCTGATTAAAATTACCGAACAGGTTGTAAGCAGCGTTGAAACAACTATTACAGACACAGCAGTAACCTATGACGCTGAGTTGGCAGATGTTGGTATCGTACTCAATATCCTCCCCAAAATCGGTGACGACGGCAATGTAACAATGAGGATCAGGCCTTCAATAACCACCGCACTTCCTCAGGTAAATATCGGTGAATTTGCCACAAGCAGCGGCGGGTCTGATGCAGCTATCAAAGTAACCCCGATTTCCACCAGAGAAGTTATTCTTCAGGATGTCCGGGTGAAATCAGGCGAAACCCTTGCTATCGCAGGGCTTACCAAGGAAAATGATATAATCAAAGAAGGGAAAGTTCCTTTCCTTGGTGATATCCCTCTGTTAGGAAAATTATTCAGCGATACTGAATTCTCTCACGAAAAAAATGAGCTGATTATTTTGATAACACCAACCATCATTGATGATATAGCATATAACAATCTGTAAACCCTGATATATATATTAAAAAATAGGTAATGCCCTCCGGTGTTACCTATTCTCTGTTTTCAAAGTCTTCATACTGGTCGATGAGTTCCGTTTCAGGAAAAAGGTCCTCTATATCAGCTGTGTGAATATCACTTAATTCTGAGAAAGGGGTTTCACTTTCATTGCAGGATAAAAGTACTTCTCTTCTGTCAGTTCCCGCTGGCAGGTCTTCTTCTTCGTCATATACAAGTATTTCGCACTGAATATACTTTTTTCTCTTGGAGTCGTATATTTGTTTCATTACTGTGTGTGCCATTTAGCTTCCCTTTGGTTGTAAATTAATGACATTTTAAAATGATTTTTTATTTAACCGGATGGTTTTAATAAAAAAATAACACTATTCCATAAAAAATTTATGCCTATATAGTTTAATTAAGCGTGATAGTTATTATCAGTGGTCTTAATAAGTTTCCGTTAAATACTTTTGTAAAATTTTAAAAAACCTTGCCCGCCCACCCTTCTCTGGTGGTGGCGGTGGCTTTGCCACCGCTTTTTTTATACAGGTTTTTTAAAATTTATCCGTTTTGTTTATTTCTGAATAAAATTTCTTATTTATCGTTTATTTTTTTAGAACACTAAATAGCATACTAAGGAATAAATAAACAGTTTTTACGCCTTAAAATTTTCAAAAAATCTATATTTAACAAGTGCGCAGGCTACGCCTGCG
>Ga0081527_100314_pt1 | contig 30300 bp, 24 predicted proteins | sample HotLakmasection5_FD_70992 | JGI IMG/M metagenome (GOLD analysis project Ga0081527, IMG submission 70992) | Hypersaline microbial mat communities from Hot Lake, Washington, USA - Section #5 (SPADES assembly) (version 2) | ecosystem: Environmental > Aquatic > Non-marine Saline and Alkaline >... | reverse complement strand
CCACCGGAAATCGTGCGTGTTGTTCAGGAACTGGCTCCCGGCAGCGCACTGGACCTTGGGCGCGGCACAGGAACCAATGTGCGCTATCCACTGGAGCATGGTTGGCAGGCGGATGGCATCGATTTTGTGCCACAGGCGGTAGAGCAGGCTCAAGCGAAACTGACCGATTATTCAGCTGAGAAGCACCGTTTACTATCATGATGTGAGCCTTTGCGGATTACAAAGGACAAATACTTGTTCTACCCATCTTCGTTTTCCCTCAAAACTGGCAAATCCGAGTCAAAACAGCGATGACAAATGCCGCAAATCATGCTGATTTATGCCTAATTATCCGAACTCCCCTACAGCTTTTGGAGGCGCGAGTCGAACATTCAGCAGCCATTGTGTTTGCATGGCGAGAAACAATGTCTGTGACTGGAACCTCCCCGGCTTGCTCGATTCATACACTTGATGCTATCCTCGTTTATGGCGTGACACAGCAGGCCATTCACCATAAACAGCGCCCGACATTTACTGGCATACCTCACTAACAGGCAGGTTAGCCATGAATCAACCGGGTCGGGGGGCAGACTTGCCCCAACATATTGCGATTGCTATGGACGGCAACGGGCGCTGGGCCACCGAACGCGGATTGCCACGGTGCGAAGGTCACAGGCGCGGCGCCTATGTCGTACATGAGATCGTTCTGGCTTGTGCTGAGCGCCGATTGAACACCGTAACCCTGTACGCATTCTCCGTTGAAAACCTGGGACGTGAAGTTTCTGAAGTTCAGTTTCTGCTCGATGAGCTGTTTCCCGATTTGCTCGCTAAGTTCTCGCCCATGTTGATTGAGAAGAATATCCGCCTGCGGCTGCTGAGGGAATACCCATCTGTTGCCTGCCCGTCTGATGGAGGTGGCGCAGCATATCATGGAGCAGACCAGGGCACACACAGGAATGTAACATGAGTAACATCCCCATGAATGAAAACGTGTCGATTTCGCCCCGGCACTGTAAAATAGGATGATTTAAGCGCGTCTGCTGTTAGCAACCCGCCGGCACGCGGCGACCGTTCTAGTGGAGGGGTTATGAGAAGCATCAGATGGCACGGCAGGTCCAGATTGTTCCTCGGCCTCTCCTTAATAATACTCGTCTTTGCGCTGACGCCCACATTGACCCTGGCCCAGGCCGTACCCACACCCGTCCCCGAAGAACCGCCATCAGAGGCCCCGTCGCGCGTTGATGTGCAACCCCTGGCCCGCGACGAAGAAATTCAGGTTCGCCTGCAGGACATCCTTGTGGCAACGGGATGGTTCATCGAGCCACAGGTGCGTGTTCAGAATGGTGTCGTTTTCCTGACCGGCCAGGCCCAGAGCGCCGAGTACAAAGCGTGGGCCGGCGATCTGGCGCGCAACACCCAGGATGTCGCTGCCGTAGTCAACCAGCTTGAGGTTGTTGAACCCGAATATCTGGATTTCCAGCCCTTCGTAACCGAGTTGCAGAATCAGGGGCGAATTGTTCTGCGCTCGATTCCGTTGTTAGGATTTAGCCTGATCATTCTGTTATTTACCTGGCTGATCGCCCGACTAGTGACCGGTATATCCCGGGGATATCTTCTCCGCCGCGAGGCCAACACGCTGCTCCAGAGTGTCTTTTCTCGCGCCATCGGCCTCGTGGTGTTTTTGGGCGGACTTTATCTGGTGTTCCAGGTGGCCGGCCTGACCAACATCGCCTTCACGATTCTCGGTGGTACCGGTTTGCTGGGCCTGATACTCGGTATCGCCTTCCGCGATATCACCGAAAACTTCCTGGCCAGTATTTTCCTCAGTGTGCAGAATCCGTTCAGCGCTGGCGATCTGGTCAAAATCAACAACGTGACCGGCTTTGTGCAGCGTATGACCACCCGCACCACCATCCTCATGACCCCGGCGGGTAACCACGTCCAGATTCCAAATGCCACCGTGTACACCAGCATCATTCACAATTACACCAGCAACCCCAACCGCCGCATCGATTTCACGGTTGGCATCGGCTACGACGACTCGATCTCACTCGCTCAGGAGACGATTCGCCAGGTCCTCGAAGAACATCCCGCAATTCTCGATGAGCCAGAACATCTGGTGCTGGTTGATAGTTTAGGCAGTGCCACTGTCAATCTGCTGATCTACTGCTGGATAGATGGCTCTCAGTTCAGTTATAAAAAAGTGAAATCGTCGGTGATACGCCTGGTAAAACGTGCGCTTGAAGACAATGGCATCTCCATACCAGACGAAGCGCGCGAGGTGATTTTCCCGCAGGGCGTGCCTGTCCTCACCGATGGCACCGCGCTAGACTTGGCAGAGTCGCGCAGAACGGCGGAACCGGAGACCATAGTGAGCGCTACCGAGGGCGGCCTCAACAGCGAGGCAGAGACAATACAAACACAGGCCGAGCAGTCCCGCATGCCGGAAGAGAGCGAAAACCTGCTCAAAAGCTAACGGTTCTGCCCTCATCAGGGCTATCGTATCAAATTCAGGTTGAGCAGTTTTAACAAGAAGTCATCATCGAGCGCTGCTCGGAAGTGTTTGCGCTCTATACCCCAGTCGTTCTCATGCCCATCTGGAACTGCACCTTCATCCGGTTCGGATCATGCGCCGCGATTTCCAGCCCCTTCACAAAATCGTCGAGCGGCAGCACATGGGAAATCAGGGGTTCGACCTGTATTGCACCGCTTTGAATCAGCGCGATGCTCTCATGAAAAGTACGATTGACGGCAAAACTACCGATAACTGACAGGTCCTTGCGGAATATCTGGTAAGGGTTAAAGGACGCCTGCTGCTCTGGTGGGCAGACTCCAAACACCCACACTTTGCCCCTGGGCCGCACATAATCGAACGCCCGCTCCAGGATATGCGGGATACCGGTGACCTCAGCGACGATGTCAAATCCGTGCGGAGCCAGCGTATGAAGCCGCTGCGACAAATGCTCGTCCGAGAGGACAACTTCTGTCGCGCCCAGAGACTTCGCCATTTCCAGCCGGTGCGGCACAATGTCCACCACGATCACACGGGCCGCGCCAGCCTGTCGGACGGCTTGCATCAGCAGGGTTCCCATAGGCCCGGCTCCCAGCACAAGTACGCTGTCGCCCGGTTGCACCTGAATCCGTTTTAACCCCCACACCACGCACGCCAGCGGCTCCACCAGGGCGGCAGCCTGGTAAGAAAGATCACCAATGCCGAAGACGTTGCTCTGCGCCACAGCCACATACTCGGCAAAGCCACCATCACGGGTGACACCTACCGCAGCCAGATTTTCGCATTGATTCGGTTCGTTGCGCTGGCACGGAATACAGTAATGGCAGGGGATGTTGGGATCTGCGGTAACGCGATCGCCCGGTTTGAAGTGATGGACGTCCTGACCAACAGCCTGCACCACCCCGCTGAATTCATGACCCGGAATCAGGGGGTAAATGGCTTCGTACTCGCCAGCGAGAATGTGCAGATCCGTGCCGCAGACACCGGCTGCTTTAACTTCAATAAGCACATCGTTTGGGCTGATCGACGGGACTGCAACCGTTTCGACAGTGGCCTGTCCGGGGCCGTAAATTCTGCCTGCGTTCATCATGTCGTCTATCCTGTATTTATCCGGATTCTGTGTGCGATGGTGGGCCAGTGAAACCTCAGCTTTGGCCACTCATGCGCAGTGCGGACTGCGGAAACCCACCAGCCGCGCCTTGATCTGGTGCAGTACGTCCACATCGGTTACCAGGTGATCTGTCTCCCCGCCGATGTGCAATGCGCGCAGTCACCGGCAGTTGGCCGAACCTGTCGAAGATAGCCCGTTACACCACCATTTAAGCGTATTGTACACGCTCTACCCCCGTCCCAGGCGATGTTATGTGCTTTTTTTACCAATTAGCCCTAAACTGGACGCTGACAACTAACGGACAATAAGAACATTTGTTGTATAATGAGCATCTACGTGCCTATTGCAAAAGGAATGTGGCTGTATGGCAATCCGTCAGGGTGAGTTTACCGTTCGAGACGATTATCGTTTTGATCGTTCCAGCGCCGTCCGTTGGATCATTTCGCATGTGTGGCGCTACAAATTGTTCCTCATCGCTAACGTCATCCTCTACCTCATCGCCTGGACATCGTTTGCACTATCGCAGCGGTTGATCGGTAATGCCGCCGAAGAGATTCTTAATCCAACGCGGGCCAATGGCGTGCTGCTCATCGCCGGCGCCATTCTGATCCTGCGCAGTTTGGATGCGATTGGCAGCCTGCTGGGGTCGCTGTCACTTGAGACCATTGCACAGCGAATGTCGCGGGACAGTCGTCAGGAGCTGTATACCAGCCTGCTTGGCAAAAGCCAGACATTCCACAATCGCCAGCGGGTTGGCGATATTATGGCGCGTTCCACCGACGACATCAACCAGATGAATGCCATGATTAACCCAGGCGTCCTGTTCATCGCCGATACGGTCATGGGCATCCTGATGCCGCTGGTCATGATCGCCAGCGTTGACATGCGGCTGCTGCTGGTTCCAGGGATATTCGTGCTGGCCTATGTTGTCACCGTGCGCAGCTATTCGCGGCGTTTGCAGCCAGTGGTCAACAGCCAGCGCGAATCATTTGGTGTGATGAACGCCGGCCTGGAAGAGACAATCTCCGGCATCGAGGTGGTCAAAGCCAGCGCCCGCGAGGCTCTGGAGCGCACCAAGTTCTATCGCAATGCGCGCAAATACCGCGACGACTTTGCCCGCCAGGGACGAGTTGAGGCCACCTATCTGCCGCTGTTGTTCTACGGATTTGCGCTGGGCCTGACGTTCCTGCACAGTGTCTACCTCAATCGCATTGGGCTGATCAGTGTACCGGATATCATCGCTGTGATGGCTCTGATGGCTATCCTGCGCTTTCCCATCTTCATCTCTGTGTTCTCATTCTCGCTCGTCCAACTGGGCATCGCCAGCGCCAACCGCGTGCTAAAGATTATCAACATCGAGACCGAGATGGACGAAAACGAAAGCGGTCACAACGCCGAGATTGCGGGCGATATCCGCTTTGAGAACGTTTCATTTGGCGACGAGCTGGGCATGGTGCTCCAAAATATCAGTTTTCACGTCAGACCTGGTGAGACCATCGCCATCGTCGGCCAGACCGGCAGCGGCAAAAGCAAGCTGACCGAGTTCATCAATCGCACCTATGATGTCACCGAAGGCCGCGTGCTGATCGATGGCGTGGACGTCCGCGACTGGAGTTTGCAGTCGCTGCGGTCGCAGATTTCGCGCATTGAGCAGGATGTGTTCCTGTTCTCGCGCACTCTGGCAGAGAACATCGCCTTTGGTGCGCCTCATGCCACCCAGGAAGAGATCGAAAACGCCGCCAGAGAATCCCAGGCCCACGACTTCATCATGAGCTTCGCTGAGGGCTACCAAACGAAGGTGGGCGAACGTGGTGTCACGCTCTCCGGCGGGCAGCGGCAGCGGATCGCGCTGGCGCGGGCCTTCCTCAGTAAACCACGTATCCTCATCCTGGACGATTCCACCAGCGCCATCGACAGCGCCACCGAGGACGAAATCCAGCGCGCCATTAACCGCGCCCAAAAGGGTCGGACTATGCTGCTGATTACACACCGGTTGTCACAGATTCGCTGGGCGGATCACATCATGGTGTTGGACAAAGGGCGCGTCATCGCCTACGGCAACCACGACGATCTGCTGCGGACCTCGCTGGAATACCGGCGGATCTTTTCGCGCTACGATGCCGCGCTGCCCCCGCTGGAGATCGCAGCGGACTGAAGCAGATTAATCGCTAAACCTGATTTGCTGAGCTTGAGACAATACGGGAGAGCGGGACTATGGGCTTTATTATGGACGGCCTGGACGCCGAGGAATACGACCGTACTTATACCGACTGGGCGCTGGTACGGCGCATTGTGGGCTACTTTTCGAGCGAATGGCGGGCGATCAGTCTAATCGCGCTGGCGCTCGTGCTGGGTTCGCTGATGAATACCGTGCTGCCGATCGTGATCTCTGAGGCGGTCGATCAATTACAACTGGACCCGACGCGCCGCACTTTACTCATCTTTACCGCTGCCATCACCGGGCTGGGTGTGATGGCCTGGGTGTTTGGAGCCACAAGACAATGGCTGTCTGCGTCTTCGATTGGCAACATCGTGCTTAAGCTGCGTGCCGATGCGTTCGAGGCTGTGTTGAATCGTGATCTGTCGTTTTACGACCAGTTCGCATCTGCCAAGATCGTCAGCCGCGTGACATCGGATACCCAGGCGTTTTCGCAGGTTGTCACCCTTACATCCGAACTTCTGGGCCAGTTGCTGCTGGTGGTGCTGCTCATTGGCTATCTGTTCAGCGTCAATGTCGAGCTGACGCTGCTGACGCTGACCATCGCGCCGTTTATCGTGGCGACGGCGCTGGGCTTCCGGCACATCGCCCGCAATACGATCACGCAGTCACGACGAGTAAATGCGGTCGTCAATGCGCACGTCCAGGAAACGATCAGTGGCATCAGCGTCGCCAAGACATTCCGTCAGGAACAGGCGATTTACAATGAGTTTATCGCCGTGAATAATCAATCCTACGGTATCAACCTGCGGACCGGCTACACATTTAGCAGCATCTTCCCCGTGCTTAACCTGATCGCCGCAATTGGCTCCGGGGCGCTGGTGTATTTTGGGGGCCTGCGTGTGCAGGATGGTGCAATCACAGCCGGAGAATGGTATCTGTTTATTCAGGGATTGGCGCTGTTCTGGTTCCCACTGACCAGCATCGCTTCGTTCTGGAGTCAGTTCCAGTTGGGCCTGGCCGCCGGTGAGCGTGTGTTTGCCCTCATCGATGCCGAGCCGCGTGTCGTGCAGACCGACAATCTGCAACTCGACGCCATTGCCGGTGACATCCGCTTTGAGAGCGTGGACTTCCAATATAATGAGGCGGAACCCGTGCTGCGTGACTTCTCGCTGCACATCCATCCGGGCGAGACGCTGGCGCTGGTGGGCCATACCGGCAGCGGCAAGTCGAGTATCGCCAAGCTGGTAGCGCGTTTTTATGAGTTCCAGGGCGGTAGAATCCTGATCGACGGGCAGGACATTCGACTGCTGGACCTCGCCAGCTATCACGAAAAGCTCGGTGTCGTCACACAGACGCCCTTCCTGTTCGATGGAACAGTGCGCGAGAACATTCGCTACGGCAAGGCCGACGCCAGCGATGAAGATGTCGAGCGTGTGGCGCACCTGGTAGGCGGTGGCGACTGGCTGGCTTCCCTGCCCAATGGGCTGGATACCGAAGTTGGCGAACGCGGCGGCAGCCTGTCGATGGGACAGCGGCAGTTGGTGACCATTGCCCGTGTGATTCTGCAAAACCCGTCTATCTTCATTCTGGACGAAGCCACCGCCAGCGTCGATCCACTGACCGAGACGCTCATCCAGGAAGGCCTTGAACTGGTTCTTGCTGATCGAACCAGCATCGTGATTGCCCATCGACTGTCCACCGTCAAGACAGCCGACCGTATCATCGTGCTGCGCCAGGGCGAGATCATTGAGCAAGGCACGCACGACGAACTGCTGCAGAACGGTGGTCACTACGCCGAACTCTATAATACTTACTTCCGCCACCAATCACTGGAATACATCGAGTCGGCGAGCAGTATCTGAATGACGTCGGGTTGTTGACGGAGGAACAGTATTTCAGGTCTATGACAACTCGTTTGATGCACCTCCGGCGTACACATGCCCTGGATCAGCGGTCTCTGCAACTGACACCGGTACTGCATGTATAGATCCTATAGTGCTTATACATTTGTAATTGGAAAATAAAGGGAATGAACCAATGGTACAAGATGAAGGTAACAATCTATACGACATTCCAATACAACAACTAGATCTTGCGGCAAATACAATTGAACTGCTAGAAAGTGTTGGCATCACCAGTATAGGGGACTCTCTGGATTTTCTAGAGCGTGGTGCAAAAGCCACAATTACAGTTCCCAATGGCTTGATAGACGCAATGTATACGGATGTTGTCCAGAAACTTAAAACCCATGGTTATATGAGCCGGGACTGGCGCAGGTGATTGGTGATTCGGATGGCAACCGCTATGTGCATAGTCCAAGAGGCATCCATGCCGTACATCCATGCCGTAAACGATGGTGCGATGTGGACATTCCGCTGACGGATGCGCTGATGCAGGCGAACATCCCGCGCCAGCAGATTGTATTGGCCTATGCCGGCGAACCAGTGAAAGACTCGTCAGGGGGCACCAGAACCGGTACAATCCGAACATTCGGGGACAGCGGCATCAGCGCCGCTGTTTTCGTTCCTCTGTGTGCCTTCTGAATTTACGATGTACCAACGACTTGACAAGAGTCACATCTGGTTGTACATTAGAAGCAACTTAGTTCGTTCAGTGAAAAAAGATGAGCCGTGGGAACACTGCTGCGCGGAAATCGTGACCTTGTCAAAGCCATGAATCGCAACCTGCTGCTGAACATCATCCGGCGGGAGGGACGCCTGTCACGTACTCAGCTCACCGAACGCTCCGGCTTGAGCGTCGGTGCCGTCTCCGGCATCGTCAATGATCTCATCAAGGACCACTGGCTGCTGGAGGTGGGGGAAGGCGATTACACTGGCGGCAGACGCCAGACTCCACTGCGGCTCAACCCGGACGCCGGTTTCGCCATCGGTCTCAAGCTGATGGAAAACCGCATCGTGGCCGCTGTCACCGACCTGGAGACCAGCATTCGCCAGTACTTTGATCGCAGCTATACCTTTACCAGCGATCCTGAGCGCCTGGCTGACATCCTGGCCAACACCATTAATCTGACCATCAACGAGACCGCTATACCGCAGGACAAGCTCTTCGGCGTGGGCATGGGCCTGGCCGGCGTGATCTACACACACACCGGTATCGTGCATTACTCGCCTTTCTTCGGTTGGCGGGATGTGCCGCTGGCGCATATGGTTGCCCAGCGTATCGCGCTGCCAGTCTACGTCGAAAACGACGTCAACACGCTGACCATCACTGAGCAACTCTTTGGTGCCGGCCAGCAGAGCAGCAACTTCGTCGTCGTGACCATCGGGCGCGGTGTGGGGATGGGCATCGTCATTAACGGCCAGCTCTATCGCGGCAATCGCGGAGGCGCCGGTGAACTGGGTCACGTCGTGTTGAGCCGGATGAACGATGCGCAGTACGTCTGCCTGGAAGACTTATCGGCCGACCCGGTGGTGCTGCGCGAGGTAGCAGCCGCCGATGGCCGCGCGCCCAATGATCTGCATGATGTGGTGACCATGGCTAAGGGCGGTCACGCCGGTGCGCGTGCTGCTCTGGCGCGCAGTGGTGAGATGCTGGGGCTGGGGCTGGCAGCGGTCGTCAACATGCTGTGCCCGGAGCTGATCGTCATCAGTGGGGAGGGTGTAGAAGCCGGTGACTTCCGGCTCAAGCCCATGCTCGAATCGATGAAACAACATACGTTCGATGGCCTCATGGATCACCTGCGCGTGGTCATTGAGCCAACTGACGACCGTGCCTGGGCACGCGGCGCAGCCAGCCTGGTCATCAGCAAAGCCTTTGCGTCGCCTATTCACGAGGCGCGTGTCGACGGTTAGTTTTTTTGTCAATGATTTTTTACTAACTGAAAGAACTTATCTATGGCTGGACAAAATCAATGGCGTAAGGGGATGTGGGTGTTCTTTTTTCTGGCGCCCAGCCTGATCGGCATGTTGATTTTCATCGTCTATCCAATACTGTCATCCCTGTGGTACGCCTTCAACGACTGGAACCTGCTGTCACCGCCGGAGTTCATCGGCCTGCAGAATTTCCAGGAGCTGCTGGAGGACGACGCCTTCTGGCGCGCCATGCGCTACACGCTGACCTTTATTGTGATGTACGTCCCGGCTGTGTTCACGCTTGGCCTGGGGCTGGCGCTGTTCCTCAATCAGAAGCTGCGCGGCATGCTCATCGTCCGTACGGCGACCTTTGTGCCGGTGGTCGCATCGTGGGTTGTCGTCTCGCTCATCTGGAAGTGGATCTTCAACCCGGCTTACGGTCTGGTCAACTATGGCCTGCAGGGTGTCGGCGTGGAGGGACCGGCCTGGTTGTTCCAGCCGTCGACTGCCGTGGTCGCCATGGTCATCACCAGCATCTGGAAGGACATCGGTTACATCGCGCTGCTCTACCTGGGCGGCCTGCAGAGCATCTCCGGCACCTACTATGAAGCTGCCCGCATCGATGGCGCCAATCGCTGGCGCTGCCTGCGCCACATCACCCTGCCGCTGCTCACGCCGACCATGTTCTTCGTGCTCATCACACTGCTGATCAATTACTTCCAGATGTTTGAGCAGGTCTGGTTGATGCCCATGCGAGACAGCGCCGCTGACCGGCAGGTTGAGGTAATCGTCACCGAGGTGGTCAAGAACGCCTTCAGCTACAACCGCATGGGCTACGCCTCGGCCATGTCCTGGGTGCTCTTCGCGCTGATCTTCGCCATCACCTTCGTCCAGCTCAGACTGCAAAAGCGGTGGGTGTACTATGAAATCGACCAGAACTGACCGGCTCCCGGCTGCCATGCCGCAGGAATGCACACTGACTTCGACCGCGTCACCGGCTTACCGCGCGCTGTTGACCGCCGTGTTGCAGGGCGGTTTCATGATCGCGCTGGTCGTGGTGATGATCATCCCCTTCGTGTGGATGCTCAGCACGTCGCTCAAGCCACAGGAATACATTCTGCAGGCCACGCCGCAGTTCATCCCCAACCCGGCCACGCTCGACAGTTACAGCCAGCTGGCTGAACGCATTGATCTGGGGCGCACGTTCTTCAACAGCGCTGTGGTCGCCGTGGTGGGAACAGTAGGGCAGATCATCATCTCGGCCATGGCCGCCTACGCCTTCGCGCGCATGACCTGGCGCGGGCGCAACACCGTGTTCATGCTCTACCTTGCGACTATGATGATCCCTTCGGTGGTGCTGGTCATCCCGCAGTTCATCCTGATGCGCTCGCTCGGCTGGATCAACAGCTACCCGGCGCTGATCGTACCCGGTCTGTTCAGCGCCTTCGGTGTGTTCCTGCTGCGCCAGTCATTCCTCGGACTGCCGCGCGACTTCGAAGAGGCGGCTTATGTCGATGGCGCCAACCATTTCACCATCTTCTGGCGCATCATCCTGCCGCTGTCGCAGCCCGCCCTGGCGACCCTGGCCGTGTTCAGCTTCATGGGTCTGTGGAACGCTTATCTGTGGCCGCTGTTCGCCGCCCGCCGCCCGGAGGTGATGACTCTGCCGGTCGCGCTGGCTGTGCTCCAGTCTGGGCCGCGCGCGCTGACCGAGTGGAACATGGTCATGGCCGGCTCAGTGGTGACGGTACTGCCCATTCTGCTGGTTTATCTGGTGGCACAGCGCTGGTTTGTGCGCGGTGTGGTCGCCAGCGGCATCAAAGGTTAGGTTTCGTCGCGTTCAAACGAAACGCGTTTAGATCATTGAAAGTGACCAAAGGATAAATCATGTTACGCAAACTGAGTTTACTCGCAGTGCTTCTGATGGTCCTGTCGCTGACGGTAGCGGCGCAGGATGACGTGACCGTACGCTATTTCACCTTTTCGGCGGCGCCGGATCACCTTGAGGAGCTCGACGCCATCGTCGCTGCCTTCGAGGCGGAAAATCCCGGCATCACAGTAGAGGTGGCCACCGCCCCCTTCGCCGATTACTTCACGCTGCTGCAGGCCGATATCGTCAGCGGTGACGCGCCCGATGTCTTCGAGCTGAATTACGAGAACTTCGTCACCTTCGCCGCCAATGATGTGCTGCTGCCACTCAGTGACTACGTCAGCGGTGAAGCGCCTTACTACCCGCGCGCGCTGGAGGCTTTCCAGTACGAGGGCGAACAATCGGCCCTGCCGGGGTCGTTCTCGACGGTGCTGCTGTTCTACAACGCCGACCTGTTCGACCAGGCCGGGCTGGACTATCCCACCACTGACTGGACCTGGGCTGACGCCACCGCCGCCGCCGAGAGCATCACCGCGCTGGGCGATGATGTGTGGGGTCTGATTTCCCCGGTGCAGTTCTGGGAGTTCTACAAGAAGGCCGAGCAGCAGGGTGAGTGCAGCTTCTTCAATGAAGACATGACCGAGTCGACCCTGAACTCCGAAGCCTGCGTTGAAACACTGGAGACCATGATCAGCTTCATGGACAGCGGCCTGATGCCCACGCAGGCCGATCTGTCAGGTGTGTCGGAAGCCGAGTTTTTCCTTAGCGGCAACCTGGGCATGCTGGTCACTGGCATCTGGATGTTCGGTGCCTTCGAAGAAGCGCCCTTCACCTGGGACGTGCAGATCGAGCCGGCTATGAACCAGCACGCGCACCACTTCTTCGCCAATGGCGTGGCTGTCTCCGCCTCGACCGATAACGCCGAGGCCGCAGCCGCCTGGGCCGAATTCCTGACCTCCAGCCAGGTCGCCGCCGAGGTGCGTGTCGCCAGCGGCTGGGAACTGCCCGCGCTGGACCAGCCGGAATACTTTGAGGCCTACCTGGAGCAGACCCCGCCGGCCAATCGCGCCGCCGTCTTCCAGGCGCTGGAGAGCGTCATCACCCCGCCGGTGATCGAACGCCAGAACGAGATGCAGGACACGGTCAACGCGCTCATCACCCAGGTGGTGGACGGCGAACTGACCGCGCAGGAAGCGCTTGAGCAGGCCAAGGAAGCTCTCGACGCGCTGGTCCAGTAGACCATAAACCACGCGTGCGGGGCAACACATGTGTCGCCCCGCACTGTTCTTTCAGCAAACATCACCGTGTTACCCGAACTGGATATAAAATGGCCCAGCTTATCCATACCCCTTACGGTCAGGAACACCCTTACGAGCAGCTCCCCGAAGAACGTTACCCGCGCCGCCCGCTGGCCGGTGAGCGGTTCACCGTGGGACTGGTCAGCCGTCCGCCCGGTGCTGTGACACAGGTCACGCTGCACAGCGAGATCGACGGTATGGCGCAGCCGACCGTTTCCGCGCTGCATATTACCGACTGGCAGCCGCAACTCGAAGAGGGCGTCGGCGCCGAATTCCTGGAGCGCGTCGTTCGTGTTGAGCAGGATGTGTGGCAGGCCGAGCTGGTGGCGCCGCCGGTCAGTCAACGCCTGACCTATTGGGCTGAGGCAGACGGCGTCACCACCGAGCGCTTTACCCTACGCGGAGAGATCTGGCAGACTGGCGGCGGGTTCAGCCAGGGCGCTGACGGTGTGATGCATGTCTCGCGCACCGCCACCGCATCCGCTGCTCCTGAACGCGCGCCGCGCCTCGAATGGCTGCACGACGGCCAGCGCGCCCGCCGTGTGCGCCTCACGTTTGACGCTGGCCCGGATGAGCGCTTCTTCGGCCTGGGTGAACGCTTCAACGCGCTGGATCAGCGCGGTAGCATCATCGACATCCGCGTTTACGAGCAGTACAAGAATCACGGGCGCCGCACCTATATGCCGGTGCCCTTCCTGCTGTCCTCCGCCGGTTACGGCCTGTGGGTCGATAGCACACGCTGGATGCAGTTCGATCTGGCCGCCTCGGCGCCGGATGTTTGGACGCTGGAGGCCGATCTCGGCGAAGACGAAGCGCTACGGCTGGTCTGGTTCCACGGTGACGACCCCTTCGACATCGTCGGCCAGTTCACCCGTCGCACCGGGCCAGCCGCGTTGCCGCCGCAGTGGGCTTTCGGCCTGTGGATGAGCGGCAACGAGTGGAACAGCCAGGCGCGGGTGATGCAGGAGGTCGCGGCGTCGCTGGAGCACGACATCCAGCCGTCTGTGCTGGTCATCGAAGCCTGGAGCGACGAGACCACCTTCTACATCTGGAATGACGCTCAGTACAGCGCCAGACCCGGCGACCAGCCGCTGCGTTATAACGATTTTACCTTCCCCGCCGAAGGCAAATGGTCCGATCCCAAAGGTATGGTCGACTGGCTGCACGCACATGACGTTAAGCTGCTGTTGTGGCAGATCCCGGTGATGAAGGCCGCCGAGGGTGCGCATCCCCAGCATGACGCTGACCGGGCGCATTTCGAAGCCGCCGGGTTTGGCGTGCGTGAGCCGGACGGCAGCCTGCACCTCGTGCGGCCGTTCTGGTTCCGTGGTGGCTACATCTGGGATGTGACTAACCCGCAGGAGCGCGACTGGTGGCTGGGCAAACGTGCCTATCTGCTCGATGAGCTGGGTATTGACGGCTTCAAGACCGATGGCGGGGAACATCTGTGGGGTGAACAGGTGCGCTTCCATGACGGTCGCAGCGGCGCAGAGGTATGGAACGACTATCCGCGCCTGTACACCCAGGCCTATTACGACTTCGCCAACCGTCACCGCGAGGCCATCACCTTCAGCCGTGCCGGTTACACCGGCTCGCAGCGCGGACCGCTGCACTGGGCCGGTGACGAAAATTCCAACTGGGGCGCCTTCCGCCGATCTATTCTGGCCGGGTTATCGGCTGGCATCTCCGGGGTTCCTTTCTGGGGCTGGGACCTGGGCGGCTTCAGTGGGGAGATTCCCTCAGCGGAGCTGTATCTGCGCGGCGCGGCCATGGCCGCTTTCTGCCCGTTGATGCAGTACCACAGCGAGTACAACGCGCACCGCGAACCGTGTCACGACCGCACGCCGTGGAACATCCAGACGCGCACCGGTGACGACCGGGTTATCCCCATCTTTCGCAAGTTTGTCCAACTGCGGCAGCGGTTGATGCCGTACATCTGGCGTGAAGCCCAGTACAGTGCCGCCAGCGGTCAGCCGATGATGCGCGCGCTCAGGTTAACTCACCCGCAGGCCGCCGATACTGATTATCTGTTCGGGCACGATCTGCTGGTATCGCCGGTGATCGAACCGGACGTGCAGACCTGGCGCGTGAGCCTGCCCGAAGGCACTTGGCACAACCTGTGGACCCGTGAGCCGATCGCCGGTGGTCAATCCGTGGAAGTCCCCGCGCCGTTGGACCAGATCCCGGTGTTCGTGCGCGCGGAGTCTGCGTTGGAGGACCTCCTCTAGCACTCATCGGCCTACCCTGTGGAGGATGCGCTGGTTGGGCAGGGCATCCTCCTGGATATCCACCCTCACAACCCGTCACACAGTCTGCCCCACACGCGCCCAGTGCAGCCCCACGATCTTCCCGACTGCCGTTAGCGCTTCCCCTCTGCGCGTAGTTCCAAAATCCACTTCCGCAGTGCCTCTTCATCCGCACTTGCCTGATCCGATACCGTCGAAGCGGGTACAGACACGGAAATTTCCAGAACACGCCTGGTTAATGGCGCTGTGCCCCTCATTTTGCGAATCTACACCTGCCCCCTGTAATTTTACGGTTGAGCCATTTTTTGAGGGAAGAATCGCGTTAGGGCAATCGCATACGGAACCTTCACGAACAAAGAACGCGGAGCAGATAGTCACTGTCCCAGCCCGCCATCTTGCTTTTGGCGGCAATACCGACTTTGACCGAGGTATCTCGTTTGAGTAAATTCAGAGCCAGATGACGCAGGACGACCATATTTTGGGGCGCATGGTCTTTGCGAATGCGCGATTCATCTTCACGAAAGGCAATATCCAGCACCAAGTGCAAGCCATTCTCAATCTGCCAGTGTTCGCGGATCGCGTTCAAAAAGGACTGGGCGGATGCCTGCCAACTGCTGATGAAATAGTGCGTATGGGTTTCGGTTTTGGTGGGCGTGACCCGAACGGTGGTCAACTTGATCAGGCTGGTGAGCTTTGTCCAGCGCCCCGCCTGCCGCAGATAAGCGCGATATTCGGGGTCGGACACCACCCAGAGTTGGCGATATTCCTGGCGGTCATGCCCCTCGTTGGTGCGTTGAGCGGTTTGGTAGCTGACGGATTGGTAGTGGTTTTCCTCAAAGCCGTCGAACAGCATCTCCAGATCTTGATACAACTTGCCCTGATTCTTTTTCACGGCCAAATTGTAGTCGGCACCTGAGTCCACAAGCTGTTTGGTAATGGCCGTTTGCGTGTTGAGCGCATCCAACGTCACCACCCATCCGCTGATGTCCAGTTGCGCCAGCAAATCGGGAACCGCTGTGATCTCATTGGATTTCTCATCCACCTTCTTCTGCCCCAACACCATGCGGTTTTCACTCGCCCATGCGCTCACCATCCAGATGCCGTCGCGCCCTCTGCGCTGTTCCTGGCTGCGTCGCAGTTTCTTCCCGTCCACTGCTACCACTTCGCCCTTTGTGCGCTGGCAGATGCTCGCCGTCCATGGGATCAAGTCCAACATGAAGAACCAGTTGATGCGCATGAGCGATAAGCTGCTGCTGCACAAACGCGCCATCATTGAAACCATCATCGATCAACTGAAGAACATTTCACAGATTGAACACACCCGCCATCGCAGCCCGGTCAAATTCATGGCTCATCTGGTCGCCGGACTGATTGCTTACTGCTTCCAGCCCAGTAAACCTTCTCTCGGTCTGGACAAGGCTCTTGTACTTGCACCGTTATCCATAACTGAGCTTATATGGTGTTCGTTCTAATTCTTACCCATAGACAGCGCTGGGCAATAGCGGGAATTTGACAAGTGGCAAACTTAAAGGTACATTTTCGCACATTAACGAAGTTAAGTGATCATTTTCAAATATGCTCTCAATTAAGCGCGAACATTACATTCTAGAATTAGTCAGCAGTCAGGGAGCCGTCACGGTCCGCGAACTGGCGCACCTGCTTAACGTAACCGAAGTGACGATTCGCCGTGACTTGCAACGGATGGAAGCGCGTGAACTTCTGCGGCGTACGCATGGCGGCGCTGTCCTCCCCGACTTCAGCTCTGACGTGGCGCCGGTCGCTAGGCCGGGGCCGGACCATGAGCAGACGAACGGCGTCGATGCGCTGATCATCGCGCCGGTCAACAATCGCGTGGCCCATACGCTGCGTGAGAAGGCTATCCGCAATCAGGTCCCCTTCCTCGCGGAGTCCTCACCGCAGGATAATGCCATCTACCTGGGACCGCGCAACTTTGAAGCCGGTTATGAACTTGGTGTGTGGACGGGCCGGACTATCGAGGCCAGTTCTATTGCAGAGCCGGTGGTGCTGGATATTACACAGCCAGCGCATGCCAATACACTACAGCGCAGCCAGGGCTTCACTGCTGGTCTGCGTAGTGTGCTCGGCGATTCGGTGCCTGTTGTGTCTGTTGATGGCAAAGCGCTCTACGATCAGTCGTATCAGATAGCTGTCGATGCTATACGCACAAATCCTCGCTTTAATGTAATTTTCGGCATCAACGATGACTCTGTCCTGGCAGGCATCCAAGCCGCTGAGGACAGCGGTCTCAATAGCGACAATCTGCTGGCGGTCAACGTTGGTGGAGAAGGCAGCACCATCTTCGCTGAACTGTCGTCTCGCAGCCCTTTCAGAGCATGCATGGCGTTGTTCCCGGAAGTTGTGGGCCGTATGGGCATTGATTCTATCTGCTACCTGTGGGCCGGTCAGGCGATTGGCGATGTCATTTATACACCGCATCGTCTGCTGACCGCCGAGACACTGTCGCAGTATTATGTGCGCGACCGTACGCACTGGCATCTCAGAGACTCCGTTATCAGTGAACTGGTAGACGAACACTGGCTGGATGATCCACCGCCACATCCCGATAAGCGTGTTTCGTTCGTGATTCATTATCGGACCCATGAGTGGTATCAGAACGTTGCGCAAGCGATGGCTGCGCGGGCTCAGTTGCTGGGCGTTAACTTTTCCGTGCATGACCTGGAAGACGATATCGCCGCCGAAATACGTGACCTGCGACGCCTCATCGGTAAGCTGGCAGCGTCGCACATCCAGGAGGGCGACACCGTGATCTTGGATGCCGGTTCGACGACAGCCTATATGGCCCAGTTCCTCGCCAACTACAAGAACCTGACCGTGATCACCAACTCGCTCGATGTACTGACACGTCTGAAGGGGCGTAATAATATCCAGATCATCTTAACAGGCGGCGAGTACGACGCAGTGGCTAACTGCCTGGTTGGGCGCGGTTCGCAGCTTGTGCTGGACGAGATGCGTGCTGATAAGGCTTTTGTAGTGGCGGGCGGTATCTCAACGGATTTTGGTGTCTCGTGCCTGAATGTACGAGAAGCCGAGGTCCGCCGACAGATGATGGCCTCTGCCCGGCAGACTATCGTCCTGGCCGACCATACCGTCATCGGTCAGGATGCCAATGTCAGGATCTGTGATCTGAACCGGATCAGTGCGCTCATCACGGATGCCGGAATCCAGGCGGAACACCGTCTCGGGTTCTCTCGCATGGGTATTGATGTCATTGTGGCCGGGCATATTTTCCATCGGTCGGGCGGTAGCGTCCCAGATGTTGGCGCATCTGGCTTTCATACCACAGGATCAGCATAGGGTAACCCGATGACCATCCAGCTCAAAGGCATAACCTGGGATCATCCGCGTGGCTATCAGCCACTCATTGCCTGCTCGCAGCAGTATGCCGCCGCGACCGATTTGCAGGTCACGTGGGATCGGCGCTCGCTCAAGGCTTTTGGCGACCAGCCGATTGACGAACTGGCACAAACCTACGACCTGCTCATCATCGACCATCCGCATGTGGGATTGGCCGCGTCCACCGGCTGCCTGCTGCGGCTCGACGAGTGGCTGTCAGCGGACACGCTGCGTATGCTGGCGATGGAGTCCGCCGGGCCAAGTTACGCCAGTTACTTCTATGCCGGCCACCAGTGGGGGCTGGCCATAGACGCTGCCCTGCAGACCGCCGCCTATCGCGCTGACCTGCTCGATGGCCCGCTGCCGCAGAGATGGTCGGATGTCATCACCCTGGCCGAACAGGTGCGTTCGCAGGGACGCTATGTCGCGCTGCCGCTGGCTCCGACCGACGCTATTTGCAGCTTTGTGAGCCTGTGCGCCAGCCTGGGAGCGTCACCCGGACAATCTGACGATCTGGTCCCAACTGAAGTCGGTATGCGGGCGCTGTCGCTGCTGCGCGACATGAAAGCGATCGCGCATCCCAATAGCCCGGACTGGAATCCGATCCACATGCTGGACCACATGAGCAGCGCCGACGATGTCGTCTACTGCCCGCTGACATTTTGTTATACCAACTACTCGCGCCAGGGCTACCAGCCGCATCTGCTGACGTTTACGACCGTCCCCGGCGTGCGCGGCGCGATCCTGGGCGGAACAGGTTTCGCCGTTTCGTCTGAGTGCGCGCATCCACAGGCCGCCTGTGATTATGGTGCCTGGTTGTGCAGCGCTGCCGTACAGAGCGGTTGCTATGTTCAGGAAGGCGGCCAGCCTGGCAACGTGATCGCCTGGCGCGATGCCGCCGCCAACGCCCTGACCAACAACTTCTTCGCCAACGTCCTGCCCACACTGGAACAGAGTTACGTTCGTCCGCGCCATCATGGCTTCGTTGTGTTCCAGGAGACGGCGGGCAATATCATCCACGACTTCCTGCGTAATGATACCGACCCGGCGCAGTGTCTTGACAAACTGAGCGCGCTCTATAAACAGAATCTGAGGTGAGTCGTATGGACGATATGTTGTTACCACTCGAAAATTTCACACCCTTCGCTGATGGCCTGGACCATCCCGAAGGGGTGGTGTGGGGGCCGGACGGCTACGTCTACGCAGGTGGTGAGGCCGGGCAGATTTACCGCGTGGACCCCGGCACTGGCGACTGGCAGGAGATCACTAACACCGGGGGCTTTATCCTCGGCCTGTGCTTTGACGGCGGCGGCAACCTGTACGCCTGCGACCTGAAGAATGCCTGTGTGCAGAAGATCACGCCTGACGGGGCTGTTTCGGTCTATTCCAGTGGCACGCCAGAGCGCCCAATGGCTGTGCCCAACTATCCCGTGTTTGACCGTCATGGCAATCTGTATGTGTCGGATTCGGGCGGGCATCATGCTTACAACGGCTGCATGTTCTGCATTCGACCCGGTGGCGAAACACAGGTCATCAGCACCGAGCTGAATCAGTTCCCCAACGGGCTGGCGATTGATCTGGCGGGTGAGTGGCTGTATGTGGTGCTGTCGAACGTACCGGGTGTGTCGCGGGCACGTCTCAATGGCGACGGCAGCATCGGCTCGGCGGAGCATTTTGTCGACCTGCCGCGCACCATCCCCGACGGGCTGGCCTTCGACGTCGATGGCAGGCTGTACGTGTCGTGCTATACGCCCGATCGTATTTATCGTGTGGGCGCGGACGGCAAAGCCGAGGTCGTCGTCGAGGACTGGGAGAGTACGCGCATCGCCACGCCGACCAATATCGCCTTTGGCGGCGCTGACCTGTCCACGTTGTTTATCGCCAGCCTGGGCCGCTGGCATCTGACCAAAGGCCCTATGCCTGTGCCGGGCAGCCGCCTGAATTACCCCATTATCGAATAGTCAAAGTCGAGACAATAAGGATTTGCATCAATTATGAAGATGGCGCTGGATGGCATACGGATAATCGACTTTACGCAGATGATGCTCGGCCCCTGGGCGACGCAATTCCTGGGTGACATGGGCGCGGATGTCATCAAGGTGGAACGCCCGAAAGTGGGCGAATGGGAGCGTGGCCTGCGGGCGATGGGCGAACTGCTGGGTGGCGACAGCCCGTTTTTCCTGGCGATGAACCGCAACAAGCGCAGCATCACGGTCAACCTCAAGGACGAGCGCGGCCAGCACATCATCCGGGAACTGGTCAGAAATGCCGATGTGGTGGTTGAGAATTACCGCCCTGGCGTGATGGACCGCCTGGGGCTGGGCTATGAGGACCTGAAGCAGTTCAACCCGTCGATCATCTACGCGGCGGGCAGCGGCTGGGGGCCGGACGGCCCCTATGTCAAACGGCCCGGTCAGGATCTGCTCATCCAGGCGATGTCGGGCATGGTGGCGCAGAACGGCAGCGCGCAGACGCCGCCAGTACCGACGGCTGGCTCGTTTATGGATGCAGGAACGGCGCTGGTGCTGGCCTTCTCGATCATGGTGGCGCTGTTCCATCGGGAGCGCACCGGCGAGGGTCAGCGAGTGGACGCCAGCCTGTTCAACACGGCCATCGCCATGCAGTGTCAGGAGATCTGCGCCTACATGAACCTGGACAAGCGCTGGCAGCGCAGTGAGACCGGCATCGGCGCGCCCTGGCTGTCGGCGCCATTTGGTATCTACGAGACACAGAACGGGTTCATGGCGATCTCGATGAACCCGCTCGATGTGCTCGGTGAGCTGATCGGCGTGCCGCTGGACGAATACGCCAGCGAGGACGCGGCTTACGAGCACCGCGATGTTGTCCAGCCGCTGGTCCAGGAGCGGGTGCGGCAGCACACCACCGAACACTGGCTGGAGCTGTTCGCCACCCGTGACCTGTGGTGCGCCAAAGTCCAGGATTACGAAGATCTGCTCACCGACACCCAGGTGGCCCACAACGAGCTGATCCAGACAATTGAGCATCCCAGAGCCGGGAGGATCAAAGTCATTGGCATCCCGGTGAAGCTGAGCGAGACGCCGGGCAGCATCCGGCTGGTGCCGCCGCTGGTCGGCGAGCATACGGACGCCGTCCTGACCGAAGCCGGCTTCTCGGCGCAGCAGATCGAGACTTTTCATGCGGAGGGAGTGGTATGACACTGGTTGAGTACGAAGTCCCCAGCGATCATATCGCGCTGCTGACGTTTAACCGCCCGGAGAAGCTCAACGCGCTCAGCACGCCGCTGCTGCAGGAACTGGAAGCGCACCTGCGACGCATCGAATCCGACGACAGTCTGCGTGTGGTGATTCTGACCGGCGCGGGTGAGAAAGCGTTTGTGGCCGGGGCGGACATCGGCGAATACGCTGACGGCAGCGCCCAGGCGTTCATCGACTATCAGTTGAACAGCCGCCGCCTGTTTGATTACATCGAAGCCTTTCCTAAACCGATCATCGCGGCGGTGAACGGTTTCGCGCTGGGCGGTGGCTTTGAGATCGCGCTGTGCTGTGACGTGCTGGTGGTCAGTACGTCGGCTCGGCTGGGCCTGCCGGAAGGTCTGCTGGGCTTGTGCCCTGGCGGCGGTGGCACGCAGCGACTCACGCGCGCGGTTGGCCGCTACGCTGCCGCCGATGTGCTGCTTTCGGGGCGGCGGCTGTCGGGTCAGCGGGCGTATGAACTGGGTCTGGCAGCGGAGATCGCCGAGCCGGAGCAGCTTCTGGACGTAGCCCTGCAGAAAGCCGACTACATGCTGAAGGTCGCGCCGCTGTCACAGCGCGAGATGAAGCGACTGATTCGCGTCGGGCTGGATGGCTCTCTGCCCGCCGGCCTGTCACTGGAACAAGAGGTTCTGTTCCGGTTGTATGGCACGGAAGATGGTCGGGAAGGGATTGCCGCTTTTGTGGAAAAGCGTACTCCACAGTTTAAGGGAAGGTAATGGTATGGGACGCGTAACAGGCAAAGTGGCGGTTGTGACCGGGGCGGCGATGGGTATCGGTCAAGGTGCGGCGGTGGCGCTAGCTCGGGAAGGCGCGGCGGTGGTGGTGGCCGATATCAACGACGAGGCGGGCGAGGCGACAGCCCAGGCGATTCGTGATGCGGGCGGACGGGCAGTCTTCCACCACACCGACGTCAGCCATACAGCGGATGTGCAGGCGTCTGTCGAGCGGGCGGTAAGCGAATTTGGCGGTCTTGATATTCTGGTCAACAACGCAGCACGAGCGGTTCCAGGGTCGGTGGTGGATGCTACAGAGGAAAGTTGGAATCAGGTGCTCAACATCAACCTGACCAGCGTCTGGCGCGGCATGAAGTTCGCTATTCCGCACATGATGAAGCGTGGTGCGGGTGCTATCGTCAACGTGAGTTCGGTTCAGTCGCTGGTGGGTTTCCAGGGATGGGCGGCCTATGCAGCGGCTAAAGGGGCAATCAATGCCCTGACGCAGCAGGCCGCCGCTGACTACTCAAAGCACAACATCCGCATCAATGCGGTAATTCCGGGCACGATCATGACGCCCATGAACGAAAAGATCTTCGCCGAAACCCAAGATCCGGATAAGCTGATCGCTACCTGGAATGCGATGCACCTATTGGGACGCTTTGGCGAAATTGACGAGGTGGCGAACGCAATATTGTTCCTGGCAAGTGATGAAGCGTCGTTCATCACGGGCACGCTGCTGCGTGTCGACGGCGGCTCCACCGTCAAGGGGGATTGAGCATGATTTACACAAATACAACTGGTGAGTGTCTATTCCGCTCAAATAACATCTTGGTTCTGGCGGTCTGTTTTTAGAGAAAGGATTGATAAAGAGCTATTGACTCCAAAAGACGTCGAATCAATGCGTTAACCATCGGAAAGTAAATCGTTTATACAAAGGAAGGATTAGAGTAATGTCTCCCAGGAAAATGTCACGTCGCGAATTTCTAAAAGGCAGCGCCATTGCGGCGGCAGCAGCGGTTGCAGCAACAAATGGTGGTAGTTTGGCATCGAAACGGTTCTTCGCGCCCAATATCGTTCGGGCTCAGAATAATGAGGTCATCCTGGCTGTGCAGCAATTTACGCATGACATCCTGCGTGAGGTTCTGCCAGAATTCGAAGAACAAACGGGCTTAAGAGTTGTGCTGGAAGGTGGCCCGGTGAGCGGAAACGATATGCTCACTCGCTACAGTTCGGCATTTGCTGCGGACAACAGTCCGGTCGATGTGTTCAGCGATGCAGATGACAGCTCACCAACCTTTATGCGTGCCGGATGGCTCATGCCGCTTGATGAAATCGTGCCAGAGGAAACCTGGGCCGACTTCCCGGATAGCATGACCCCTCACATCGAAAACTTCCTCAGTATTGAAGGTCGCCCGTACCGGATTCCACATGAATTCGCTGTTGGCTACTTCTTCGCTCGTAAGGACCTGCTTGATGAAGCTGGTCTTGCCATCCCCACAACATGGGAAGAGATGATCGAAATCGGCCAGGAATTCGCTAATCCGTCCAACAATATCTGGGGCACGACCGACGCGCTCATCAAGCCTGCGCTGCTATATGTCTACATGGCTTATCTGACGGCGCAGGCAGGCGGCGACATCTTCGCTTTCGACGAGCAGACTGCCGATGCCTTCCAGTTCCTGTACGACATGATCTACGAACATCAGATCTTCCCGGAGACAGCGCTCAACCAGGACTACACCGCCCAAAACGAGCTGTACATGGATGACCGGGTGGCCTTCATGCGCCAGTGGCCGTTCTTCCAGAACGTGGCCGAGGACAATGAAGATTGGTTCGAGCCGGAGAAGCTCACGATTGCGCTCCCGCCGGCTGGCCCAGCTGGTAGTAAGAGCTGGATTGGTGGTTGGGGTTGGTCGATTCCTTCCTCTGCACCCAATCCGGAAGGCGCGGCGGAACTTCTGCGCTTCCTCACATCGACGGAGATCGCTCCGATCCTAGCAGCGGCGCAGGGTTTCCTGCTGACACCGCGTTACTCGATCATTGAAGCGCTGGGTACAGAGGATCCGCTCATCGCGGCGATGTCGATGTATGCTGACAACGACGTGTTCGCGGCCCGTCCTTTCCATCCACGTGTGGCCGAGGCTCAGACCGTTGTCGATGATATGGCATCGTTGTTCCTGTCGCGTCAGGCATCGCTACGTGATGTCATGCGCCAGGGGCAGAGTCTGATGTCTGACCTGGACGTTTAGACTATTAAAGACGATCTGGGGGAGAGGTCAACTCTCCCCCTCAGCGAGTGGATGGGCATACCATGCTTGAGTTCCTTTTTGCAGATTCCATGCCGACTGCAGCCTGGATACTCCATCTAGTGGGGCTGGCAATCAGCGTCCTGCTCGTCGTCTACGTGATTGGCCTGGCGGGCAGAAAGCATTATCTCCCGACAGTGTGGGGGGTGAGTTGTGCGGCGATATTGCTGATCGTCAATCTGGGTCTGAGCAGTCTGCTGCCCACGCCTGCGCCAGACAGCAGTTTACGCGCTACCGGCATCATCTGGTATGATGCGGCCTTCCGCGCTGATGTTGGACTGGCTGTGCTTATTTTGGCGATAGTGATCGGTATCGTCTGGTCGTTAAACGCTCTGTATCGTCCGGCAGATCGAGCGTGGCAGACGGAAATCACAAACCGAGCCGTCTATGTGCGCACTGCAATCACGGCGCTGTTTGCACTGCTGCCTCCGCTCATCTGGGGGTGGGGTATGGTGATGTGGTCCACCTGGACCCTGCCTTTTCTCGGCGGCCTGGCGCTGGCTACGCTGGCCGGCGGGATTGCCTTTTACACCGAAGGTTCGTGGCGCTGGTCTCTGCTGCTTGTGTTAGCTGTGATCGTCTTCATCGTTCAGTCGCAGGTGAATGTGCGGCTGAACGACAGCGCGGAGAGCATGTTCGACCCGATCGGCGCGGTGCCGGTCACGATACCGCTCATACCGGTGGTGCTGGGGGCGTTGCTGGTGAGTGTTTTTCGCACGGGGCTGGCGAGTCGGGCTTTCGCCGGTTTGAATGTGCGTGTTGGTGCGATACTGTGGCTGTTGGTATTGGCTGGTTTTGTCATTCGCTTTACGGGGCATTATGACCATGAGGGATCTTATGGTTTCTATGCTGGTGCGCTACTGGAACTGCCGCTGCGCCTCTTTCTGGATATCGTGAGCCTACGTTATTACGATTTTATCCCGCGCGAGCTTGTAGCCGATGCCAACTTCACGTCGATCTACAACTGGAATGCGTTTATCATCAACCTGTTGACCGTAGGGAGCGGCCTGCTGTTCGCGTCTTCCCTGCATCGTAAACCGGCGCGCCTGACACGTCCGCATGGCCTTCACCTGACCCTGCAACAGCGGCGTTACGTGCTGGCTTTTGTGCTGATCGCGCCTGCGCTGCTGCTGCGCCTGTTCACGACCCTGTATCCCTTCGCGCAGACCAGTCTGCTGAGCCTGCAACGATATAACCCCGCTTTTCCGCCACAGGAATACATCGGTCTGCAGAACTTCACCCGCCTGGCGAATAACCTTGTCGTGCGCGAAAGCCTGGAATTCACCCTGATGTTCGTTTTTGTGTCAACGTTATTTCAGGTGATTCTGGGGCTGGCAGTTGCTCATCTGCTCAATGCCCGGTTTGCCCTGCGCGATGTCGGGCGTACCATCAGTCTGATCCCCTGGGCGATTCCGATGGTGGTGGCGGCGATAGGCTTTCGCTGGATGTTTGACGACGACTTTGGCATGATACCTGACCTGATCGCTCGACTGACTGGTTTGCAGACATCCTGGCTGGTCAACCCGGATAATGCCAAAGCCGCAGTCGTTGGAGTGAACATCTGGAAGAGTACACCATTTGTGGCCTTGATCTTCTTGGCAGGCTTGCAGGGGATATCCGAAGACCTGTACGAAGCCGCCAAAGTGGATGGTTCGACGGCGTGGCATGCCTTCTGGCATATCACGCTGCCAATGCTTATGCCGATCATCGTTAGCACGACCATGTACATGCTGGTGTGGCAGCTCGCAATCTTCGATCTGACGTTTGCTATGACCGGCGGCGGTCCGGGTTTTGCGACCACACTGTTCGCCCAGAAGATTTATGTTGAGATCAACTCGCTCAATTACAGCTTTGCGGCGGCACTGAGCATGGTGCTGGTATTCGTGGTGTCTTTCATCGGCATCACCGGGCTGTACATCTTCCGGCGTGTGGAAGTGTCCGCCTAGGAGGGTTATAAATGTCCACAGTTGAGGCACGCCACCAGATTGAACGCGACCGCCCCGCGCCGCGCTTGAGCTGGTTTGGCCAGCACGGTCACAAGCTAACGGTCTATATTGGCTTTGTGATCTTCGTCATCGCGATTGGTTTTCCCTTTTACTACATCTTCATCTCGTCGATCACACCCCGCACGGAGTTATTCACGATACCGCCGTCCTACTTTCCACGCAATCCGACGCTGGACAACTACTTTCGGATGATGGACTCGGTGCCGTTCTTCATTTACTTTCGCAATTCGCTGATCTTCGCCATTGGTTCCAGCGCTGTATCGGTGGTTGTCAGCGCGCTGGCGGCCTACGCGCTGGCGCGGATTCGCTTTCCGGGCAGTGGGATTATATATGTTGGGTTGATTCTATCTGTGGCGCTGCCGCAGATCGCAGTGCTGGTTCCGCTGTTCGAGATCTTTCAGACCTTTGGACTGATCAACACGCATCAGGGACTCATTCTGTTGATGAGCAGCCTGATGCTGCCGTTTACCATCATGACGCTGGTCTCGTTCATCGTACAGTTGCCATTTGAAATCGAGGAGGCAGCCTTCATTGATGGAGCCAGCAACATTCAGATCCTGACGCGCATTGTGTTTCCGCTCATTCGGCCCGCTCTGGCGACCATGTTCGTGATCAACTTTATCATCAGTTGGAACGAGCTGCTGTATCCGCTGGTGTTCGCTCAGCGGCTCGCCACGAAACCGCTGAGCCTGGGCCTGATGGAGCTGTCGGCGGATGCGTCGACGTTTACGCGTCCGTGGGATCTGATGAGCGCAATGAGTGTCATGATTGTAATCCCTGTATTGGTCCTTGTTCTGTTCGGTCAGCGTATGATTATTACTGGACTGGCGCGCGGCGCTGTAAAATAGAAAGAGACTGTTAATTCCATGACCACCACCAGACAACCCCTGTATTACACCTTTGGCAACCATATGCACTGGGTCGATATGCAATGGCTGTGGGGCTATGATGTGCTGCCCAACTCCCTGCGCGACATGCTGCACTTCTGCAACGAGACCGGCGCCAAAGGCAACATCAACTTCGACGTTATCGGCTACGAGAAGATGGCAGCCGAGTCCCCGGACGCCCTGCAGGAATTGCGCAACGCCGTCCAGCGTGGGCAGCTTGAGGTGGTGGGCGCGTCTTACGGGCAGCCATACGGCCTGTTTCAGGGCGGCGAGTCCAACGTGCGCCAGCGGATCTATGGCGTGCGTGGCGTTCAGCGGCTGCTGGGCGTGCGTCCGAAAACCTTCTGGGAAGAGGAGTTCGATTTTTCGCCACAGCTCCCGCAGCTGCTTAAAGGTGTGGGTTATGAGTACGCCTCGCTGTTCTTCCAGTGGACGTGGCACACGCCGCACATTCCCTATGAGGATATCCCGACGGTGTGGTGGGAAGGGCTGGATGGCTCGCGTATCCTGACCTCGACGCGCAACAAGCTCAACCTGCACCAGTGGCCGGAGGACTTCGCCGGCATCCTGGAGCAGCCCATCGTCAAGTCGATGCCGGACGCGGGTATCGTCCAGTGGCTGGAGCTGATGCCATCACCGGACTGGATGTGCCGTTCCGAACTGCTGCTGCCGCAGCTGCACGACCTCATCGCCGACCCGCGCTTTGAACTGCGCTTCGTCACGCTGGGCGAGTACGTCGAGACGGCTCGCCAGCACGCCGAAGTACGCCGCTACACGCTCGACGACGTGTTTCATGGCATGAGCCTGGGCAAAAACGGCGACTACTTCCGCCGTCTCAGCCGCCGCGCCGAGCAGAGCCTGCTGGCCGCCGAATCGCTGTCGGCGCTGTCGGCGCTCTTCGGCAGGCCGTATCCTCACTGGGATGCGTATCCGCTGTGGGAGCTTGAGGAAGCCTGGCGTGAGACACTGTCGGCGCAGCATCACGACAACGAGGAATGTGAGGGTCTGTGCGGTCACGTGGGCCGCTATTCTTACGAGCGCAGCCTGAGCCTGAGCGGTCATGTCGTCGAGCGTTCGCTGGCGCTGTTGGCGGCGCGGGTGACGGCGGAGCCGGGCGCGACACTGGTGTACAACCCGCTGGGCTGGGAGCGCGAGGCCGCCGTCGACGGGCAGATGGTGACCGTGCCGGCGCTGGGCTATTGCGTGGCCGGCGAATCGCGATCGGTCGCGCCGGTGACCGTCGACGAGACGCCGGATGCCATCACACTGCGCCGCCGCACCCTGAGCGTGACCGTCGACAAAGGGCGCGGCGTCATCACACAGATCACATCCGCTGACTTCCCGGATGGCGTCGTCATGGCGGATTCGCCGCTGCTCACACTCCGCATGACGGTTGACGGTCAGGCGTATACGTTCGATGAGGCGGTGGTGTGCGTGGATGGCGAGGCCGTCGTCATCGAGCGCGGCGCAGCCAACGGCGCTCGTCTGACGATTCGTGTGGCGCTGGCCGCTGAACTGGAGGCGGTGGATGTTCACTACACCGCTGCCGGACTGCCGCGCACCGATGGTCGTGTGGCGGCGGCGCTCAAGACGGCACTGCGTTTCGACCTGCCTGAACTCACGCTGATCCACGATCATCCGTATGGCATCAGCGAGCTCAAGGCGCTTGGCAAGAAGTACCTGCGCAAATACCCCACCGGCGAGTGGATGACCTCGGCCCAGGAGTTCGAAGAGGTCGAGAATCCGTTTACGGCGCTGCAACTGCTCGATTTTACCAGTGGCGACCGGGGTCTGCTTTACCTGCACGATGGCTCGCAGGCTTTCCTGCGCGACGGTGATACGGTCTACAACGTGCTGACGATGTACGATCCCTGGGACGAGGATTACTTCATCGACAAACTGGACGCTCATTTTCGGCTGATTCCGCATGGAGCCATCAGTCACGGCCAACGCTGGAAGCTGGCGCAGGAGTTCACCCGCCCAGTGCTGACGACGACCGTCAGGCAGTCCAGCGGCGAGCTGCCGGCGCACTTCATCGGCATTGAATGCAGCGCCGCCAACGTCGCCGTCACGGCTTTTTACCGCGAGGATAAGGACAAGGGCCGCGGCTTCGAGCATTATGCCGGTGCAGGTATACACCTGCCGTATATCGTGCGGTTGGTGGAGTTCGACGGCGCGGACAGTAATGTCACGCTGCGTCTGCCGGGTCCGGTGGCAGCAGCCTTTAAGACAAATCTGCTCGGTGAGACTGAGCGCGAGCTGGACGTCACGCCGGACGGTCCGCAGTGGAGCGAGGTGAGCTTTTCGCTGCGTCCGTATGAGATCGCCACCGTGTACGCCGACCTGGTGGCCGGGCGCAAGATTCCGCGCAACCTGGACGAGCATCGCTCGGTGTGGGCGACAATCCACCGCGTCGAGGAGAAATAAGCATGGCTAAAGATGTGTTGGGTGTAGGGGTACTGGGTCTGCATGAGGGACGGACGCTGCTGGTGGCGTTGAACCGCCCTATTCCGGCGACGGTGGGATTGTCGAAAGATCAGGCTACCCGCGCGCCACATGCCCGCGCCGTCGCCGCCTGCGATATGCGCCCGGAGAAACTCGACGCCGCGCGTGCTGACGTACCTGATCTGTACTACACGACCGACTACGACGCCATGCTGGCCCGCGACGACGTGGACATCGTCGCCATCTACACGCCGGACCATCTGCACGGCGAGCACATCGAGCGGGCGTTTGGGGCTGGCAAGCATGTGATTTCGACCAAGCCGCTGGCCAATTCGTGGGG
>Ga0081527_100312_pt1 | contig 30370 bp, 23 predicted proteins | sample HotLakmasection5_FD_70992 | JGI IMG/M metagenome (GOLD analysis project Ga0081527, IMG submission 70992) | Hypersaline microbial mat communities from Hot Lake, Washington, USA - Section #5 (SPADES assembly) (version 2) | ecosystem: Environmental > Aquatic > Non-marine Saline and Alkaline >... | reverse complement strand
ATTTTCAAAAAATCTATATTTAACAAGTGCGCAGGCTACGCCTGCGCCACCTATAGGGCGGTTGTGGGTGGGGATTATTTTGAAAATTTTAAGTAAGAATTTTTTGTTGCTCCCTTATTCCAGATTGCCTTTATTGCGAGGTTTTGCAGCTCTTTCCGAAGACAATTATAGTGAAATGAGTTAGTCTTTCCTTTATTTAAAGATCACAGGGCCTGTCCTGAGCAAAGCTAAACGGAAACCAGCTATTTTACTTATAGCCAGTTTTTTATGAGCAAATATCTAGAATCCGGGGAACTTGCCTTTCATGCCGGGAGGTATGGGCATACCCTTCATTGGGTTTTTACCTGATTTCATAGCACCGGTCATTTTTCTCATCATTTTGCGCATGTTTTCAAAATCCTTGAGAAACCTGTTAAGCTCAGGTAATGGCGTTCCACTGCCTGCGGCAATCCTTCTTCTTCTCGGAGCATTAATCATATCCGGACTGCGTCTTTCCTCCGGTGTCATGCTGTTTACACAGGCTTCAATCTTTTTCATCTGGGACTCTCCCATATGAGCCATTTTTTCACGATCCCCCCTGGAAATTCCCGGAATAGGAAGCATTCCAAGTATCTGGTCCATTGATCCAAGGGATTTCATCTGTTTTTGCATTTTCATAAAATCTTCAAGTGAAAAATCTTTTCCACGGATTTTCTTTTCCAGCTCCTTTGCTTCATCAACATCAATGGTCTGCTGGGCTTTTTCCACCAGGCTGACCACATCGCCCATGCCAAGGATTCTCTGCACCATTCTTTCCGGGTAAAACGGCTCAAGAGCGTCAAGCTTTTCTCCCATACCAGCAAACTTAACCGGCTTTCCAGTGGAGTGCACAACGCTTAAAGCGGCACCGCCTCTGGCGTCACCGTCGAGCTTCGTCATTACAATACCTGTTATACCAAGCTGCTCATCAAAGGTTCTGGCGACATTTACTGCTTCCTGGCCCATCATAGCATCTATTACAAGAAGCTTTTCCGCAGGTTCAAAGAACCTGTCCAGGATTAACAGCTCAGCCATAAGCTCTGTATCAATTTGTAATCTTCCCGCTGTGTCTACAATTACCGAATTATAACCGTTTTCTTTTGCATAATTTACAGCATTGGTTACAATCTCTCTTACGTCTTTATTTTCCTCCTCTGCATAAACAGGGATACTGATTTGTTTTCCCAAAGATTGAAGCTGTTTTATAGCTGCGGGTCGGTTTACATCCGCTGCTACCATTATTGGATTCCTGCCGTTTTTACGGACACGCAGAGCAAGTTTTGCGGTAGTGGTTGTTTTACCTGACCCCTGAAGCCCGAACAGCATTATGATATTGGGCTTGCCTTCTGTAGAAATCGGGACATTCGCTCCGCCAAGAAGTTCTACCAGCTCGTCATGAACTATTTTTACAAGCTGTTGACCCGGAGTTATGCTTTTAAGAACTTCTTCGCCCTCTGCTTTGTCTTTAATTTTTGATATAAAGGATTTCACGACTTTAAGGCTGACATCAGCTTCCAGAAGTGCCCGCCGAATTTCCCGCAGGGCTTCTGTCATATTTTCTTCGGTTATCTTACCTTTGCCGGAAACATCCTGTATTGTATTTTGCAGCCGTTCTGATAATGATTCAAACATATTTTTCTCTGTTAGTTGTTACTTTTCTATTAATATTATATTTTAAACAAGATGGTTTTTCTAAAAAATTCCCATTGTCGCCATACTGAATTTGTTTAAGAAAATTAACTCATTTAGATATAGACACACTTGCAGGATACGTACGGTGCACCGCTTAATGTAATTCTATCGGGCAGACCACTTGCATTAGCCGCTTAGGTATTCAATCCCGTTTTGAATATTCTTATAATTGCCTACCAGGGTTAAATGGTCGTTTAAATGTAATACAGTGTCATCATGCGGGATTATTGACCCATCCCCCCTTATGATATGAGCAATTGATACGCCTTCGGGAAGCTTAATGTCTTTTATCATCCTGCCTTCAAATTCGGGGTTTTGCAATAGCACATCAACAATATCAATTTCGTGTTCACCGATTGTTGCGTGATATTCAGATAACGGGAATATGGTCTTGTTTATAAGCATGTCCACCACACTGAAAATCCTGGTTACGGTCTGAATATTGTTTTCTTTGTAAATATCCCTGTATCCCGGATCATTCACAACAGAAACAATATTGGGTATAGCAAAGGAATTTCTCGCATATATTGCGGTATTGAGGTTAAACTCATCTTCCTCAGTAGTAAACACAAGGGCTTTTGCCCTGTTAGCCTGGGATTTTATAAGGGTTTCATGAATACTTTTTAACTGTTTATCCACAGGCAGGCCCTGCAGGGATGCCCGGGTAAACTCTTCTTCATTCAATGCAATAAGTTTTATCTTATCCGTGTATTCAAAAAGCTTCTCTGCAAACCTGATTCCTGCTGCACCCGCCCCGACTATTATTATGTTTTCCTTTTGAACAGGACTTTTAATCTCTACAAGCCTGTTAAATATTGTAGGAGCTGCTACACAGGAAATTATGGCTACCATTACTATTGCAGCGTTGATTTCTTCAGAAATAAACCCCTCCTGCAACCCGATGGTAGATGCCGCAATTATTAAACTTAACCTGGAAGAAAGTAACACGCCGGAGCTTAGAGCTTCTTTAAAAGAAAAATTCTTTATGAATATTAAAGATGGGATGATTTTTATCAAAAACGCAGAAATTACTAAGATTACCAGTAAAAACCATGCTTGCTGGGACGCAAAAAACACTTTTATATCAAGGTTTATGCCTACAGAAATAAAAAATATCGGAATAAAAAATCCATATCCTAAAGCATCAAGCTTCATCTCAAGCTGTTCGGTTTTTTCACCGCCAAGCATCAGGGTAATCAGGATGCCTGCTAAAAAAGCACCTAAAATAATCTCAAACCCCAGAGCCTGTGATACGACAATAAATATAATCATTAACGCTATAGCGCCACGGACTTTTAACTGAGTTGTGGCATGCTCTAACTCGTTTAATATACCCTTAAAGAAAAAAATCTTCCTGATAAGCCCGTCAAATACGTTAGACAGGTGTAATTTGTATATTATTATTATAAGTCCAATAAATAAAATCAGGAATAAAATAATAAAACCGGGTTTTCCATAGACGCTTACCGCCACGAAAAAGGTTATAAGCACCATAGTCAAAAAGTCTGCAATTAACGCACTTAATAAAACTGTCTGTCCCAGAAACTTTTTGGAAAGCTGATTTTCTTTTAATATCGGCACGACAATACTTACCGAGGTTGTGGAAAGGATTAATGTCATCATTATCCAGCTGTTAATATATCCGGTATTATATAAACCCAGCGAAATCACAGAAGCCAGTACCAGAGTAAGAAAAAAATGAATAAAACCAAGAGCTATTGGACTCGCCTGAGTGGCCATACTATTCTTAATAGTGCTTCTTTGCGGGAGCCTGTTAGTTAATACATTGATATCAACTTCCAGCCCTGACAGGAACATAAGGTAAGCGAACCCGAATAAAGACAGAAAATCCAGCCATGGGATAGCTTCGGTGCTATCTATTAAGCCTAAGAGTGACTTTCCTATTAATATCCCGCATAATATTTCCCCTACTATAGCCGGTATAGGAAATTTGGTTTTTTTAGAAAACCAGGCAGTAAGTATAGGGATTAAAAAAGCTAATATAGATATTAAAAATAAAGGCAATAACTGTGTTTGTGTATGCGGTTCCACTTCTTCTCCCTTATCAGGTATTTTATAACCTTAATTATAGATTATGACAAATAATTTTTATTTTTAAAACTTTTTAATTTTACAGGGATCATGCAGTTTTTTAAATACCTGTATATTAAGGCCGGGTTTTTCTGTGTTTTTATACGTTAAAAACCTCTGCAAAGCAGTCAAATATAAAATCAACCTGTTCTTTTGTAATAATCAATGGCGGAGCTAGCCTGATTATATTGGATTGAGTTTCCTTGCAGATAATGCCTTTTTTCAGAAGCTTATCGCAATATGGCCTTCCCGGCTCATCCAGTTCAACTGCTATGAACAGACCTTTTCCTCTTACTTCTTTAACATGAGGGTTATTAAGGGTTTTTAACTTGTCCATAAGATAACTGCCTAATTCCGCTGCGTTTTCAGCAAGGTTTTCCTCTTCAAGGACTTCCATTGCTTTTATAGCAACCGCACAGCCAAGCGGGTTTCCTGCAAAAGTACTGCCGTGTTCACCAGGCTTAAACACATCCATAATTTCCTTGTCAGCAAGAACGGCAGATACGGGATAAAACCCGCCTGAAAGGGATTTTCCGACTATTAATACATCAGGGTTAACATCTTCATGCAAGTGGGCGAACATTTTTCCTGTCCTGCCCCATCCGGTCTGGATTTCGTCGAGCATTAACAGCACATTGTTTTCACGGCAGACATTTTCCGCCTGTTTAAGGAAGCCATCAGGCGGAACTTGAACACCGCCTTCTCCCTGGATTGGTTCCATTAGGAATGCGCAGGTATTTGAAGTAATTGCATTTTTAAGTGCTTCTATATCGCCGAAAGGTATAATTTTAAAGCCCGGTGTAAGCGGTCCGAAGGGGTCTTTGTATGCAGGATTACTTGAAAAACTGATTAGTGTAGTTGTTCTGCCGTGAAAGTTATTTTTACATACTATAATTTCTGCTTTGTCTTTTTCCACACCTTTTACTGTATAAGCCCATTTCCTGGCAAGCTTTACTGCGGTTTCCACGCCTTCTGCGCCCGTGTTCATCGGCAGCACCTTGTCTTTTCCGGTAATCTCAGTGATCTTTTTAAAATATAAGGGCAGAACAGTATTCCTGAGCGCTCTGGACACCTGTGTCATTTTTCCTGCCTGTTTTTTAAAAACTTCCAGCAGTTTAGGATGACAGTGACCAAGGTTTACGGAAGAGAATGCGCTTGTGCAGTCAAGGTATTTGTCCCCGTTTATGTCATATAGCCATACACCTTCAGCCCTGTCTATTATAAGGTTAAGCGGGCTATATGTCAGTGCTCCGAGTTCATCTTCGAGTTTTATATAATCCTCTGCGGTGAGATTCTTTAGCATATTAATATTTCCTCCTGCATTGTATAAAATTCATTATTAAAAAATTTAACTTTTTATAATAATACTTAAAAAATACAGGATTTTAAATTTCAGACTATTCTTCAATTAGAGCATATATGATAAAATCGTTACGTATCGTTATTGAGGATTGATATGAAAATACTTGTTCTTCATGGTCCAAACCTTAACCTTCTCGGGAAAAGAGAACCTGAAAAATATGGCTCAAACACCCTTGATGACATTAACAATGAATTAAGAGGCTTATCGGAAAATTTAGATATTGAAATAGAATGTTTTCAGTCCAATTCCGAAGGCGAACTTGTGGATAAAATCCAGCTGGCGAGTATAGATTTTGACGGAATTTTGATAAATCCTGCTGCTTATACTCATACAAGTGTCGCTTTAAGAGATGCAATACTCGCAGTTAAACTTCCCTGTGTGGAGGTACATATATCCAATATTCATTCCAGAGAGGAATTTCGACAAAAATCATATATTACACCAGTGTGTATTGGACAGATAAGCGGTTTTGGCGTTAAAAGCTATTTTTATGGATTGCAGGCGCTGGTTGATTACTTAAAAAAATAAGATTAATTTCTTTTATAAGTTAATATATAAATATAGCATTTTTATTTTTAGCGGGTCGGAGGCGAAAGTTTTAATGGCAACATTTAAGAAATTTTATATAGTTTTATTCACTTTTATTTTATTAATAACCACCCCCTGTCTTGCTGCGGAGAAGGAAAAGAAAAGTTATCCTTATAAAGAATTTGAGCCTTTTAAAATGGTCTTCCTGCCGGATGTTAACCTTTCTTTTGATTTTGAAGAAAAAGACAATGTAATCCTGCATCAGGAAAGTCTGGTTATTCTCCAGGACGTAATTAAAAACCTGAATCAGGAACATAAGCCGGATTTTGTGGTGTTTGGCGGTGACCTTACTTACAACAAAGACGGAAAATTTACTGATATGCCATTATTTCTTGATACAGTTTCCGAGCTTACTGTTAAATATTACACAGTGCTTGGAGAAAAAGAAGCAAATTATGCTGATGAATACTCCAAAGAAGATTTTATAAAGGAATTTGACGAATTTAATTATGAAACACTGAAACAGACTTTTTGGACAGTTGAACCCGTGGAAAATGTTCTTCTTATAGGTCTGGATACCTCGGTAAAAGGGCAAAAATCCGGTTATCTCAATATTCATCAGCTTTTCTGGCTGGACAATGTGCTTAAAAATAACAGGGATAAATTTACTATAATTGCTATGCATCATCCGCCTCTTATAACAACAGGTAAGGACAAAACCGAATGGAAAAAGTATACATTGGAAAAACCCGGACTTTTTCTTGAGTTGATAAATCTGTATCCACAGGTAAAAATTGTTTTAAGCGGCCACCATTACAGTAATTATGCGGAAAAAATCAACGAAAAACTTTTTATTACCTGCCCTTCCATAACTGTTTATCCTAATATTTATAAAGTTATGGAGATATACAATAACAGGATAGAAATTGATAACGAAAAAATAAGTTTCAAACAAATTATCAAAAAAGCGAAAAACCAGATGATCAAAAGCGATTATGCCACAGAATTTAACCCTGAAAAACCAAAATCTGTAATCAAATATCAGAGAGGCAATGGTTTTAGCAGGAAAGATGAATATTATTTTGGCGAAGATAAATCACGTTTCTTTTTCTGGTTTTAAAAAACAACAAAGATATTTTTTATCTTATAAAAATGTCTGTTAAAATATAAAACTGAAATATTGGAGTTTTGCAGCTATACCCAATGGGTTTATTTCTTAATTACTTTTTTGGAGCGATATAATTACAAAAGGAAGTTTATATGCATAGTTTTAACGATTTAAATATTAATAAATCATGGACATTATTCCTTGACAGGGACGGGGTTATAAACAAAAGACTTATGGATGATTATGTTAAAAACATAAATGAATTTGAGTTTTTACCGGATGTGCCGGAGGCTATCGCAAAACTTACAAAAATTTTCGGAAAAATCTTTGTAGTAACCAACCAGCGTGGAATTGCAAGAGAGCTGATGACTGTGGAAGACCTGCTGCTTATAAACGATTTTATGCTCAAAAAAATCAGGGAAGCAGGAGGCAGGATTGATAAAGTGTATTTCTGCCCACATGACAGACATGAAAACTGCGGTTGCAGAAAACCCGCTCCGGGCATGGCTTATCAGGCACAGGAAGAGTTCCCCTGTATTGATTTCTCCAGGTCAATAATGGTTGGAGATACGCAATCTGACATTGATTTTGGTCAGAATGCGGGGATGTTTACTGTGCATATTACGCCGGAAGATATCCGGGGAATAAGAGCAGATTCCCTGGCTGACTTCACGAAGATGATCACAGGTTAATTTTCCCTGAAAATTTTATTCCATTCTTTTTCTGCTTTTTTTAGTGCCTGTTGGGGATTTTTTTGTCCCAGCATAACCTCCTGGGTCATAAAATCTATAATTTCATAAAGGTCTTTTCTATTTTCCAGAGCAGGAATTGGTTTTAGTGGATTTTTTAATTGGTTTGCGCTAATAATACGGCTTTTTGTTGTTAAATCTTCTGTATCTTCAGCTGTAAAATAATCAGAACCAAGGGCGTGTTTTTCTGATGGCAGGATTGGCGCAAGTTTGCAGAATTCCAGCTGGTTTTCCTTATTTGTTAAAAACAGGGCAAATTCCAACGCTTCCCGGGGATATTTGCTTTTTTTAGGAATAACAAGGTTCATAAGCGAAAAGTTCGCCTTGCCCGCCGAGCCTTTCAGCTGTTTTGCGACACCGAGTTTCTCATACAACTGCGGGGAGTTTTGCTTTATTATATTCAAAAAGTTTGCCCCGGCTACTATAAAGGCTATTTCTCCTGACTGGAATTTACCCAGGGCATCCCTGTGAGCCTGAGTGATGGATTCAGCCGGGATAAATTCTTTATCATAAATGTTTTTCCAGAAAGACAAAATCTCTTCCGCCTGACGGGTATGGAAAACAGCCCTGTCTTTTGTTTCGTTAACTATGGGAATACCGTATTTGTTAAAAATCCTCAACATTTCCCCGTTCTCTGTAAGGGTCGGCATTAACACATATTTACCGGTATTTTTTTGGATTTTTCCCGCAATTTCCCCAAGGCCGGAATAGTTCTCCGGGATTTCCTTAACCCCTGATTTTTTCAGAATCCCTTTATTATAAAAAGTCACGGCTGAAGTGATATACCACGGTATTCCATATACAAACCCGTTTATGGATGAGGCCTGCCACGACATTTCCAGGTAATTATCGTATTCTTTCCTGCTTATCAGGTTTTTTATATCAATAAGAGCCCCTTTGGATGCTAGTGTTGCGCCAAAATCCGGGTTCATGTTGATTAAATCCGGTACATTTTTGCTGAGTACCGCCGCAAGAGCACGTTTTTCGCCCTGGGAAAAAGGCACGTCCACCCATTTTATTTTCACATCCGGGTGCTGTTCTTCGTATCGGCCTATAACACCGTTAATATATTCTGAAAACCCTGACAATTGAAGAGTCCAGAATTCTATTTCCTTAACCTGTTTAACAGGCTGTGGTTTAGTACAGCCTGTCAGTATAAAAATAGTAAATAACAGGGTAATTATCTTTTTCATAAAAATAATTTGTTAATCTCTTCTGCCGAAGAATACCCATATCCAGTACAAAAGTTCGATTAGGGCATACAGTGCTGTTGCCACATAAGTCAGCGCTGCTGCGGTAAGAACTTTCTTAACACCGCTGACTTCTCTGTTATCAGTAAAGTAACCGCCGTCGGCAAGTACTCTGACAGCTCTTGCGCTTGCATTAAACTCAACGGGCAGTGTGATTAAATGAAATAACACCACTGAGCCATAAAGTGCAATACCGGTGAGGGCTATGAGCATAGTGAATTCGCCCATGCCTGCCATATATCTCATAAAAAGCCCTGCCATAATCAATAATGGCCCCAGCATCTGTCCTGTCTGCACAGCCGGGAATATTCCTGCCCTGAGTTTCATAGGCAGATAGCCCTGATTATCCTGCATGGCATGCCCTGCCTCGTGTGCTGCTATACCAAAGGCTGATATGGAGTTTCCATTGTAAATATCCTGAGAAAGCCGCAGGACTTTTTTGCTCGGGTCATAATGATCGCTCAGGGTTCCGCCTATTGACTCAACTTGAACATCATTTATTCCCTCCTTTTGCAGGATTGCCCGTGCGACATCAGCACCTGTCATATTATTTGACGCCCTGACTTTGGCGAATTTCTTATATGTGCTTTTTACCAGCATTTGCGGGATAAAGATCAACGCCATCCCAACAACTGCCACCAGCATATATACCGGGTCAAAATAAAACATTTTCTATTTACCTCCTACGTCCACAATGACGTTTTATTATTGCTTATTCTCTTCTACTTCACATTTGCATTCACAGGCAGCGGCTTTATCAGAATCCATGGTTTCAAACCCTTCGCCCTTTTGGATTCTTGCGCCATTATACCAGCTTACTGCTTCCTGCTGGGGCTTGCATGCCGGCTGGAGTTTGGTTATCACAAGGATTCCATCACCTGTAACTACACTTATACCATTATTAATTTTACCAACAATTTCTCCCAAATTCCCGTCCTTAATGTTTTTTTCAGAATTTAACCGGGTCTCTGTGATTTTTACACAGGTTCCCCGGATATAAGTAAAAGTCCCGGGCCAGGGTTTTAACCCTCTCACTTTGTTGTGGATAACCTCAGCCGGTTCTGACCAGTCAATATGCCCGTCTTCTTTTTTAACCTTTGGGGCAATCGTAACCTCGTTTTCATTCTGGGGAGTCGGGGTTATGGTTCCTTCATAAAGTCCTTTTATGCTTTCATAAATAAGTTCCGGACTTTCATTTGCTATAATTTGCATTAAATCTAAGGAAGTCATGTTTTCTGTAATGTCTATTTCCTGTTGTTTAACTATAGGACCTGAATCAAGCGCTAATTCTGTCATCATAGTAGTAATCCCGGTCTTTTTATCCCCGTTAAGAATCGGTGCCTGTATAGGATTTGCCCCTCTGTATTTAGGCAACAACGAGGCGTGAAGGTTAACACAACCGTATTTTGGGATATCAATGACTTCCTGGCTCAAAATCTGGCCAAACGCAAAAGTTACAAAAAAATCAGGCTCAAGTTGTTTAAGTTTATCTATAAGTTCTGTGTCTTTTCTTATAGAAGCCGGTTTATATATAGAAATATTATATTCCCTTGCCGCACAGCATACCGGAGTTGTGCAAATTTTATGACCTCGTCCAACGGGCTTATCAGGTTGTGAAACTACTGCAAGGACTTCCACTTCCTCTTTTTTGATTAAAAATTCTAACGATGGAACAGCAATCTGCGGTGTTCCGAGAAATACAACTTTCATTTTCCGTATGCCGTCCTATATTTCCGGTGCTGCCTGTTCGGTTGTTTCTTCAGGCCGGGGAGGGTTTAACCTTTCCCATTCCTGAATCTGTTCTTCAAGTTCATTTTCTTCTATTAAACGATCAGGGTCAATAAGAGGCAACCCCTGTTCAGCTAAACTCTGGTTGGTTGCTTCTATATCTCTTGCCCTGTCTATAAAAACCGTTCCGTCCAGATGGTCATATTCGTGCTGTAGAGCTCTTGCTATCAGGGTACCTTCATTTGCCTCAAAGGTAAACATCCGCCCCTTGAGGTCCCTTGCCTTAACAATAACGTTCTGGTACCGTCTTACGTTTATATAAACGTTTGGAAAACTTAAACAACCTTCATAGCTGTTTATAACGCCCCATTTTTTTACAATTTTAGGATTGACAAAAGTTATCGGGCTTGGAGGTTCGTCCCCTACAGCCGTATCTATTACAAAAACCCTGTAATTAACACCAATCTGCGGTGCGGCAAGGCCTACGCCGTTATTGTTATACATAGTGTCAAACAGGTCATCCACAAGTTTCTGAATCTTTGCAGATACTTTATGAACCTCTTTAGACGGCTTTCTCAGACTTTCTTCCCCGTATAGTATTATTCTCTGGATTGCCATAAATTAAAAACCTTTATAATGCTTAAAATTAAATCTTTTTGAATTATTACTTATCATTTTATCTTATACAAGAGGCATAATAGCCCCTTAATATATATGATATCATATAAGATTCTTAAATTGACCTGCTGATGATATGCTTGGTTTATCTATTTTTCCAGCGTTATTCCGGAAAGTTTACAGAATGTACTTAAATTCGACAGAACTTTATTAACTTTACGAAGTATATAATCATTTTCAATCTTTTCGGCCAGGTTATAAGCTTTTAAATATGTTCTGTAAGCGCAGCTGCACGCATAATCTTTTTTATCTTCATTAGCGGAAGCACTCTCCTGGTAAATTTTTCCAAGAGTAATATACAGCTCAATCAGCATATAGTTAAGGTTATTTTCTTCAGCTATTCCAAGAGCGCTTTCTGCATTTATCCGTGCGCCTTCCAAGTCGTTATTTATAATTTTTATTTCAGCGATCAGCCTTGATAACAGAATTGTAACAATATAATTGTTTATATTGGGTTTCTGAGAAACATCAAGCGCTTTTTCCGCTATTTCCCTGCCTTTTTCAAGATTTCCTGTCTGCACCTCTGCTTCGGCAGCCAGATACCAGGAATAAAGCGCTCCTGTGGCCATTTTGGTTTCCGAGCAGTAATTTGCAGTTTCTTCATAGATGGTAGTGGCGTTTTTGTAATACTGGAAATGCTGATAAAAATAACCGCTCAACAGTTTTACAAGAGAAAAAGTGTTGTAATCCCTGTTTTCTTTGGCAAGAGACAATGCTGAATAACAAATATTCCGTGCCTGCTCGTGATTTCCTGTCATCATATTGGATAAGATTGAGATAAACAGCCATTGCAACCGGGTTTCATTTGACCGGTTAACAGAAAGTCCTTTTTCATTAATAGTTTCAAAAATATTTTCGCTTTCCCTTATCTTTCCACGGATTATTGAAAATAATGCCTGCCCCAGCAATGCCTTTAACTCATATTCCTGCTTACTTTCCTTTTCCGCTCTTGCTGCGACTTTGTTCAGGATATCAACAGCCTGGCTGTTTCCCTGATATATCAATGCTTTTGCCAGTATAAGCTCTGCTTCATACTCAACTGCCCTGAGTTCATCCACAGTTAATCCCGGAATTGTTTCGTTTTTTGATATAGCCTTACTTAAATACGGTAAAATCTCATCCTGTGCTGTAATTATAGTTTCTTCCAGCCTGCCCAGGTTAAAGGATGCATCTAATTTAGGGAATTTAAGAAGGATAACCTCAAGCGAAGTGTCACCTTTCTGGGTTAAATCAACAGCTTTTTCCGCACATTCCAAAACCCCTACAAAATCTCCTGTTAACTCGTAACTACGGGACAAGTACCCTGTCAGTTCAATTACTTTCACATCTTCTTCCACCTTTTCATATTTTTCTATGGTTTCGGAAAGATATTTCACGGCGATCTGCGGGTTTGCCTCATAGTTAACCTTGCCTATCTGTTCACTTATATTGAGGCTTGCCGCTTCTTTTTCTTCATCTGACAAATCAGAGGAGGCCAGAAGATTATAAACTTTTATCTGGTTTTCTGTGTAAGAACGGCTGTCTCCCAGATAAAACGCCTCCTGTACAGCATTGTTGTAATAATGGATCATATTATCGGACTTGCCTGTCTGTTCTGCAAGTGAAGCAAGGTGTGCACTGCTCATATCCAGATCGCTCGGAGGACTTGAGAGAATCCTTGAACTTACTTGCTCGATTTTCCCGCTATTGATTCCTTCTTCAAAAATAATTTTCCACATCTGAACATGTTTGAAAGCAAGCGTTTGCTGGTCTATCATAACAAAAATACCGTTGTTTACCAGAACTTGCAGTATCTCCTGCATTTTCTGGTCCTCAATTTCTGTTACTGCCTGCACCAATCTGGGAATGAACTTAAACCCAAACGCCGCCGCAGTATACATTACTTTTTCTGCCTCCGGCGAGTCCTTCTCAATCATTTTCAGCCTATGCATAAAAAGTTCTGACAAACCGGGAATTATATCCACTTCTATATATTTGTTATTAAATTTTAACCCTGTTTCTTCGGAATATATTGCACCAAGCTGGAAAAGATACCACAGCGCCTGTTCTACATATACAGGAAGGCCTTTTGACTGCCGGAAAATCCTGTATTTAACCGTCTCAGGCAGGATATCCTGCTCGTTCATCATGCTTACGATTATATTGTTTAATTCTTCGTTATTAAGGTATTTTATATGTATCAATACAAACTTTCTGGCTGAAACTTCTTCCGGGAAGAGTTTTGCCAGGTTTATAGAATTGTTATGATTTATCAGAAGGAAATTTTTGTTTTCATTATTAAGAAAACCGTTTTTAAGCAGATATTTCAGACATTCAAAAGAAGCTGCATCTATATACTCAAAATCTTCAACAATCAGGACAACCGGGGCTTTCTTTTCCAGGGCTGTTATAATTTTTTGAATAGACTCCAGAATTTCTTTATGATTTTCACTAATGTCATTCCTGCACTCTTTATAATCATTGAGCACAATTCTGTCTACGACGTTAAATACTGTTTCGTCGTTTATCCCCAGATTTATCTCCATTGTCTTTTTAAGAGATTTTTTTGTTTCTTCCTTGTTTATGATATAAACAGGCAGACCAAAAAGGGTACATATTAAATCCTTAAAAAATGCATACGGAACGTGTTTTTTACCCGGTTCACACTGGCCTATGAGCCATATAACTTCTTTATCAGTTACACTTCTTGTTAATGAAGATGTAATTGTAGACTTGCCTATACCATCAGGAGAGGAAAGACCTACTAAATAACCTTTATCAGCCCTGGAAATCATTTCCTGCAATAATATTGCCGCTTCATTCCGGGATAATTCTTTTTTCAAACTATCCTGCTGGACTGTCCTTGCTCCTTCCTGCCCAATTTCTTCTGCGGAAGAGGTTTTTGCTGCTTCATGCTCAACTGAAGCAGCTTCTTTTATTTGTTTTTCTTCAGGCAGCTTTTCTTCTTCCTGTTCAATTATGTCAGGCGCAGGAATTTCTTTTTCCGCAGTTCCCTGCTTTTTCTCAGGTTCCGGTTTTTTTTCTGCGGGAATTTCCGTTTTAGCAGTTACTTTTTTGGATTTTATTTCCTGTGATTTAGCTTCTTCCAGTTTAACAGTTTTCTGTTTCTTCTCCCCGGCCGCTTTTTTACGGATTACTGTCCCGCATTTTCTGCACTCTTTTACATGGGGAAAATTAGGAGCTTTACATTGCGGACAGAACTTGATAAGGGTCAAATTGCATTTTGTACACTTAGGCTGACCAATTTTATTAGGCTCCTGACACCTTGGACAGATTGTCTTTAATTTAAGTCCGCAGCTTTTACAAAATTTTTCTTCTTCTGTATTTTTTTCCCTGCAGCGAGGACAGATCATTTATTATTCCCTTTTTATTATTATCGTCAAAAGCATTCCAGTTATGATATTTTCATATTCTGGTTACTTTCAGCATATCCTAAGGAGCTTTTATTATTCGGCAAGTTTAGATCAAAACCTGCTTCCTCCCATAAAGCTCTATTATTCCTGGGAAGTTTCTTCTTCAGCAGGAACTTCCGCTCCTTCAACCGCTTCAACACCTTCTTTCGCCGCTTCAGATTCAACTTCTTCAGCCTCAGGAGCGCTGACTCTGACAACCACAGTTTCCGGACTACCTGTTGGTTCAACGCCTTTTGGATAATTTAATTCTTCTATAGTTATAGAATCGTCGAAATTTTCGAACTTAGAAAGGTCTATCTGAAGTGAAGATGGAATATCACCGGGGAGACATTCAACTTCCAGTTCTGTTAAGTTTGTTATCAGGTTACCGCCAGATTTTACTGCCGGTGATTCCTCTATTAATTCAATAGGAATAACCATTTTGATTTTGTCGCCTTTTCTGACTTTCTGAAATTCCACGTTCAGAATTTCATCCTTTAAAGTTTTTGTCTGAACTTTTTTAACTACGGAATCATATGATTTTTTACCTACGTTAATAGAAAAAATTGCATTTTTATCTTTTTTGTATGTATGTGCAAATTCTTTTGTATCAAGTTCCAGAGAAAGTGATTCTGAATCCTTTCCATAAAGAGTCGCCGGAATTTTTCCTGAACGCCTTAATTGTCTCGGGTTTAAAGAATCATTTCTTTCTTGAGCGGTAAGATTACTTTTGGCCATTTTTTTCTCCTTATAATATATCGATTACTATTATTTTTAATACTAATTTACTTAAATATCTGTTTTTCTAATAAGTAATAAATCTGATTTATTACCCGACTGTTTTAAAACAATAAAATATTGCACTGGTAAATAATTGTCTTAAATTATATTTCAAAAATATAAACCATGCAAAATACAAACCTTACCAGCTTGTTCAAAAAAGCTGTTTAACAGATTTTTATGATTTACTTACCTTTATAATGCGAGGTCTATTAGTGCAAGTAATAAAAATATTCCTGTAAGCTCCATACTGATCCCTTCTTCAACTTTTTATTCCACATGTTTATGGCTTATCTGATATTTAAAACATTCTTTTACAATTCTGGCCGAATCCTCTTCTGAAACAGACCTGTATTTTAGGGCTATCAGATGATATAATTTATTTTTCACCCTGGCTTTTTTAGAGTATACATGATCACATTTTACCGCAACGGGTTTGGGGTTTCCATCGTTAAGAAATATTTTGCACTGAATATCATGCAAATTTTCCATAGAATCAGGATGGAAAAAACACATCCCGCTTCCGCTAATATTTCTCGTTACCACATATACAGATTCCTTTTCCACAGAATCTCTTTTTGCATAATAACTAATTTTTGTTCTCAGTTTCAGCGGAACCCTGACATATTCCCGCCTTTCAAGAACCTGCGTATCATACGGATAACTTATTTTAATTCCCGACTGTACACCGAGCTGCTTGCCCAGAAACTCACACTGGGCAATTAAAACCCCGTCATTTCTGGTAAAAATAAGATTTATACGTGAATTATCCGGAACTTCATACAAAATCCCCCCGGTTTCGGGAGGATTTATAAGAATATAATCTCCATCAACCCTCTTAATATAAGTACTTAATCGATGATATTTATCATCTTTATCTGTAAACTCAATTTTAAGAGGTTCTAATTCCTTCAAATGATTATATAATTCATCTGTCATCGTATGTTCCCGGAATAAATCCTTTCGCTTCCAGAAATTAAAACTTAGTTTGTAACATAAGAAAGTAAAACTTTTAAAGAACTAATCAAGCATTTCTTCGAGAACTTTTGCTCTCTTTTCACTTAATTCAGCATTAAAGAAGCTGTTTTTTCTTATATAGTTTCTCATAGCTTCTCTGATAAGTTCGCTTCTTGTACGTTGTTCAGATGTGGCAATGTTATCTATCTTTGCTAAAAACTCATCTGGCATGGATATTAATACTTTAGCCATAGTTACCCTCTCTTTCCTTTTTCTTCCTGCTTCTACAAGTTTATCTAACCCTTCTGAATATATATTATATCATTATATTATATATTTTCTATTTTTTTTAATAAAAAGTACATAATATAAATTTTATAGATAATAGATAACAAAGATATAGAATCAAATTTTAACATTTTTTTCAAAAATTAACCAGAGTAAAGTATGTAAAAAGTTAACTATTTTATTTAGTGTTTTGATTCAAAAATTTTAAAGGTCGTTATTTATGTATGAAGTTATAGTTTTCGACCGAGGATTTATCTGGGTGGGGAAATTTCAAAAGAGAGATCTCTGGACATGTAAGCTTTTATTGTGCCCTTAAAAAGAAATCAAGACTTTGCAAAAGCACCTTTTTTCAAAATGTGCTTTTGCAAAGTCTTTTATCGGCTAGTGTCAAAATGCCCGCCGGCTCTTCGCAGCCAGGCATTTTTCACTTTTGTTAATTCGACCACTTCACAACAATACCTAATGAGTTAGTTTTTTTTGAAAATCCGGCTGGCTTAAGCGGGAGTGTAACCTCATTCATGCTCGGCTTAAGCGGAAGCATGGTCTCGTTCATGTCGGTTTTCTTAAATATAAACTTATTTGATATAAACAAGTTTTCAGCGTTAAATCCAGTTTTGATTCTAATAATTTACTTAATTCCTCTAAAATAAAAAGTGAAAAGAGACAGGTTCCCACACCTGTCTCTTTAAGACCCCAAATCTCTCTCTCCAATATGCAGTATTTCTATGCGATTGCGCGTCTGTCAGTAACGTCAAAATTGTATCCTAATTTAGCCCACTCATTATCTTCTATAAAGCTGTTACCGTTAAGGTCATCGGATTTTCCGTCTCCGTCAATATCATTTACCTTGGCAGAGCCGTCAAGTTTGGCTAAATCATTTCTATGGTTAAGCAATGTACCTAAAACACCGCCTAATTTTCTGTGTCCGTTGCCTAATTTGCTGCCGTCTTCCACGCTGACATTTAGACATACTCCATCCTGTTTTGTCAGGTGAATTGTAGCATCATCTTCTCTTGAAATAAGGTCTATATTTCCATCTTCAAGGTATTTAATCCGTGTTCCGTTACCTGTGGTATATGTTTTTCCTTTTTCAATGTCTTTACCATTAAGGGTTGCTGTGCCGTTCCTGTCAAAAATCAGTTCTTCATTACCGGCCTTTACTCTCATTGTTCCCATTACCTGAGGTGATGCTTCATTATAGTGAACATATTTTGCGTCTATAAGAAGGCCATCACTGCCTCTGGCATCAAGAATATTATATGTATGGTTATCTTTACCCTTATGATCAGTCATAAGAGTTTCACCTTTATCGTTAGTCACGTTAAAATGAGGGTCTCCCCATGCTTTGGCTTCGGTTGTAATTTCTGTCTGCTCAAGATGCTGTGGCATTAAAGCTGATTGCAATTTTTTCATTAACAGACCCATTAATAAAGTTTGCATAAATGCACCTATCATTTGCTCAAGTCCACCTGTCATCGGCTGCTGAGCTGGCGTTCCGAACATTTGTCCCTGGAATACAGGCTGTTGCATTGCAGTTTGCTGCTGGCTATATCCAAACATATTGTTAAATATATTAGTGAAATTGTAATTTGGAGCGGCGTATTGCGGCTGTGAATAATATGCATTGCTTGTAACATTGTAATTAGGCGCATTTACCATCATGTTGTTCTGTGCATAATTCCACATAAAATCTCCTCCTCAGGTCAGGTAGCGTCCCGAAAAGACGTCTTCTCGTATTTTATTCCGGTACTAAAATTAGACAGCTTATAAAAACTGCTTTTTGGTTTTTTAGTATAAATCTCTTATTTCTCCTCATGTCTGAAAACTATATATTTCCAGACTATCTCCATTAATATAAAAAAATTATTGTTTTTATAAATTCAAGAATTAATAAAAAATTAACATTTTTTAACACTAATAATTTGAATTGTATTTTTGGCAAAATCCTTGAATCGCTCACCCTGCCCTACCTTAAAGTGGTGTGCTGATGCTAACAGCACATTATATAATTTCAAAAAAATAATTAAGAAATGAATAAAAATTTGTATAAGTGCTATGCCCTGTTATTTTATTAGTGACCTTAATAAGTTTCCGTTAAATAAATACTTTTGCAAAATTTTCAAAAACCTTGCCCGCCCACCAGCTTCCCTGGAGTGGCGGTGGCAAAGCCACCGCTTTTTTATACAGGTTTTTTAAAATTTATCCGTTTTATAGTTTCTGAATAAAATTTCTTATTTATCGTTTATTTCTTTAGACCAATAAAATACCGATTTCAATAAGTAATCTTAAAATGAAAGAAATTATAGTGAAATGAGCGACGTTTTCTTAAAGCAGGGCTTTGCCCGGTTTAAACGGGAGCCTGGTCTCATTCATGCTCAATTTTAAGAAAACTAACTCATTTTTTAGTATAGATTGTGATGTAAAAAGCGAAATCTGTTCGGAGTGAAAACCGGAAGTTATATAAAAGGATTTTTTCAGGTTGATGCTGTGCTTTTTGCAGGATTTTTTACCGAAGGTGTATCTACAGTTTCAGACTTAACATAATTTTCCTGATAATACCTTATTAAACTAAGGATAAATATGGCAAATATAATGAGAAGCAAAACAGAGAAGGGCAGTGCAAAAATAAGTGTAATTTCCTGTAGGATATAAATTCCTCCGATGAAGAGAAACAGTGCTGTCATTATGGAAAATAACAACCCCCAGCTGATTTGTAAGTATTTTGAAGGTTTCTCGCTAAGGGTATTTTTCTCTTTTGTAAAGGATGCAAGGGTGTATGTTGCTGAATCAGCTGAATTTATAAAGAATATAGCCGCAATAAAAATGGTAAGCCAGGAAATTAAGGGCATTTTGGTAATATATTCCACTACGTTATAGAGCATAACACCTGCATCATCCAGTGTAACCGGGAAATTAGTCATACTCTGTGTATGGAATGCCGCTGTCCCGAATACAATAAACCATATAAAGCTGTAAATAGTCGGTGCAAGAAGCACAGAAAATGCAATTTCCCTGATTGTCCTGCCAAATGAGGTTATTGCGATGAATATTCCCACAAACGGCGCCCAAGCAATCCACCATGACCAGTACTTAACCGTCCATTCCCTGAGAAAATCCGGACTGTTGTAGATAAAATTTCCAAGGCTCATGTCCAGAAAATCTTTGATATACAATTGTGTTGTGTCTATGGCATACTGACCCAGCTGGGTTTTAGGCATGTTCCATAATATAAAGCCGAATAGCACAAAGCTTAACATCATACTTATGTTGCTGAGGACCTTAATTCCTCCGTCCAGCCCCCTTAATGTTGATGTCATATAGAATACTGTGGCAAAAATTATTATAAGTAGCTGAAGGCCGAATGAGGACTTTAAACTTGTTAGAGCTTCAAGACCGCCCTCAAGTATAAGAACGCCCATTCCAAAGGACGCTACAACGCCGAAAAAGATCGCAATAATGGTTATGATATCAACCACCTTGCTGCCGGTGTTTTTTTCTTTCCCGGCTTTTTGTTTTCCGGTAAGTAAAGAACTGAAAAGAATCCCCCGTTTCAGGTTAAACCCGAGAAAACTTACCGCAATTGCTGTTAAGCCGTATATTGCCCAGGGTGTGAGTCCCCAGTGAAGGAAAGTTATTTTAAATGCTGTTATTTGATTTTCATAATCACCGCTTTCACCGCCTATGGGCGGGTATATAAAATGGTAAAGCGGTTCTGCCACTCCCCAGAACATAAGACCTACTCCCATACCGGTACAAAACAACATGGAAAGCCAAGAAAAATATGAAAATTCCGGTTTTGCTTCTTTGCCGCCGATTCTAACCTTACCAAGAGGTGATAAGCCTATCAGTACCAGTACAACAAGCGTTAAGAAAGCGAATATCATATAATAACCGCCAAAATAATTAAACAGGACTACATTGACAGACCTGGTCAGATCAGCGAAATTTGACGGGGAAATAACACCAAAAACAATTAAGGTAAAGACTATTAGAAAAGTAATTTTAAAAGAGCCGGGTATTTTATTTAAGAAACCTTTAAGTTCCGCCATTTTTCATTAAGCACCGAATTGTTTCCTGAATCTTGCAAAAATGTCCTTATTTCCGAAGCTCTGGGACTGATGACGCAGACTGTGGAGATAATATGGGTTTGACTTGTCAGTTGTTTTAATTAAAAATGTTGTGGAAGTTTCTTCAGCCGGAGTATTTCCTTTTGCAACCTCTTCTGAGTTAAAACTCTTGATTGGTTTTATATTTTCGGCATTTTTAAACGAATTATCTTCTTCTTTTTTATGTTTAACGAGTTTTTTGGCCAGCTTTATAGCGCCATAAGTTGCCCACCCCATAAATAATGCCATTCCGGTACCAATAGATGCTACTTTTTTGGCGGTAGGGGCCATATTTTGTATTGCAGGAATTTTAGTTTTTTCAATAAGTTTACGTACCCCGTACTCTCCTGCAAAGTATGATACAGGTCCTGCTGTATAGGTAATAACATCTCTGTACTGAAGTTCTTTACTTTCACCGTTTGTCCTGTCATTGTCAAGCTTTTGCCTGAAAGGAACAACTGCTGCAGGGATTCCCCATAAGATGCCTTCAGCAATTTTCTGGTCAGGTATTTCTTTTAAACCCTGCCTTACATTGCCTGGTTTTATATGTCTTATTGCTTTATTTGCTACATTAGTTAAGTTCAAAGTACTAAACTCTCCTATCCTGTCAATATTTTTGGCAGGTGTATATTATTAGTTCTTGAAATTTTTGTATAAAATCTACCTATGACAATTTACTGTCACATTAATCTACCCATTTTTGCAATCTTTTAGGATGCTTTTAACGAGTTTCCGATTTTTATCTATATTTATAAAAATTAATCTTGTGGAATAAACGTTTTTTATCATTTTTGTTAGCATCCTGTCTTTTCTAGAGAAAATATTTTATTTTCAATCCGGAAAGGGCAGGTATTTTACATCTTCGCTAACGCATTTGATTGTCCTCTCTTAAGTTTTTACTGTTTGACTCCCCGTTTTGTCTTTTTATGGAGATTTTATATCTCTTGAATTGCCTTTTTTTGCCTGTTTGTGGAGTCGTTGTCTTTTAAAATTGTTTACAACCGCATTTGCGTGCTGTTTTCTATATATTATAGGTTTAAAGTTATTTTGCAAGTGCCCTCTTGTTAAATCAACATTTTTCGATTCTAGTATCCTGCATTATAACTTTAATACATAAATATGTTAAATTATGTTAAGTTGCCCTATTAATACAGATTTTTAACAACTTTTTAACATTATTTGGTCAGGACTTTGAATCCCGGATTCTTTGCCAAAAGGGCTTCTATGCCTTCAAAGTCCTGAAGCCCCTGCTGTGCTCCAAAGCTTTGAATAACCTGAGAAGAGTTTATAGAAGCGCATTTAAGGGATTTTTCTATATCTCGGTCAAATTTAATCATGCTGGCTACAAATGTGCTTGCAAAAGAATCGCCTGCACCCAGTGTGCTAACCACTTTTGCCGGAAAGGGCGGCACATAATACCTGGTTTTTCCGTCAAAAGCATAAACACCTTTCTTGCCTTCAGTTATTACTACAATCTTTGGACCGTAGCATTTTAGCTTAATTATCATTTCAGTACGATTATGGTCATTAATATAATCGCTCTCCGCCGGTTTATTGGGTATTCCTGTAATTGCAGAAGCTTCTGAGCGATTCATAATAAGTATTTCTGCTGTTTGCAGAGTCTTTTTTAAGTCCTCAAGCCCTCTTTTTATCTGGGCAGAGCCCGGGTTAAAAGCCATGTGTATTCCGTTTTGTTCAGCAAATTCCGCCAATTCATCCAGAATTTCATTTGAATCACCGCTAAGTGAAGCAAAATATATCCATTTAGTATTTTTAATTTTATCTTTATTAATGTCGTTCATTTTTATCCTGCTGTTGGCTCCCCGATGCATCAGGACTGTTCTGTCCCCTTCAAAGCTGGTTAATATAACAGAAAAGCCGGATTTTTCATCTGGAGCCTTTATGACCATAGAAGTATCAATGTTTTTTTCTTCAATACGTTCCAGAATAGCCTTTGAGTTAAGATCTTCACCTATTTTAATAACAATTCCTGTTTTAAATCCAAGATTAGCAAAATTCACCGCTGCATTTGTTGCCCCGCCTCCTATGTCATAAGCAAGCTGGTCCATCTCTATTTTTTCCCCATAGTCAAAGCACAGGTAACCATGCTTTGTGGTCGGGGTTTCTATGTTCATAATTTTTGCCCGGTCTGTCTCAATAAAAGTATCAGTTGTAGCTCCGCCTATTGTTATTACATCAAACATAAATTTTCTCCGTAATTTAACTATTATTCTTACTAAGAAATCTTATCATCTACAAAGCAAAAATTATAAGCAGGCAGTTATTTTAAATCCCCTTGCTTTCTGTCTTCGTTATATCTAATGAGTTAGTTTTCTTATAATCGGGCAAATGAGGTTACACTCCCGCTTGTAAGCCGGGCATAAATGAGACTATGCTCCCGCTTAAGCCGGGCATGAATGAGGTTATACTCCCGCTTAGCCGGGCATGAATGAGGTTATACTCCCGCTTTAGTCAGGCAAAGCCGTGCTTTAAGAAAACATCGCTCTCTGCTCACGCATACCGATTTATGTTAATTTCTTCCACTTTTTAAGATTACTTATTGAAATCAGTATTAATACCTCTAGGGAAGCAGGCGGGCGGGCAAGGTTTTTTAAAATTTTGCAAAAGTATTTAACGGAAACTTATTTAGAACACTTGTATGATGAATTCTGTTAAAAAGATAAAATAATTGAATGTTAACAAATTGTTTGACGGATAAAGATCGGTTAGACCACTTTGCAAAAAGCCAGTGAATTAGATAGATCCCCGTCTGCAATTCATCAAAATTGAACACAATCTAATAGCAATACCAAATTCTGAAATAGTTGCAGACAGATTTCATTATTTTAAGTATCGCATATATTGTGAATGTAATCTTTAACTAAATTTCACAAAAATCTATTTTAAACTCATATTGATAATTTGATGTTTTTGTATTAAATATGATTAGTATTTATTGTTTAAAAATTATAGTAAAGGATCTTACGTATGAGCGAATTAGCATCTCAGAAAAAGTTGCCAAAGTTTACACTATGGCAATTTCTTAACCTGTGTATGGGTGCGGTTGGTCTGCAATTTGCGTGGTCAATGCAAATTCAGCTTACCGGCAGGGTAACTGAGCCTTTAGGTGCAACACCTTTGCTTTTAGGACTTATCTGGCTGGCAGGTCCTATTACAGGTATTATCGTACAGCCTATTGTTGGGGCTATAAGTGATAATATCTGGACCAAATTCGGTCGAAGAAGGCCATTCCTCCTGATAGGGGCTGTATTAGGAAGTTTGGCGCTTTTTGGAATGCCTTATTCCCCAACATTACTGTTTGCAGCATGTATGCTGTGGATAATTGACATCTGTGTTAATGTCAGCCAGGGACCTCACAGGGCATTAATCCCTGATAATGTACCTCAGGAGCAACATGCTATTGCCAATTCTTTTATAAGTTTCGGATTTGGTCTGGGTGCTGTAATTGCTTTTGGGTTCCCGTTTTTTGTAAAAGAAATACTTAATTACCAGGTAGGGATTAAAGAACAATTTGCTGTAGGTGCTTTTGCCCTTACTGCGGCTATGTTTTGGACAGTATTTACAACCCCTGAAAACAACAAGCCAGAACCGTCCGCAGAAGAGAAAAAGGACAGCCCGTTTGATTCTATAAGAATGTTCCTGGTAAGCTCTCTTATTTCTGCTGTAGTACTTGGGATTGCAATAGTGGCAACAGGATTCCCGGGAGAGTTTGACCTTTCAAACAAACAATTTGTGCTTGATTCACTAGCATGGTTTGTCCTGATACTCAGCTTCCCTATGCTGGGAATGGCTTTAAAAAGTTTTTATACTCATGAAATAGGCAAAATTTGTGCTATGCACTATTTTACCTGGCTTGGTATTATGTGCCTGTTTATTTATTTTAATAATTACGTTGTTCATAACATATACCTTGTTCCTGACTTAAGTAATGCTTCAGCATCATTAAAAGAGTATTTTGAGCCTACAATATTAAGAGCAACCAATATGTCAGGACTGGCATTTGCAATGTTTAACTTTACCTGTGTGCTTGTTTCAATTCCTCTAGGAATCCTTTGTAACAAGTTTGGTAAGAAAAAAGTGCATGCTTTCTCACTTGCGTGTATGGGTGCGGCATTTTTAGGGACAGCATTTTATGCAAATTCCGCAGTAACAGTAGTTGCGTTTATCGCACTTGCAGGAATCGGCTGGGCATCAACCCTCACAATCCCATTTGCGCTTTTGATGGACAATATGAAAAAAGGTACAGAAGGTTCTTCACTCGGGAAGTTCAACCTGTTTGTTGCAGGACCTCAAATTTTATCCTCAATTGCTGTAGGTTACCTGATCAATAAAAACCCTATGGATTTACCAAACGGCGGATCCACTCATCACTGGGAATATGCTCTTATCGTAGGGGGAGCAACTGTAATATTGGCTGCTTTAATAGCGCTTACTCTTAAAAAGGATGTTGTATTACAACAAAAAGAGTCAGAGCCAATAGAAGATAAAGCTCCGGCTGCAGTATAAAATTATTTTTAAAGTTAAAACAGGCTGAAAATTAAATTCCTCAGCCTGTTTTTTAATTCTTTATAACTGAATTATTTTTTCATTTCAGCTTTTTCTGTGGAATCTTTTTCTTCTTCTTTTGGCTCAAGGCTGGTTAATTCATATACATCAACCCAGGGGTCGTTCAGAGCAGAAGAGAAAACTTTTCCGGTGATTTCAACCTTATCTCCGCTTTCCATTTCCAGCATTTCTTCAGCAGCGTCCCTTTTCATAATAAGTTTTAACTCGGACAGCGGGATTGTATACTGTTCAGCCACGTCAGGTCTTTTTATAAGGACCGAGATATAATCCTTGGAGCTTCTCATAGCTCTGTCGTAGTCTAATCCAAGAGTGGAAAATTTATGGAATTCGCCCTTGATTTTGATTTCTTTTCCCATAAAGCTGTTAGGATGGCTAACAAGCTCAAGAGGTTCAACCATCATATATTTTGTGTCGTTTTCTTTGACGCATACAACGCCTTTTGCCGGTTTTTCAGTATTTTCAGCGTATGCAGGCGATATACCGCTTGTTACTATTGCTAAAGCTATTAAAAATGATATTTTATGTCCGTTTTTCATAAAATCCCGTCCTTATAATTTTCTTTCTTAAGAATATATTACACTTATTATATTTTTACCACCAACAGGTGGTAAAGTTCAAATTTATATCAAGTGAAATTTTAAAAATATATATTTAGTGGTCTTAATAAGTTTCCGTTAAATACTTTTGCAAAATTTTTAAAAACCCTGCCCGCCAACTGGAGGTGTATACAGGTTTTTTTAAAACACTAATAAGTAATAAATAAAAAGTTTTTACATCTAAAATTTTTTTGTTGCCCCTTAAAAGTATAAACAAAACTGTTTTTTTAATTTTAATTCAAATCCAAATACTTTCTTTAGAGGATGAAGCTCGCTCTCAACATGGGGTAATCTCTATATAAACTAGTATAAACTCGTGGTCAGGGGTTAATGGGTGAAAGGGTTTAAATTCAAGTTAGAAAGCGTTCTTGAAGCGCGAGAAAAAAAGTTTGACGACTGTCAGCTTGAGTTTGCCAAAGTCAAAAATAAATTACTCAATGAAAAAAAGAACCTGGAATTTATGTATCACGAACTTGAACAGACCCAGACCGGGCTTGAGCTTGTACTAAATTCAGGGATAATGGATCATACGCTTATTTTTTGTCACCAGAATTATATAAACAAGTTAAACGGAGATATACAAAACCAGCATAGACTTATAGAAGAGGTAGAAAAAGAACTTGAGGAGAAAAACCGCCTGATGCTGGAGGCAAAAAAAGAAAAAACAATGATGGAAAAGCTTAAAGAAAAAGCAATGGAGGAGTTTAAAAAACACATAGAAAAACAGGACTTGATTAACATTGATGAAATAGCCGTAAATCGGCATAAAAGAACAGGATAAAAACCAGACTAAGGGGAAAATAAGCACGGAAAGCTTATTCAGATTAAAAAGTGTCAGCATTTTAATTGAGGTTTCACGGATGGCCACAAGCATTTTAATGGATCTTATAAAAACTGATTTTAGCCAGAAACAAAAGGACTTTGAGCCTAAATATACAACCAAAGATACTTCTGATATGTTCACGAAGATCTTTGAGAATACGAATAAAAGCTATAATTTTAACAGTGAGAAAATGGAGAGAATTTCAGACACCAATAGGCAGGAAAACTATCTGAAAGGTTTTTCTTCGTTCGCAGAACAACATAATCCGTCATTTGAAAATCATTTAAGCAGTAACCAAAATTATTATAACCATAATCAGCACAGTCAAAATTCATATAATTATCAGGAAAATAATTCTCCTGCAGCGGAAAAAGATTATGAACAAAGACAAACTGTATACACTGATTCTGACAGGTCAGGGGATAAACAGTTTAATGCATATAACTCAAAGGAAATACAGGGAAATAGTGTTGATTCATCAATAAAATCTGAGAAAACAGAAAACAAACAGCCGCAGGAAACCCTGGCCGGATCAGATAAAAGTACAGGAGCAGATAAAAATACGGAAGTAAAAGATACAACTCAGTCTGCGGGTAATGAAAAAGCAGAAGAAAATGGAGAAAAAGCAGCAACAGCTCAGTCTAATGAGAATGCTCAAAAAAATAATTCTGAAAATAATAAATCAAAAGGGCAGAAAGCTGAAAACCAGCTTCAGCAGAATAACAGGTCTGAATCAGCAAAAGATACAGCAGGAAAGCTTCTGTTGGAAAAAGCCAAAACTGACGACAAAACAGCAAAAATAGCTGAGAAATCAGAAGAAAAGACACCAAAAGTAGAAGCCAAAGCTGATGACAAAACAGCAAAAATAACTGAAAAATCAGAAGAAAAAACAGCAAAAGTAGAAGTCAAAGCTGATGATAAAACAGTAAAAATAGCTGAGAAATCAGAAGAAAAGACAGCAAAGACAGAAAACCCCAGGGAACCTGAAAAAGAAAAAGAAGGTAAAGAAAAAGCAGATTTCCGGGAACCGGTTAATAACCGTGTTCAAAATGAAAGAACCAGGGATGATAACAAAACCGCTTTACCGCCGCATTCAAGACATCTTGAAGCAAAAGAAGATTTAAAAATTGAAAACGTAAGAGTATCTAATAATTTCCAGGCTCAAAAATCTACAAATGAATTCATGAATATGAATAAACAGGGCCAGCAGAACTTCGGCCAGGAGTCCAAAACCGGTTCTAACATAAACCAGGCAACTTCTTCCGATAGTGGAGCCCAAAAAGTTGATCTTCAAAAAACTGCCCAGTTTGAGAAAGTCTTAAATTCAAAACAGGCAGAAACTACTCAAAAATCAGTATTAAACCAGGTTAAAAACGCTTCCGCCCAATTGGGAAGCAATAAATCTGAAGTTTCCATCAACCTGAAACCGGATAACCTGGGTAAATTAAATATAAACCTCACCAGCCAGAAGGGCGAAGTTACTGCACAGATCACCGTAGAAAACCAGCAGGTAAAAGATATGTTAACCAAAGGGCTGGAAGGTTTAAGACAACACCTGTCTGATCAGGGAGTTAATGCGAACAGGGTTACAATTAACGTACAGCAGAACTCAGAAGGTGAAACTGATTTTGATCAGGCAAACATGTTTGATGAAGACGGAAATTCCCCGGAAACCAACGCAGAATCAGAAAAGGAAGGGAATCTTGCAGAAGACAACCAGGACGGTATAGAAGCTGACTCTACTTATGGTTTTGAACAGGAAGAGGAAGGGTCTGACAGGCCAATACATAGGAATATAATAGGAAATGTTGATTATAAGGTATAAACGGAGGTAGGTCTAATGAGTTCAGTAAATGAAGTAATCACCGGTTTATTGAATAATACGGAAAAAACATTATACGAAAACAGGAAAACCGGTACGGCCGAACTTGATCAGGATGCGTTTTTGCAATTGATGATGAAACAAATGCAGTATCAGGATCCTTTAAATCCAATGGATAATACACAAATGCTCCAGCAGCAGGCACAATTTACGCAGATTGCCGAGCTTCAAAAACTGAATTCGTCTGTTAACAGCTCAAATCAGATAATGCAGGCAAGTTCGCTTATCGGGAAGACCGTAAGTCTCACCAATCCTGATAATACTGAGGAAATTGTGGAAGGTGAGGTTACAGAGGCCAAAATTAACAAAAACGGGGCGAGCATAATCCTTGAAGGAGGAAAAGAATACCCGCTCGATAACATAACAAGCATAAAAGACAGCGTATAGCAGGTTCCTTATTAAGTGGGAAAAACCGGAAAACAGGTTAGGTAAAACTGATAAAAATAAGAATATACATAGACTTAGGAGGTTAATAAATGTCACAGGGTTTATTTACAGCTGCATCAGGAATCGCCGCAAACCAGGCAAAAATCGATGTTATATCCGATAACATCGCCAACATTAACACTATTGGTTTTAAATCAAGCCAGATTAACTTTGAAACAGTATTTTCCAAGAAATTATCTGCAGGTTCAGCGCCTACTGACAGCATAGGAGGTATGAATCCTATGGAAGTCGGACGTGGCGTGGCTGTTGGTGAAATCGGAAGAAACTTTGATAACGGTTCTGTCCAGACTACAGGAAGGTCAACTGACCTGAATATTCAGGGCGAGGGGTTCTTTTCAGTTATGAATTCCAGTGGTGAGGTTTTCCTGAGCAGAGCCGGAAACTTTTCAGTTGACGCAAACGGAAACCTGGTAAATCCTGATGGTATGTATGTAGTGGGTACTGACAGTGTAACCAGCACAACAAGCGGAACTACAGCTGTACAGGTCCCGACTAAGTTGAATTTTGAAACACCAATAGCTGAAGCTGCTGATCTCATGACTAACATAGGGCAGGAAACAGGCTCTACAGTTACTACAGGTACTTTTACCATAGATTTTAACGGGTATACTGTACCTGTAGGTGATTCTGAAAAAGAAATTGTTTCAACCGACGATATAACTGCAGTTGTAGCTAATTTAAATACAGCAATAACAGACGCTATTACAGCTGGCGATTTAACAGGCCCTTGTACAGCCTCTTATGATGCGGGAACAGGCATTATATCTATTGATAATAGTGCTAACCCAGGAGAAACAATAGATTTTAGCGGTGATTCAAGTGATACAAGTAATTTTTTAAGCGTTATGGGCTTTACAGAGAACGCCGGTACTCCTGGACTCTATGAATCAGAAATATTAAAAGATCACTCTCAGGTTACTGTAAATACAACTAATGCCACAGGTGTGGATACTGATAATAACTATTCCATAACCACATTTGCCATAGGAAATGACGGTGCTATAGAAGCTACATACTCTAACGGCGCAAAATTAACCGTTGAAACGAGCGGGACAAGCAAGGCGCTCAAGTATGTATCACCTAGCGGGCGTGAAATTTCAAATTCAGGCATTACCAACACAGCAAATATAGACCCTGCACAGCTTCAACTCCAGCTGGCAACAGTTGTTAACCCCAAAGGTTTAAACGCTGAAGGCGGCAACCTGTTCGGGCTGAACTCAATTGCCGGTGATACAACATACGCAATCGGCGGAGCAGGCGGACTTGGAGTTATTAACGCAGGTTCCCTGGAAGCATCAAACGTTGAC
>Ga0081527_100311_pt1 | contig 30396 bp, 22 predicted proteins | sample HotLakmasection5_FD_70992 | JGI IMG/M metagenome (GOLD analysis project Ga0081527, IMG submission 70992) | Hypersaline microbial mat communities from Hot Lake, Washington, USA - Section #5 (SPADES assembly) (version 2) | ecosystem: Environmental > Aquatic > Non-marine Saline and Alkaline >... | reverse complement strand
TGATGCCATTTTAGATCGTTTAATACACACCGCACACCGAATAGAATTAAGTGGTGAAAGCATGAGAAAAAAACAGTAATATTGTCATAGCTAATAAATCACCGCAACCAGATCCAAGGGGGGGCAGTTTCCCCAGACTGGGGGGTCAGCTTGTCCGGAATTACCAGTAGATTCTTTAAAATAACTTTTTGTGTTGATGTCATGATTAATCAAAAATTTTAATAGAGACAGAATTAATAAATTGGGTGCTACTTTCAAAGGAATTAAACAAAAGGTAGTGTGAGTCGAAATTTATAAAACGAAGAATTACAATTGTTATCTGGACTCAAGAGTACGAGAACTATAAAGATGTAACTGATAATATCTAACCTAGGAGTCTGTCGGACTTGACCTGAATGTAGTGAAAAAAGTACCCGAAAAGCTCCTCGGTTGATTCCGATTCCCAAATGGATTGAATATTTTTCTACTTTCACTATCAAATATAGAATGCCCCGGAGTTAGTCTCCCGCCAAGATATGCATCCGCTTGAGATTGTAGGCGCATTGCAGCAGTTTCCACTCTCCACGGACCTTTTTAAGCCCTCTGAGAAGGAATTGGCGGAATCCCATCACACCCTTGATGATTCCAAAAACCGGTTCGACCGTTGACTTCCGCTTAGCGTAGAAGTCTCTGCCCTCTTGTGTGCTCAGCCGCCATTGCATGGCTTGGATCGGGGTGGGATCGTCCGGCGGCGGATCCGCTTTAGAAAGTTGCTGTTTCCAATCCGGATGGTGGTTTTGACGTCCTTTCGCAATATAAGGGGTTGCTTGTCTGCCGATCACGTCCTCCACATTGGTCTGGCTAAAATAGCCGCTGTCAGCTGAAAGTCGTTTTATGGTTCCCAGCTCATCAGGCAATCCCTCCACCTCATCCAACGCGGGTTTGAGCTGCTGTTTATCATTGGTCGCCTGTGTGATGTGCCCGCCAAGGATTATATAACTGTCCATATCCACACTGTTTTGAACATTGTAGGCCTGCTGCCATCCGTTGGAACTGGTGAGCATGATGCGGGACTCGGGGTCGGTAAAGTTCACCTGATCGCTACCAGATGGCCCCGGCTCAGGAGGCGAGGGCTTGCGGCCCGGTGTTTTTTTGCCGGTGCGCTCTTCTTTTGCTTTTCGATCGGCCATCTTCTTCTCATAAGCGGCTTTTTCAGCCTGATAGCGCTCCTCAGCTCGCTCCTGAATCATTGCTTTGGCAGCTCGGATTTTATCCAGGCGGTCGGTGCGGTGGGCAATCTCTTCGGGCAGCGAGTCTGTGTCAATCGATTCATCATCGGCCTGTTCGGCCTGGGCCATCATCTCGGCAACCTCTTCGCTTAGCTGATTTTCCAGCTGGCAGGCCCGCTCCCAGCTCATCGCTTTATGTTTGCTGGCATTGGCGGTTACTTTGCTGCCGTCGATGGCCACATCGCCAACCTCGACCAACCCCATCTGGTGGGCTATTTCCAGAATCTGAACAAACAGGTCGCTTAATGGGTCCAAAAACCGGCGTCGAAAGCTGCAGATGGTATCATGGTCCGGGTGTTGGTTGGCCGCTACATACCGTACCGGAACCGACTCGTAGGTGGCCGCCTCCATTTTTCGCGAGGAGAACGTCCCGGTCGCATAGCAGTAAAACAGCAGCGCAAGCATCATCCGGGGGTGATAGGCGTCCGACCCACTGCCGGTGTAAGCTCCCTCAAGAGCTGACACATCCAGCTCGTCGGTAATCTCGACGACAAAACGAGCCAGGTGATTCTCCGGGAGCCACTCGTCAACAGATGGTGGAAGAAGGTAGGCGGTGTCTCGGTCAACTAAGCGAAAATTGGTTGGCATAACGGTAAAAAAGCTTTCGTTGCAAGTCACCTAAATATATCAAATTAAAGGCAGAAAGTCCGACAGACTCCTAGTAAAGGTTTAATCGTCATATATTAAAATATCATTTTTATTTTCATCTTGAAATTTAATATTTAGTGAATCGTAAAGAACGTTATTTACATTAATTTTTCTTTCTAATCTTAGCAGTATACTTTCTTGATCATTCAGTTTATTGTTTAATTCTTTTATCTTAGTAGTTAGTAAGAAAGTTTCTTCAATTTTTTGCTCAGACTCAGTTTCAGATATTTCGATAGTATTTTTAATTAATAGTGTTGTAGATAATGTAAAAGAGAAAAAAGTAGCGTATAACAAGCCAAGATACTTTTTCCTTTTAGTAAAGCCTCCATTTGTTTGATCAAATGAAATAACTTCACTCCACAATTCTTTGTATGACTTTTTACTTCTAATCTTGATACTGTCAAATTTCTCCTCAAACTTAACTTGTATTTTAATTATTGATATGATGCAAATAAAGCACACTATTGCAAACAACAAAGACATATAGTTAAATATAATTTCAGAAGACGTTATGATACTTATAATCATACCAGCAACAATTGATAAATATATATTTAAAAAAATACTTGATACATACCTTGTACATCTATAATAGATTATCTTATTTATAGATTTAATGTTTTTCATAGTTTTGTATAAATAGTTTAGCCTGTTTTAAATCTAAGAATTCACTTTCGTCAAATTTTTCAATACTTGCAATTGCCTTAGTTAGCTTAGCACTAATGTAATCGCCTTTTTTTTCATTTTCTATTATAGATGTAATCTTATTGTGTAATTCATGTTCTTCTTGCCTGAGAAGTTCTAACTTTGGTATAAGTTTACTTAACGAATTCAGATGCTGGTGAGAAGACAATTTTTTAAGATATATATCAACTATTACATTTTTAATATATTCCTTATAGTTAATGTCTTGGCCGGCATATCCTTTAGTAGCCCACACAAAAGGTTGTACTTCATTTGTTTCAATATCATTCAAGATAGATTCTTGATTTTTATTAACTTTACTTAAGAATAGAATGGGAGTTTTAATTTGTGCCCATATTCTAAACTTCTTAGCTAGGAAATATCCATTTTCTGAATCACTATTTCCTATTAATTTATAATCTATAAATAAAAAATCAGGTGAATATTCTCGCAATTTATTTATGATTTCATCAAATGCTTTTCTTCTTCTTGTATTATTTTCTGTTCCACCATATCTGTTATTAAGAAATATTCGAATTAGATCAATAAATTCTATATAGTTTTCTTCAGTAGGATATACTGTGAAACCCTCACGGTTGAGATATTTTTTTATATTTTTGTATTGTTCGATTTGATTTTCAATCAATAATATTACTCTATTTTCTTTCATTCCATCGATTTAACTTCAGAGTAACAGTAAACTTGTAAAGTCTATTCTTTATAGGTTTTTGGTCAAAAAATATTATGCCTAAATCACAGCTCTTAAGGAGTAATTTAATTAACTCAATTCCAGCTACTGTTTTAAAACCTTTAACATTATTATCTGAGTTTAGTGTTGTAAGTTCATCCTCATCAACTTTAGGCCCCGTATTTGAAATTTCTAAAAAAAGTGAATTGTCATTCACGTAACAATTTATACTAATACAATTTTTTGTATAAGTAATATCCTCAGCTTCAATTTTCTCTTCAGGAAAAAAATGCCACCTATTTTTTTTAGCATTTATAAAAAGTTCAAAACATATTAAATCTAGAATTTCATGTGGAAACTCAAATTGAATTGCTTCATTGAATTTGACTTCAATTTGATCAAGTATTACTGAATTTTCAATTTCACTATGTTTAAAAATATTATTAACAAGAACTTTTAGCTTTGTAATATAATTTTTATTGATTTCCTTCCTTGTCGAGTCAAATACATTAATAAAATTTTCTCTTTCTACATATACCTTATCAAAAAGCCATGATCTCTTTATATTTCTGAAATCTGACTCTTCATTTATTCCTAATAAAAGCCTTTGCACAAGCAATATGTTTGAAACAATTTTTTTGTAATCTTTTCCATAATCTTTGTTGGATACTAAATCCATGAGCATCTCTCTCCCATGTCCCGTTAGAAGGGCAGTTCGCTCTCTATTTTTTACTTCAATAAGATCTCTAAAACTATCATTGTTGAGATTCTTTTCTAAAAAATTTGAAACAGAACTCCTAAGAAGTAATAAATATCTAGTTTTCTTAATTGGGGTTAGTTCCTGATCGCTTGCATGAAAATAAAATCCAATTACGCCCTGTGGTTTATTCTTTAAATCCTTGTCAAAGCTCCCATTATTTTTATTTACTATAAAAGTATTAAATCTTATAAGTAAGAGTCTGTTACAACCAGGTGGAGTAACACTATGATTAAGCATTTCAATTACATCATTATTTCTAACTGAATACATATCGACCCATTGCTCATTTACTTTTTTCAATTCAATTATGGATTTAGTGAAAAGCAAATTTGAAGGATTCCCGTAACCGGTATTCAAAAATTCTTTGATGAAGTTGTTACTTTCAAATAAATCAGCCTCTCGGACATAGCCTTTTTCACCTCTATTGTATACAATTGAGAAACTATCTTTACGATTAGTTTTATATTTAACAAGTAAAAAAGATCCGATATTCTGAGTATCACTGAATGATATCTTTTTAATTTTCTCTACTATATATTTAATTTTATTGTCTAATGAGATGTCATTTTTAAGATTATTTAGACGTTCTTTTTCTAAAAAAATTTTTAATTTCAGATATTCTTTAAGGGTTTGGTTTTCTTCAGCTTTCTTTTCATCATGTACTTTAAAAAACTCATTAAGTGTAATTAAACGATGATTCTTTTGTTCAAATTCTTTACGAACTATCCTCCCGCTGACTTCATCACTGAATTCTTCTTTACCATTTATTAAATTATGAATTGCTTCATATTGACTTATTTCATTCCAATAATTTTCAATTAGAACAGCATTTTCTTCTCTTAGTATCCGAATAAGCTGCTGAAATGATCTATGATTAATTACAGTAGTTGCCTCAAGACTGTTAAGATTATTTTGAAGTTTAATTGATCTGGCCTCGTTGAGATACAAAAGCTCTTTAATTTGAGATGCAAAAAAAATGTGAAATTCGTTAATTTTATTTAGTTGATATCGACAGCTGCTAAGATGTTTTTTATCTTTTTTTGTAGATGGGTTTTTACTTTCTAATTTTCTAATCTCCTCAACCTTTTCATGCAGTAGTTTATATAGACCTTTATCAGAAAAAATTTGAGATACGACATTAAAAGATTCATTAGAAATTAATATGTTAGAGTTAAGTATTGCAGCTCTTCTGTATAAAAATTTAAGATCATCAAAATGATGATACTCAAAATCGTTATTTTCTATTGCTCGACTAACTAATTTAAACTGTCGAAGAAGTAAATTTATAACCCATTTAAATACATTCTCTCTTATGACTTTATGACTACTAAATGGTGGTTGCGTTAACACTTTTAATAATGTTGAAGCCTCTACAGTTAAATTGTCGTCTGGGAGTACATCTATACTAAGGTGGCGTTCAAATGGAGTTGTAGTTGTGTTTAAAAGTTCATTAAGCCAAATTTCAAATGTATAATTTTTGCCTTTTAAAGAATTACGCTCTTTTGCAAACCAATCATATATTCTAGATATAGCTTCTACTCTTGATGTATACCTTTCTTTATGCGATTCTAAGTAATAGTTTTGATGATCCTTTTTAAAATGTGAGCCGTATATAGGTTCTGGAATTAACTTATAATACTTTTTAAGGAAATGAATTTTAATTCTATCTAAAAAAGAATTTTTATGGATTTCTAAATATTTTTCTTTTTCTAAACATAAGGGACACTCCTCATTATGTTCTTTTAGGTGCGGCAAATCTATATCTGAAAAAGAAAATATATTTTTTTCACCACCAATCAATTTTCTACTAATGTTCCTGAAACTATAATAATCAGAACGATTCAGAAGAAAGAAACAAGAATTAAAGCCTAATTCATTATCACGAGTAAGCCTTACGTAGTAGTTAATTCTTCTAAAAGTTGAACCAGTCGTCAAAGTGTCATCTACAAATATTATTTTGGTATCTGGATCTTTAATTTCTTTTTTATAAAAGACTTGGAAATTTTGGATATGATCTGTTGTTGGATCATGGTGGATAATGTTAGCTGAATTAGAGAAAAGTTTATCGTTAACAAGATTTACGAATTCAGTATTTGTATGATGGCCAGGGGCAATTATGATGATTCTATCAGTATCTTTGTAATCATCCTTAAATTCATTAGTTTTTTTAACATTATCTAACCATTCTTCCACTTTGCTGATGTTTTCTTTAAAAAAGTCCTCAATATTAACATAGTAGTGATAATGTTTATCGTCACGAACAAAATGCCCATATCTAAGTGAATCATGCGATAAATTAATCTCACCCTGGTAATGATTTTTTAGCTTTAAGCCTCCAATTGGGTCTTCAAATATTAAATTAGGATTTACCGATACCTTATCGGTTAAATTAAGTGGACGTTCTTTTGATATGTCATCGGGAAAACATTCTTTACAAGATGTGGTATCAAACCACTTCGATGGTAATTTAAGTAAGTAGTTTTGAGTAACAATTTCATTCCATCGTTGTCTGGGTGAAGGTCTATCATATGGTTCAATCTGAACAACTTTATTTTCATGACTCTTCCAACCAAATTTTTTCTCTATTTGTGAAGTATCATGAACTGAATTTGCAGCAGTACTATCTGAAACAAAGAGAATATTTAGATGAGGATAAATAAATTTTATATCAAAATTATTTTTAATCAAATAGTTCTCAATCTTGATTGCAGTCGATAATGTGCTACCAATTGGAACAATAATTTTAATATTTTTATAAATATTCTCGATGTTATTTTTTATTAGTCGAGGAGTTTTTACATCACTTATTAAATCATGATTCATCTTAATTTTAGGGTATCTTGCTTTAATAAACTTTTCAATCAAACTTAATAAGAGCTCTGAATATAGTCCGTACCCAATTAACGTAAGTCCCTGATTTTCAATATTTTCTCCATTGCTATTGAAAGTTTCTACAATATGTTTTGATACAATGAATGCTACTCTACTCGCGAAAAAGCTATTTTGAAAAAAACGTTTGGCATAATAAAAATCAGTTATATGAATTTTTGATCCAAGTCTAAAATGAGAGTCTTTTAGTTTAAAGCCTGGTATTTTTTCTACATAGAGTTCAAGTTTATCCATCTACATTCACATATTATTCTATGTTTAAGTTATTTTGTAATAGAACTGAGGCACTATTCTCAAAAATACTCAAATCGTGTTCTCCTTTTATCAATAAATCAAAAGGTAAAAGTGTATTACTAAAATAGAAAAGGCCAGTTTTAATGATACCTTTGAGATCTAGATTTGGTTCATTTTCAAATTTTTCGAGAGAGGTAATAACATTAAAACTTGTTTTACGAATAACTTGATTTAGACTAATAAAGTCACTCTTTTTTAACCCCCACAATGCATCAGTAAAATAAAATCTACCATGTTTTGTATCAGTATAACTGTAGAATAGTATTATGGATTTATCGTTCCAGTATGGCAAAATTAAATTTTGTTTGCTCAGATATCCTTCATTTATGTCAATTAATTCTTTATAGACATTCCACTTAATATTTGAGACTGCAAGATTACATTTTGGGTAGCTAAGTTCCCATTCTCCCAGCAATCTAAATAACTGACTACCATTCAGACTGACTTTATCTAGATTTAAATTTATTAGGTTTTTGTCGTGAGGTATAAGTTCAAGCACTTTCCCAAAATAGTTCCATAATTTTTCCTTATTATCGCCTTCTTTTATATTAAATGTTATTACAGTTTTACTTCTTATTTTCTTTGGTATTTCATAATTTTTTAGTTCTAAAATTTTATATGTTAGCAATTCCTCAATTCCTTTTACATCTGCCTCAACGGACTCACTCGGAAATTTCAAATCAGGCAGGTGTCTTTCATATTTTTTTGAAATGGGTAGTACTACATTATAATTAGTACCATACTTAATCATATTAGATTTGGTGTTATTAAAATAATTTGTGGTTAATGATTCTTGCCGCTCATTCTTTATTATAGATTTAGTGCCGGCTCTTAATAACCCGTCATTTTTTTGTACTAATTTTGAAAAGATGAGCAAACCTAAATGAGAAGTAGCCCTCTTGTTTTGCTGTTGAAGTCGATTTGAGGTGGTAGGATTCAGAAAATCATGGAAGGATATTGTATTGTCCTCTAGTCTTTTTATATCTTTTTTATATATTTTTTTTAAAACATCTGGAACTTTATTACTCTCTAAATCTCCAACATTATTTTCTAATAAAGTTTCGAGCACACCTTTTTCCCCAAGATCTACAACATTTAAATCAAAAAAAGTAAGTGTCTCATTTGGGTTCTTAGCTTTTGTTTTCTTAATGTATTTGTCAAAAGTATTGTTTGAATCTTTTTTATTCTTTTTGAGCTCTTCCCAAATTGTTTCACTATAAATCTTTCCAGAAACAACTCCCAAAGGAGGTTGAGAATGTTGAATGATATTTTTCGCTAGTTCTTTTATACCATGCACAAAATCTTTTGTAAACTCCCATAGAGAATGTACTTTTCTTTCAAAATCTACTTTGGTATCAACTTTTATAGAATTTGGTATAGCATCAGATCGGATTAGGATCGAGAATATGAAGTGATATATAAGAGGTTTTTCCCTTAATTCTAAAAATATGGGTTCTACAGTGTCATAATATTCATATTGTTTATGATCATCACCAGAACTAGTTAGATAGGAGACATATAATTCTGGTCTACGCTTTTGATTCAGTCTATATTGAGGATCAAGATAGATATTTAGAATTTTTGCATCATATAGGCTTCTGTAAAATGCTAATTTTCCAAGTTTTTTTAATAATGAAAACCGTACTTTACGTGTAGGGAGAATTTCTGTAAAATCTCTTAAGTATTTACTTAATAGATTATATAAATCGCCATTTACAGGATTCCAATTGATAGGGATTTCAAACTCTTTTTTTACATTTTCATCAAAAAGAGCTTTTTCAAAAAAAATATCGTATAGATATTCCTGACCTTTAGATACCAAAATAAAAGGCACAAAACTATTTGATATAACAAACCATTGGTTATCAATTAAAACCTGTTTGTTTTTGAATTTTGGAAATGAGTTTCTATCGTTAAAAAGTATAGTAAATACACTTTTCCCAGTAATTAAATAACAGTAGACCCAATACTGTTTTACTTTGAAAGTAATGTCATCTCGATCTGTACTTTCTTTTGATGAGTTTTCAGTGAGATTTATCTCAATATTTATGGTTGGATTGATCTCTTTGAATATTATAATATAGGATATTAGTAGCAGATCAATGTCTATGACATTTCTAGAAAATTTAATTTGAATAGTAGAATTATCTGTTGCTCTTTTAAGAATTTTTAAGAAATTCTCAATTTTATCCTGAGAAACAAAATCGTCATTAATAACTAGAACAAACATAATTCACATCAATTTATTTTGTCATTTATTAGCATCATGACCATTGCTCACTGTATGAATACTCAGAACAATTAAATTATTTAATTGGTAATAAAAAAACAGAGATTGATTAATTCTGTTCTATTTATGGAATTATTTTCTGTGTAAAATTTGTAGATCTATTAATAAAATGCTGTGAGAAAAGGCTAACTGAATATCATACCTGTCAAGGGTCACGAGTATTCCCCACCCCGGGTCAATAGTATTCCCCACCTCATATCGGAGTTGAGCGATTCAATTTAGGTTGTTTTTTCGTTGGGTTCCAGTGGAGAAAATTGGTTGTTTTTTAGGCGTAATTTTTTGCGTATCGACTCTCCTTTCAGCGTAATCTGATGGGCGTTGTGGGCCAGCCTGTCCAGGATCGCTCCGCCGATGACCTGGTCAGGAAATACGTCCAGCCAGTCCGGAAGCGCACGATTACTGGTCAGAATGATGGAGGTATTTCCATAGCAGGTGTCCACAAGCTGATAGAGCATTTCGCTTTGACTTTGCGTGATACGCCGGAAGGCAAAATCATCAATAATGATCAGGTCATGACCGATGAGCCTGCGCCAGGAGCGCGTGTTTTCAGCCTCCAATGCCTTCTCCAGTTCGGAAAAAAGCTGATTGAACTTGAAGAACCTTACCTGACGAAGGGACCGGCAGGCCGAATGCCCTAGTCCGCGGGCCAAATGAGTTTTTCCGGTGCCGGGTGGCCCCGATATAATGACTCCATGCCCCTGATCAATAAACCGGCAGGTCGATAGTTCGCGTAGCAGCGTGAGGTTTAAACCCGTCGACAGGCTCACGTCAAAGTCTTCCAGGCATTGCAGGTTGCCGAACTGAGCCCCGCCCAGCAGACGCTCGGCTTTCCGCTGGTCTCGCAGCTCGAGTTCTTCGCCCAGCAGCATAGACAGGAACCCGGCGTAATCCAGGGAGTTTTGCTCGGCCTGCAGCAGATACTGGTCCAGGCCCTCGGCCATACCGGAAAGTTTAAGTTGTTTGAGTTGTTTTACAATGTGATGGGTGTTCATAGATTATTGGATTTGGGTTAGGTGTCAGATGTATGGATAAAATAGTCGCCAGAGCGCGTCAGCTGCCGGGTCTGGGAGGAAACAGGGATGGGAAGCTCGGCCTGTCGGGTTTCCAAAAGTCGGATAAAACCCTTTCGGGTGAACACACCCCCGGCAAGATCAATCACCCCCATGGCCTTGCGAAGGTTTGCCATCGCATGGGGTTGGAGTAAGGCCTCCACATAACGGGCGGTATTCGGGCCAATGAGGGCGGCTTTTTCCAGAAGGCTGTGGACCGAGTAATTGGCCATCATTGCCTGAATGTTTTCAGGAAAATCGTCCGGATCACTGAAGCGGCGGCCCGGACCTCGCTGGAAGCATTTTACAAGGGTAAAATCTGAGCCATAGAGTTCAATACGCTCAGTAGTGGCCCGCAGCCATAGCTGGCGCCCCACATACTGCTTACCCACTGAGTAATAGGCTTTTTCGAATTGAACGAACTGATCGACATGGACTTTTACCTGTTTCCACCGGGCCAGCTCAAACGCCTGTTCCGGCAGTGGCAGCAGCTTGTCGGCCTCGGTGGTCTGGAAACATTCCCAAGGCTTTTCTGCGGTTGTGCCATGCGGGGTCATGCCGTTTTCATAGCGGCACCACTGCAGCGCTTTGCTATTGGCTTGGGCCAGCGTCAGTCCCGGATCCATCGCTTTGAGGCGTCGAAACAGGTCCCGAACAGGTTGGACCGCCCGTTCGACCTTGCCCTTGTCTTTGGGCCGGCCCGGGCGGGCCGGATCGACAAAACAGCCGTAATGCTCCGCCATATTTCGGTACAGCGGATTCAGGTGGGGATCATACAAATTGGGTTTAATCACCCCGCTTTTCAGGCAGTCGATTACAAGAACCTCGCTCATCCCGCCCCAGAAGACTCCCATGTTTATATGCGAGCTCACAAAACTCTGCTGGTCCTGCCCCCACACAAACTCCACATACTTGTACCGGCTCCAGGACAGGGTGCCGATAAAGGCGTAGACCACGCGGTTGCGCCCCGCCTCGGGATCGTAGAGCAAACCCACCTTGCCATAATCAACCTGGGTTTGCAGCCCGGGCGGGGTTTCACTACGCTATCGCTTCGTGGGAATCGCTGCGCTCGGAGCGTGGCGCCAGGTGGGGCGGGTAGCCGATGGTGTCCAAGCGCGCATAACCCGCTTTAAAGAGCTGTAGGAGGCGGTAATCTCCGGGTGGCGATAAGTAATCACTTGCCAGGCAGACTTAAGCGTTATCGAATCCTGACCATCCCCCGTCAGGCCCAGAATTTCCTCGCGGTAGGGTTCAAACTGCTCGGCGGCTGGTTTTTGACGTTCGCCCGACGGACTCAACGCTTGCAACAGCGCCAGCAGGTCGGCCTCCTCAGGCAGGGCAGCTTCCCGCGAGAGCCCTGTCGTTTGAGCGCTTTGAATATACCGACGGACTGTTTTTCGATCCAGGTTCAACGTTTTGCTAATAGCACTGATGGAGTGACCGCTGTGCCAGCGGCGGATAATCTCATAAATATTCATAATACCCTGCGGGTTATAGCCCATGGTTTGTCTGATTTTTAAAGGTTCATCTTCGTGTAGATGGCTCCTAAAAAAATCAAAGCGATGCTCAACTCCGAATGGTATTTATCGGGTCAGACTCACCAAGTATCTGCACTCGAAAAAGTGGGGAATACTCGTGACCCTCGACAGGAACAAACTGGATAGGTATGGTAATTATATCTTATAAAAAGGTAAATATCCTAAAATAATATGCAGAATTAGTATGCCTGGGAGGGTGTCAACACGTCCAATTTTCTACTTTTAACTGGCAAATAAATGGGAATATTACAAAAGATCACCTGTACTTATTTTTCATTCCTAAATAATTTATTCAGCCTTATGTGTTTTTATTCGGAATAATTTCGGCACCAGTTTGAGGATTGCGGCTTTTGCAGATAGAAAACGACTTTTGAGCAGGTGAGTTTTTGATGGTGGAAAATAATGAAGTAAAGACTATGCAAAGATTTTTTTAGATTGTCATTTTACTCTACTAGGGAAGTCATCATGCGAAATACATTATCAAAAGACAATATTCATACAGTACTTAAAACCTATTTTCCAAAAAGATTTAACGGCCTTCTGCCGTTTGATTTTGAGAAAGTCATTCAGATTTTACTCAACGAAAAATTTGATTCTGCAATACTAACTAAAAAGACTGGCGATTTTGGAGCTGATGTAATAGTAAAAGATGGGCAGCAAAAAGTAGTTGTTGAAGTAAAACGTTATAATAAAAGTAATAAAGTTAGTAATAGGCTTATTAATAATTTAATTGCTGCAAAAAATTATTATAACTGTGATAAGGGTCTTTTTATAACAACTTCAGATTACACAAAAGCAGCAAACGTAATTGCAGAAAAATCTAATATTGAACTATGGAACTGGAATAAGCTCACTCAGGAAATTTCAAAAATATTCTGGAATGGCAACAGCTACAATGAATTCTATGGAGAGTTAAAAGATTCAAATGGGCCAAAAAATGGTTTGAAGGGGGTAGAAATAGAATTAGAGAAAATAGATTACTCATACACAGACAAAGGACAACCAGCTATTTGGATTTATATAAGCATCAAGAATCTAATGGACGAAGTTGTAGATTTAAATTTATATGATATTAAGGTTCTAAGTCATGATTCAAAACAATATGATATAGATGGTTTCCAAACCGGATATTTTAACTCCGGTAACATTTATCCAGGAGCAATTGTCACAAGTTCTTTTTTCCTGAATCAAAATAAGTTTGGAAAAATTAAAGAAGGTGCTAAAATCATTTTAAGTATTGCAAAAAAAAATGAAAATAGATTTCAAACCGAAGAAACTTTGTTAGTGGTAAATGAAAAAATTGTAAGACTTTCGGTACCTAATAATGAATTAGATAATGAAGAATTAGGTAATGCTAGTACAGTTTTACTAATTATTGTATTTATATTTGCCTTTGTTTTGATGATCATTGGGATTGTATCTTCTCATTAATTAGTAAGATACTTCACTGATTTTTTTGAGCTATGTAATAAATCATTTATCCCACCACCAGGATCCATATAACCAACCACAACCTCATCTGCCAATTCAATCATCATTTGATTACGAATCGCTGCTGTTTTTTGGGTAATTCTTTTGGTCGATTCCTCAAAAGGGGAGATGATTAAAAAACGATCGGTTTTTAATAACTCTTGGATTTCGGGTTCCCATCTTGTATTCAAGCCTCTAGGCAATGCAAGAATAATGGGTTGATCTCCCTTGGCCAGATAATGAAAAACATCTTTCTCAATTTTAGAATGAAAACCTGAAATTACACAGTTCCCATTTTCACGTTGTTCAATGGCCCAATCATAACATTTCAATACTGCCGAGGCAGAAATTTTCCTGCTGCAAATAAAGGCTGTCTTTTTAGGCTTAAGCAACTCTTTATTGCCTATAGTATCAGCTATTTGTATGGTTGCAGTCATGTTCCCTTAAAATCCAATTGATTTATTCTCTCCATTAATTCTTTCATCCTGTCAATGAGCTTATCAAACGATACAGAATCACCGTGAATCATACTTTCCTGCATATCACGGTAATCGTCCTGCCACTGCTTTATGGAAGCCTCGGGCGGCACAAGGTTTATGGTCCCCGGTAAATGTTTATCATAGTCAATCCCACTGATTTTTGTTAAATGCTTCCGGTGATGAATGATATCCAGATAAAGATCTTCATCATCCAATGCCTCTTTACCATGGTCCGTATCCATGATTGCTTCGATGTCGTATAAATGTCGACTTAAACGGTCTGCTCTCATTTCATCCGGGTTCTTCTGAAATTCCTCGTGCAACAAAAATACCTTTTCCAGGAATGTACGTCTGGGTAACACACAAGGAATTTTTACCGGTATCAAATCAATTTCTAATTGTGGAAATACAGAACCAACCAAGGGAATCAGCTCTTTTTCTTCGTTTGGTTCTATTAAGGATCGAGCATTGACTTCAACCAACACTCTGGGAGGTAAATATTTCACTGTTTCTGTAACCGCAGGAAATCTCACTTCAATAGTGGATGGATCTTCGTCTGAGTTTTCTGATTCCCAAACCTCTATTTCAACTTCAGCTCCTTTTTCTTGGAGGTTATCTATTAATCCAGGTGTTAACTCTTCCAGAACAAATTCTCGAATAGCCTTTCGTAATTTTGTCCTTTTACTGCTTCCGAGTTTTCCATCAAAGCCAAACGCTTTTCGATCTACGGCCAGATCCACATCTTCAGAAAATCGCTGAATTAAATTCCAGCCTTTACTAAGGGAAGTACCTCCTTTAAAAACCATGTTTTCTGCCTGCCCAAGTTCGAAAACAGATTCTAATACCAGCGTTACCCAAAAATCCTTTTCAATAGCTACAGGTGGCAAGCCTTCATTGGCAGCGACCTGCCCATATACCAGTTTCTTTCTGTCGTCATCTATTAGTAGCCAATCGATCATTTCTTTATGCTTTGTTGCATGATCTCCCGAATCCATACCGGAGCAAGTTTGACATCATGCTTCAAATGCTCCGGTTTTTCTTTTTTCAAGATTTCCTGAATTTTTTCTTTTTGCTGTTCCGTTACATTCCCGTTGCCAATCTCTTTTAGTGCCTGAATTACCAAAGAACTTATTTCTCCCTTAGCTTTCAGGTTCTTGGGCACGGTGCGTTTAAATTTAATTTTCCGATTTCCAATCTGAATACTTCTTGGTGACCCGTCAGTCAGATAAACAGCATTCATTGGCACTTGTGTTGATAGCCCAAGCTTATTTAAGGCCAATGCACCAGCAGGAATAATCTTAGCTTTGTCTCTTTTGGCAATGGCTTCTGCAATTTTATCCAAGCCTGGTTTCAGTACCCCTAATTGGGGATCTTGTTTTGGATATAAATAAATACCATGTCCAAGCCTTTCTAATTTCCCATCTTCTTCGAGTCTTGAGAGAGCTTTATGTACCGCATCTTCGCTGCCAAATTGATAAAAGTGATCCGGGAAAAATATTTTTCCACGATTGTAATCTTTTATTTTCTTAAGCATTTGTTCTTCTATGGTTTGCATGAATATTATTTTAATTTTCTGTCAGAAATTTAGTAAATATTTCTGACAAGAAGAACACCTTTTCAAGTTAACCACTTAGCATAAGCTTGAATATCAATCATTGGAACAGTTGCGCTCGATTGCAATCGAAATATCAAATTAAGAAGAAATGCTGTTGCTGGCTTCCCTCCATCATTTATTTCATATTCATTTGAATTATTAGGTAGGTTAAAAAAACCATGTGCTGCAATACAGCCCAAATCCATATTGCCTTCTTGGTCCCCATTAATTAGACTTTTTGTCAATGAAACTCCCAATGGGGGGCTCCAATCACTTTCAAATGTTAATATCCCACCCAATTTATAAATGGGTGGCTTTGGTGGGTATGTTCCCCCAGCATGCGGTATCGGTAAGCTTGTACAGTACAGTTTTCTTACACTAGCAATTTTTTCTTTTGCATACTTAATATTTTCTGAATTGATAGTTTGTTTTGCTTCAAAAATAGCATATACGCTTTCTGCAGGAATTATTACCTGGTTTTCATAATGAAAGATGAATGGAGAATACTGCCTGTCAAAGATTACAACATCAATCTGATCACTGAACTCGCCTTTACTATCTACAATATGAGCCGACATAGCTTGATATCGGTTGGGTAAATATTTCTTAAAAAGATCAAGCCACACTTTTTCACTTGCATCCCCTTTCGTACCCGGATGTCCGAAGCTTTTCCGGGCAGTTTTGAGTCTTTGCTGAATGTCATCATGAAGTCCTGACAATAGTTGTTTTAAAGACCAATTGCTCATCTTGAATTCTCCTGAAATGGTGGTGTTGGTATAATTTGTTTAGCAATTTCTATAGCACGCGAAGGGTTAATTGGCTGATCAGGGTAAGCATCAAGAACTATTGCTGGAAGTAAACGTTGTACCAAATCAGAAAACGTATATCCAAATTCCCGGTCATTTTGATTTCCTGTTATTCCTACAATAGAAGATATTTCCTCTTCACTAAATCCAAGATCTTTTAGTGGTGAAGCCAATACTGCATATCGTTGAACTTGATTTGGTCTTTTAAAACTTAAAATATCAGCAGCACGCCGACGGATTGCCGGGTCAAGTGCACCAAGCCTGTTCGTACACATTATCACAGCTGCTGGAAGTTTTCCATTTCCAATTCGATCTATACCTCGAATGAACGCATTTACACCAGCTCTGTCTTCATGGTGCATTTGACTATTTTCTCTTGATTGAGCAAGAGCATCTGCCTCGTCAACCAAAAGAATGACTGCTCCACGAGAGTTACCTGAACTGTCTGTAAGTTTCTTTGCTTCTGTGACTGTATGTTCAAATGCAGTTGATATTAGTTGTGTCATTTCACCAACCCGACCTTGACCCCGAGTCGAAAGACTCATGGGGAAAAGTGTAATGTCAATATTTTCTTGCCTCGCAACTGAATCACCAATTGTCTCAGCCAACTCAGATTTACCCGATCCTACATCACCTTCCAGAACAATCAAAGGAGGCCGTCTCAATACAATATTTATAAGTTCACCTGCATCAGGATGATATTTTTCTGACCATTTTTTTAAACCTGCCGGGTTAACCAATAAACTCAACATCTTAGTTAACCGTTTTTTGTGGTCATCTAATCCGATAAGAAATGACAGGCGGCTTTGCGATTCAAAGTCTGGTAATATGATACGCCGCTCAAATATTTCATCTACTGTTGGTTTATCATTCATCAATAACTCCTAACACTTTGACGTTCGAGGGATCTACCACCGGAAGAATAATTTTTGTCACTCGTTAAATAACCATTTACACTCGGTTCTGTAGCACCAGTTCTTTGAAATGGCAATTTCATCTTAAAAGATTCCCTTTCATTTTCTTTGGCATTGTACCATGCTGAACTATATGTTAAGTAACTGTAAAATGAAGCTCCATCTATATCGGCATTTGGTAAAATCTTACCTGGATCATCAGATGAGTCATATTCAAAATCTCTCGCAGTAAATTTTAGCGTCGGCTCGATCCACTGCTCATTTCGTTTAAATCCATATGTAACGGTATCCAAAAAGCCCTCCTTAAGAAATAGTTTGATTTCTTCTTCATATTCTTTAATTGCTGTATCACTTGGAGCGTCATAAAATCTTTGCATCCGTTTAAGATCAGTCGCAACCTTAGCTGCCAAATGCTTGGCATGCGTAATCGTAAAAGTTTTAGTATCGGAATAGGTATAGCTGTAGCTCATAGTTTTTCCTCAAGCTTGAAATGATGTTCCAAAAATTTTCTGCCAATAATAAATTGTCTCTCCCTTCGTGGGAGCAGCAAGTGCACCATCAATCGCATCACCGGCCTCCAGCGCAACATTTTGAATTGAATCGGCTTGGTTCAATGTATATAGCTTGGCTACATTGTTTTTAGGGTTTACAGGATCAATAATCTGAATTGGATCCCTAAATGATTCCACTTCATTCGAAGTGTAATAATCCTCAAAAATAATAGGCTCCCTTAAACCAGTTTTTGCCACATATGTGAAAAAGTGCTGTAATGCTTCAGGATAGTCAGAAAAATCCAGACCTCTATCGCATAAATGAGACAAGATCATTTCAACCATGAATGACTTGAATCTGAATCCTTCGTGCTCTTGTTTAATCTTTCGTACCCAGAATTTTATAAGTCGTACAACCTGGGCATAATGTACTTCCTGCTTTTTTTTACGTTCATTGGCAAAATCAAGGTGTAATGGAATACTGGTTTCAAGAAAAGATCCATCATCCTGACTAACTAAATTCCCATACCATTTAGAATCGCCATAATATAGTATAGGCACGACATCCACATCTAGCCCGCTTCCGCGAAAAGACACACTAACACTATAAGTTTGAAGTGTTATCTGATCTTCACTAAAATTAGGAAATGCATTTCGAAGCCTTTCTTCTAAATATTTCAGTAGCTCTGAAATTTCCTGAGGTGCCTCTGCACCACCTATATAACAGGCTACATCAATATCATTGAGTGAACGAAGTGCTGTTCGCTTAGCCAAACTACCTGAAAGAAGCATCTTCTTTAAAGTAAAATCTGGATGTTCTTTCAAATACGACTCGAGCTTTTCTCGTAGTCGACGAGCTTGCGCCCGATACTCATTTGCTTTGTCTCTTGGGAGATTCACTCTTTCATTTGCAAAGCGAACAAGATCGATGTGATCAATGTGAGTTCTACTCATTTAATACCAAATTAGTTAAAATTTCTGTTTCATTATATTAATGAATTACTATTTAAAAAAATAACCGTTGATTGCGCAACGGTTATAAATCTGATTTATTATATTAATAAATCAGATTGGAATCAAGTGGTGAAAATAGATTTATTCAAATAAATCGGCCCCCCGGACGGGCTGGTCACTTTTTCTCTTTTTATAAGCCTCTTTTCTTCCAACTCTTTTAATATTCTGTTTGTATTTGGAAGTTTCAAATCCAGTGCTACTGCAATGTCGTTTGTAAAAGCTTCCTTTTTTTTCAGAATATATTCAATTACATCCTTCTGGTTTTTTTTATTACTCTTTTCCTTTTGTGTATCCCGTGGGTCAGAAATCGCTAAGTAACCAAGTATTTTAGGATATTGAAAATTCTCGCTAATCAAGTATGTTGACAATAAGCGTTGATTCAAAGCATAAATCAAACCGTCAAATTTTTTCTCATATTCATCTTGATCATATTTAAAGCAAATGGTGAAGGCATTGTATTTATCCTCGAACACATTCATGATTGCTTTTCTGAAGGTCTGTTTTGCATAGGAATAACCTATATACTTGACTTCATTGATATTGAAATAAATGATTTCATTTACTGAGTTAAGCTTTTTAAGCTGCTCATCAATAATCGGAAAATCATTTTCTTGTGCTTTATCAACATCACTCAATTCATTTCCAAACTGAGCAGCTACGATGAACTCCATACGATTTCTGTTTTATTTTATTAATGAAATAGAATTTATGGAAACCCAGCCTGAGTTACAATTAATAATTCGCCAAAATTAATTGAGTGCCTGGAAAGTATGGTGTATTGCTAAACTCAAAATCATGAAATCCCTTAAGACGCTGGATTTGTGAATTTCCAGAGCGTAGAAGACAATTTAGTTTCAATGGGCCGCACTTGTCGAAGATGTATCTAATTCCACCTCCACGATCTTCATTATCAACAAACCTAGACTTTTGTTCTACTACAGCTGCACGTAATGCTTCTTCGTCCGTTTGGAAATTAAATTGAGTATTTAAACTAGCTCTTACTCCTACCCCGCAATCGCCAATAGATAAAATTATCCGGGGTTTGTTTTTTCTATACACCTGTGCTTGTGCACAAAAATAACTGGTCGCACGTCCTAAACTTGAGTGATTTTTCTGATTCAGAAAAGCCTCTTGAAATATATTATGGTATATATACTCGTCTCTATCTTTAATAAATTTATTGTCCCCAAGAAATTTTATTAATACAGAAACTAAATGATTTAATTGTGACTCAATATCAAAGTCAGTGCCATCAATTATTTTTGTATGGGTAGGACTAGCATTTTCTTTTGGTAAGATTTTACCTGTTAACTGATAGATTTGATCTTTAAGCTGAAGTTCAACCTTCAACCCTTTAAAAAGACTAACATGGGTTAAATACCTTCTAACGCTATACTGACCTTTACTTTCATTAGGAAAGATAATTTTTACTTTCTTCCCATTTTCGTTGATAATTTTATGTAAAAGTAACCTAAATAGCACAATTCCATCCGGAGTAGCAAAATCGAGCTGAGAAAGATCAAATATAGAATCAAGTCCTAAACTAATGGTTCCTAATCCCTTAATGGATTCATAGTCCAACCGGAATAAGGAATATGTTTTTTGTTCACTCATCCTCCAACTCCGAACCCATTCGGTACTTGATATCGTAGTTTATGATGTAGTCTAATTCTTCCTCTGAAAAACTATAATATTCTTTAAGTGAAGTATCAATTGAATCAATAATAGCTTTTGATTGCTTTGGATAAAAACATTGAATCCTTAATTTTCCTACTGACTTGAACGTCATTTCTTTAAAATCAGAAGTGTCTTGAAAACTTTTCATTAGCAGATCTCTAACATGACCAAAACTTTTTTGTAGGTCTGATTTTACTTCTCTTGTATCAAATGAAAAAGATTTAACATCTCCGGTATTCAAATTCCTGCAATCTGACCAAATAGTTAAGTACCAGTAGAAAAGGTTTGAATTCAATACACATAGAACTGAGTCTCTTGATTTTGAATCTGGAAGACTTATTTCTTTTAACTCTGAAGGATCTCTTCGTGTCCCATCTTCTTTCTCGATAATCGGAATTCTGTCTAAAATTTGGACAAACCAACTTAATTTTCTTGTAAATAAAACTTTATGAGAGGAGTTTTTAACTAAACTATGTTGTAATGATTTAAAGTTATTCAGTTTTGATTGAATTGATTCTCCCAAATTACTATCTAATTTCGGAATCGAATTATTTTCAATTTTTTCCTTTGAATTATGATAATAAAACTGATTAAACAATGAATAACGTGCTATAGAATTCCACTTCATGTAACCGGTTGTATAACAATAACTCTCAGATTTTTTATCTAAGAGAATAATACTTAGTCTAATGTGTTCAAGACCTTCAAATAGTTTACTTGGCCTGTCATTATAGCAACTAATATAAAGCCCACCATTTTTAAACAAGCATGTTCTTAAACTTTCATACTTATCTGTTGATACAGATGCCACAGGTATAATAAATCCTATTTTAGAGGCTTCATTTCCTAAATTTGTAACTCGTTCATAACAAATAGCATATAAGTTGCCACAACTTAGAGTTGAATAGTTCTTTAATTCATATTTAACGCTATTTAATTCTATATATGGTGGATTCCCAATAATCACATCAAAACCACCCCGATCATGAATGATATCATAAAACTCGGCATACCAATGAAAAGGCTGGTGGCTTTCTTTCCATGTTTCTAAATCTTTGCCTGGATAATGACGTTTCTTTAGCATTTCATCCAGCTTACCCCGCAAATCTGCCAACCGTTCAGCTAAATCTTTTTTGGCTTGTTTAAAGCTTTCAAAATCCTCTCCATAGGTAAGCTGTATTTGTTTATAGTGATTGAAAGCTTTGGAAACCATATCGCACTGTTCCTCTACTGCACCTTTAGAGTTGTCAAAATCCAGAAAGCCATCATAGAGGGTATCAATTTCCTCTTCCGTACCAACACCCACTAAGGTATTACCAGCTCGGATATTAAAATCAATATCTGGTAAAGGCTCCAGCCCCAAATTCTCTTTTGAAGTATCTACATCCACAGTAGCAACCATTTTCAGGAATAGGCGGAGTTTGGCTATTTCCACTGCTTCTCGCATTATATCTACACCGTACAGGTTTCGAAGAAAGATGCTTTTGTAAATGAAGTATTCCTGGTTTGGGTGGTACTCACTCTGCACCTCTTCCAGCACTTCCCGAAAAAAGATATACTGGTTACGGAAGGTCGCTTCATCATCAGCATTTAGCTGATCTTCTTCAGTAATATACGATCGCATACGAAGCAGGCAGGTTTCATACAGCGGCTCCAGGATATTCAACCCAGCAAACAAAAACGCTCCAGAACCACAAGTTGGATCTAAAATAGAGACTGGGTTTCGGTTCTTCCCATCCCCAGCCATGGACTTATAAAAGTGCAGGATAAATTTGGGGTCGTCAATATTCTCTACCACATCCTGTACAAACTGTCGGATGTTTAAGTTGTAGGTAATTAAGTCATTGATTTGGGTAATCTCCCAATTTTCTATGGCTTGCCGGACTTCCACATAGCGTTTCCGGCGTTCAATCACTTCGCGCCAAATCTCGGTAGGTAGTGCAGCTTCATCCGGCGCTGTGGTATTCCAGGCTTCCCGTATATCCACTAAATCTTCCTGATTGGGATTCAGACCTGCTTTGAGATCATCATCCAAATCCTCAAAAACCGGGCTTTCCCACCAGTTTTCCACATGTGCCCAGTTTAAAACGTCTTCTGTTTCTTCATCTTTTGGGAGACCATGCTTTACCGCATCGTAAATGTATTTATCACCGCTATTCTTTAGCATCTCCCAGATCGGTCCGTCAGTATTAAATGCCGTATTATAGTGTCGCTCGGTTTCATCAAACAGAAATGGCAAAATGCTGTTCTTGCTGATGTAATCGGTTATATCCTCTTTGGTATAGTAGGCACCCATATCGGCACGGTCATTAATATACTTCTCAAAGATGTAGCCGATTACATCCGGGTTAATTTCTTTTCCGGTTGCTCCGTGGCGTGTATCCAAGTGCCATTCCCACTTATCAAAGAAATTAAAGATGTTTTCAAAGGCATCGTCTTCTATATGTATGTCGTAGCTGCGTTCCAGATCATGCTCGTCAAATAAACCACCATTTAAGTAAGGAATATTTCCTAAATCAATTTCAGTAGAAACAGATTGAACAGGGGCACCTAAACCTTCATGAAACAGTGCAAGCAAAAAATCCCTGTAAAAATTATAAAACTCGTGTTCCCCTTTTCTCTTCTGACATGCTTTTAGTTTATTCTGCAGGTAATTAAAATCGCCATCCAGAAATCCCTTTTTCTGAATAAAATAACAGAACATAAGTCGATTCAGCATTAGAGACGCGTACCAGTCCCGGTCTGTCTTCTTTTCAATACCATTAATAAATTTCAGAAACTTGTTATGCTGTTTTTTGAACTTGGTGTAGAATTTTTTGGTAACCTTCTCATTGTTCTTATCAAAATTTTTTGCTACCCGTTCCCGGACATCAACAATGGTAATTTCATCTTCTTCATCCAGCGAAAAGAATAAACCAAAGGCTTTTTGATAAAGTAACTCCGGTGATTGCCCTTTTATCCAGCGTGTATCCGATATGCGAGCTGGTTGATTGGGTTTACGAATCATCCATTGCCAAAGCTGTTCCGTTCCCTCCTGATTAACAAAGATGATCAGGTGCTCACGATAAAGTTTTGTAACCTTAGTCTCCAATTTCTTGCGAACAGCATAGGCTGGGATTTCACTATCCTCATTAGCACTGCATTGCAGTATATGAAATCCCTCTTTTTCCGTAAAAGGTTTTAGATGAAATAGTTCTTCACCAACTCGAACGGGATGCGGCTCACGATTGATGTGGTTCCATCCCAAATCAATAAAGAGTTCCTGAAATTGAAAATTTTGGATGTAGTGCTTAAACGTAGATTTCTTCATCGATATACTCATTCAACTAATTAATTTTTAGCCCCATGGAGCAAATAATCTGAGGATCTTTTGATTTAGCCTCTTCATTCGGATCTATAATACACAACCTGCTTTCATCCCTCAGTTGCATACAGAGGTCTGCCATCTCTTCGTCCGTCACTCCAAGCCGAATTCGTTTGTTAATGATATCTCTGGCCCTTTCCCGAAGCGGATATTTATAGATGTCATCTATTGTTTTTTTAAGCTCATTCACATCGAACAGTGTATTCTGTACTTCGTTGTAATGCCTATTCAAAATCTGATACACTTTATATCTGGCACTGGATTTACTCCCAAGCTGCCCACCAGCTCTTTTAGCTTCTTTCTCCCCAATTGCAACGGAATGAGCCACTAATTCATGATGGCCTTCAACTTTTTCAAGAGCCTCGGTTTTAGGATCACATTCAAGAGCTTTAAGAATTTTAGCCTGGCTCTGAGAAATGACTTTTTTGTTATCGTCCAGCCATGTCAGCACTTCGAATCCATTAGAGTTTTTGTGGTAAGAAATCACTGAATTTTTATTTAGCGGGTCATCCTCCGATTCCATCGTTGAATAAACGACATCCGGCATTTCGGGAATAATTTTCTTAAGAGAGGGATGTTCTTCAATGGCTCTTTGCCATATTTCGTATGCTTGAGAAGTTAAATCAACCTCACCCTCGTCTTCATCAAAAATTCCGGCCCGTTCATTATATAGATCTTCAATATTGACCGGATCTCCTTCGAAGAAAGTTTCATCAGCTCCAACCACTTCAGCATTTTGTTCAATTCGATTCTGGAGTCTATCGCGCAATCTTATGATGTCATTTAACCCATCTTGGGGAAGAAATGAGTAACAGTAAATTATCTCAGATTTTTGCCCAATTCTATCAACACGTCCTGCTCTTTGAATAAGCCTTATCAATGCCCAAGGGAGATCAAAGTTCACAACAATGTGAGAATCCTGCAGGTTTTGGCCTTCACTAAGTACGTCTGTAGAAATAAGAATTCGAAGCTCATTTTGAACTTCTTTATTATTGCTCTTTGGGCTAAATCGCTGGGCTAATTCGGTTGGGCTTTTTGAGTCACCCGAGACCATTGCCAAATCTTTAACTCCACGTTTCTCAAGCTGAGTAAATAAATAGTGAGCTGTATCTGTAAATTGAGTGAATATTATAATTTTTTCGTTTCCGTGATCTTTTTCAATTAATTTGTGTAGTGCATTGAGTTGTTTATCTGTCTCAGGATTCCAATTCTTTGCAAGCTTAATAATCTCTAAAATGGCTTCAGAATCTTCTATGAGCTCACCCTTCAGGCTTTCATCAAAATATTCTGCTGATATCCACTTGTATTTATGAGCATCCTTTTCGCTCTGTTTATACTCTCGCTCTCCGTATTCTTTATATACGTTTTTGTCGGTTGTAATGTTAATGGTCAGATCGTCTTCTTCAGGAAGTTTTTCATCAATAAAATCTTCAAGATTAGCTGTTTCTTGACGTCCGATAGGTAAAGGTAAATCATTCTCAATGGCATGAATAAATAGATAATTTCTTTGAACATGCCGTGCCAATGATATTAGGAAAGAAAAACCGCTGCTTTCTAAACGTTTAAATAAATTGGTACGGCAAAAACCCATGAGACGTTTCCCTGCACGAGATAGGTTTTCCAGAATGATTTCATCTTCTTTGTCTGCCTGATCCGCTTTGGTAGGATCTATATAATTGCCGAGTCCATAACGCGCTAAATGAAGTCCATTTATAGAATCAACAACAAAATCAGAATAGAGCTTTACGTATTGATCAGTGGGATCACTTTCATCAAAACTGTATTCGACTTTCTTGGGTAAGCGTTTTGGGAAATAGTTTCGGGTTCCATCGCTAAATTCTATAAAGTGCTGACCTTTTTCCTCATCCCAATGAGCATAATTTTCTTTGATGAAAGTTCGGGTACGTCGAACCATATACAGTTTTAATAATTCCTGCCAATCCTCTGCAATATCACTTTTTTCAAATGCTAATATGGTGTTGGGCGAGTACTGATAATTCGCTACAAACTCGACGGGTCCACCAACCTGGTCAATAAATTTTTCCGGTGAAACACCTAAATCCTGATCTTCTGGTATAAATAACCTCAGTTGATTTGAGATATCCATATAGCTTTTGTTGTATGGCGTCGCTGTAAGTAGGATTACCCGACTTTCATTTCTTTCCAGGTACTCTTTTACAAATCCATATCTCTTTGAATCGCGATTTCGAAGATTATGACTCTCATCAATTATGACGACTCGGTAACGACGTGTTTTTTCCACAAAATCATCACGAACCATTGAAATGCTTTGAACCCGTCCTCGTAATTGGTAGGTATGGACATAATCTCTCCACATTTCAACAAGGTTCTTAGGACAAATTATGAGTACTTCAGTGAAAAAAGTTTCTTCAAAAAGTTTAGCTACAGCTGTTGCAGTAAGTGTTTTTCCCAATCCTACAACATCACCAATCAAAACTCCCCCTCTTTTATCCAAATGTCTTGCTGCAACACTTACAGCATTTTCCTGGAATGGCATCAAAATTTCTTTAAGAGCTTTAGGTACGATGTAATTGTCGATGCCACTTCTTGCTTCCTGAGATAGATGATAAGCTACCTTTAAATAGATATGATATGGTGGAGTTAGTTCTTCACCTGCCCAGCTCTCTTCAAGAATTTCTATGAGCTCTTCTGAGATATCGATGCACAATCGATCTTCCCACCGATCTTCGAACCATTTAACCAGTTTTTTTGCTGCATCTTGTTCAACTACATCAACATTCAGTTCTCCACCTTTTGATAACCCAGATAGAGTTAAATTACTACTCCCTACATATCCTATATAAGGTGTTTTTTTATCCTTTCGATAAAGCAAATATAGTTTTGCATGCAAAGAGTGCTTTAAATACAGTTTAACTTTTACCTTTCCTTCCATAAGCTGATGCTTCAGCTTTCTCAGTGCAATTTCATCTGCATCAGTCGGCGTACCAAAGGTGAGCTGCTTACGAAAGGACTTGGCTATACTCTTTTTTATTTCATTGGCTCTCTTATTATCAACAACTTCTTCTTCAAAGATCCCAACAGCTTCTCGCAGAATCTGTTCTTCTGGTCGTTGCATACCCACAAGTAACCGACAACAATCATCGCCACCTTCAAACTGCTCAATATACTTTTCGAGGTGTTTCCATCCTCTAAGATTAAAGTATCCTACGCAAAAATCTGATCGATAAGAATCCTCTAAAGTCTCAGTTAAACCCCGATATAAATGCTGAGTAATGTTATCGTAAATTTCTGGCATTTTAAGTCAATTTGAATGAATCGCTTAATTAATTTTATCACCGTTTAAGATTTCTTTTAATATATACTTCTTGAACTCTTCTGGTGATGTGAAATATCTAAATCCAGCCCTATTGACTACTTTCTTTGTTATTTCATCTTCATCAATAAGCAAGGCAACAGGTTGGCTTAACTGTTCCTGGACTCCATCTGGCCAAGCCAAGTCGATGATAGCTTCTAACTCCTCATTTTCGTCTAAAAGCTGATGTCCCCATTCACCCTCTGGCAGTCCTTGTGTGGTTAACCAAGCTTGTAGATCAGCAAGAATCTGTTCCTCTTCCTGATTGGCAATACTATCAATTCGCATATAAAGGGGTTCTTTCCTTTCCATAAAAACGTCATGGGTGAACTCTGTTTCTTGCACATGCCCTTCTTTGAGCTCGTTTAGAAATTTGTTAGCTGCATTTGCAAGTAAGCTCTGACGTTCTATGAGAAAATCCTTAAAGTTTTTTTTCTTCCAAAGGTCTTCATCCATTGGAATCCAATGCGAAGACAATACTCCAGGGTGTTTTGACTCAATTTCAGGAAAGTATTCAACCGGAGGTTTATCTGATATTTGAAGATTTGTCTCTTGGGTTAAAAATGTCATGTTAGCCAAAGCGTTTACATCCCTTCGTTCATAATCAGAGTCATACAGATACGCTTTTGGAAAAATATGATGGAGTTGTAATCCTGCTAAGTTTCCTAGTAAATGGTGTGATAATTCATCTCCCGAACCCCAGTCTTTCGCATGCCAGACGCGAGTTAACATATATAGCATCGGATAGAATCTTGCTCCGCGGCTCCAACCTCTAAAATCACTACCATATAGTTTTAAGTCACCCCGGTTTTGCCTCAATTCTTGTACAAGGTTTTCAATAGGGTGATCGGCATTTTCTATGAGATGTAGATCCTTGTCGAGTGTGCTTTCTGTGGATCCCGCATATCTGCCCCAAAGCATGGTATGAATGTACCAGTAGAGAAGTTGGTCTCGTTGTTTATGATCGCCAAGGCTCAGCCCATTATCAGAAATATATCTGCACATCAGTGGAAAAGAGTAGACACTTCCCAATACCCGATCATGATCTAATCCAAGTCTTGAGGAGATCGTATTAAGAAGTTTGTCAATGGCCTTTTCTGCCTTTTCAAGTCCTTCTTTAAATTCTATAGTTGAAATTTCATCTAAATATTGAAATTTAGCCTCTCCAGTAACAACAGCATTGATACAGCGTAAATACCAATCCATCTTAAAATCAAATCCAGCCTTTTTCCACCTGTTCAAGCGGAATTTTAATTCATGGCGAGCTTCTGGCCATGAACCACAAATTTTCGCTAAAGCTAAATCACCTTTCGATAACTTTGTGCCCCCGCTGTTAACTTTATTAAAGATTTCCACAACTGTGTCGGTGTCCTTATCTTTTCCAGTTATTTCTTCAACGTGCAGATTTACTTCCTGAATCTGGTGAATTTGATTTAGCCGTTTGATGTATAATCCCAATGAGGCGCCTTTTTCAGGATCTTCTGAAAACGTTGATATAAATGGCTCAATACCCTTCACCATTAATTCTGTTACATTAACCCAACTTGGATTACCATCCATTTTCATCGGACCGTAAAATTCGAATGCTTCATCTTCAACATTAAAATATAGATCAGTAAACACCTTTGGGTCACCATCAAAGAATTGAGGGGCTTCGCCTCTGATAATACCATACAAAGAGGTCATTCGTTGTTGGCCATCTAATAGCATTTTTACATTCTCGGCTACATTATCTTGCCCTCTTGCAATGGTATTATCTCTTTTTGTCTCCCAAACTAATAGACTACCAACAGGGAATCTTTTGTAAAGTGAATTCATTAAATCTCGAACCTGCGTCCTGTTCCAAACATACCCCCGTTGGAATTCAGGCAGAGCCATGCTACCCATATCAATTTGATCAAGTATGGTACTAATCTTCATCCGCGTCTCTTAAGTTTTTGGTAATTTATTCTCCTCTCGATTATCGTAAAAAAATCAACCACTTTCATATTTACTTTTATCGCATCACCTTACTGATGGCTCTTATATAAATCGCATTGTAAAAAATCAGTGATACCGTATCGTCGAGTCGATAATCCTTGACATTCTCAATAGATTCGTAAAAAGCCGGTCTTTATATACTGGGTTCCACTTTTCGTCTCTTTTCTTACTTTTCCAAATCTTTCCGATACTTTCCGTGCCTTTACGTTTTTCCCCGCTTCTTTACACATCCATCTATACCGTTATACAGCTATCAAATTTTAACGTCCAGTTATAAAATATGGCTTCCCCGACACCCATATTCCGTCAAAGCTTACCGTATGATGAACCTTTCGGGTGTATATGATGGATAGGGAAATGAGATTTCGGACGGTAATTTGATTACTTTACAGTATAGAAGATGAAAGAGATGATTTTTATAAATTGAACGTAAAAGCTGATTCTCATGATAGCCGAATATCTTAGAAAGCCGTACTTCTTACACTCTTTCACTGAACCCGGCTGCCCGGGATCTGCTTTACATAGCAGTTTTCGTTTAAAGAAGCTCCGTATTCATGTTCGCTGTATAAAGAACAACCACCCATAACCCCTAAGATCATGAGAAATGTTAACATAAAAAACCTGATGATACGTGCCGAAAGGGATTTAGAATTGGCAGAAAACGAACTCCGAAACTCCCCTGAAGATGTGGTCAGCCTCGAAGTTTGTATCCATTCAAGACGGGCACTGTATAAATTTTTACAGGTGCTGTCTGTTATGTACGCTAAAGAACATAATGAATCAGTAGCAATACACACTTCCATTGAAAAGCTCATCGATTTCGTCAGCCGCTACAACACAACGCTAAGCGATATCAATTTTTCTTATTTGCACTGTAAATGTAATGATGTAACAACAAGTGAAGAGAAGAACCTATACTGTCCAAGTGTTCATAAGGTGAGATATTGTGCCGGGTTGGCTAAAAGTGTACAACAGATTATCCGTGAAAAAGAGCTGCATCAAGTGCACGTTTAAAATTTGGTTCTACAGGAATTTCTGTGGGTAACCGTACTATTAGGCTAAAGATACTTTAAGAATAAAAAAAGGAGCTTATCTTCTGACGAATTTTGAACTCTTAATTTCAAATTAATCAAAAAGGATAAGCTCCATGAACAAGGTACCAAAA
>Ga0081527_100309_pt1 | contig 30661 bp, 29 predicted proteins | sample HotLakmasection5_FD_70992 | JGI IMG/M metagenome (GOLD analysis project Ga0081527, IMG submission 70992) | Hypersaline microbial mat communities from Hot Lake, Washington, USA - Section #5 (SPADES assembly) (version 2) | ecosystem: Environmental > Aquatic > Non-marine Saline and Alkaline >... | reverse complement strand
GATTTATTCCCTGATTTTAGAAAAATATCTCGAAAAAGCAAGATAAAATTTTTCAAATTGCAATGAAATTAAGAATATTTAAGCAAAACAATGAGTTGTGCAGTGGTCTTAACAAAAACTAAAAACTTTGATAAAATAAATTTATATCAGAACAGCAAGGTGAAATCAGAGTGTCATATAAATTTACACGGGGGGGGATAAGGAGTAAACCCCGTAAAGGGTTTTCTCTGGCGGAAGTACTTGTGGTTGTTTTTCTCATCGGAGTTATTGTTATTGAAACCATTCCTATAATAGTTATAGATTTTCAGGAAAAAGCATGGAAGTCTGCTTTCAAAAAAAAATTCTCTGAACTTGAACAGGTTGGTACTATGGTATTAAATGACAACGGCGGGGATTTTTCTACACTCTGCTCTGGCACAAACTGGGTTGCCTGGCACTGTTTAAGGGATGCTTTTAAAACAAGGCTAAAATATGTTAAAGAATGCGACTGGGACGAAATTGGAGGAGAATGTTTTCATAATACGGGGGTTGGCTGGTATTATTATGACGGAGATGTTGTTGAATGGACAGCAAGTGGTGCCGGGCTTGTCTTAATGGATGGTACCCTGGTTAAGTTCAAATATGGCAACCCCTACAGCGCAGCAGGAACATATACCAGATATGGAGATATTTATGTTGACGTAAATGGTTTTAAGTCACCTAATACCATAGGAAAAGATATTTTTCCCATGCATATATTTAATAACAGAATAATTCCTCAAGGCATCCCCGATGACGGAAGAAGCTGCAACGACGAGGGATATGGCTGTGCTGCAAAAGTGATTCAAAACGAGGATTATTAATTTCTTCGTATCAAAAGCACTGGTTTTATACAGTAAAGTAAATTTTTAAATTATAATCATTTTATGCGAATTATAAAAAAAATCCTTATACTACGATTCGGTGCAATAGGAGATATTGTACATTCTACAGAACTTTATCGCAGTATAAAAAGACAACATCCGGAGATTTCCATCCACTATGCAGCGTTTAAAATTCCTTCTATGAACATACAAAACGACCCTGATCTTGACAGGGTATGGGTTGCGAAGGGCAAAAGCTATAAGCAATTATGGAAACTGGCTAAAGAATTACGCAAAGAAAAATTTGATTTATTTATAAACCTGCAGCCCGGGATAAAGACAAGGATTTTTTCCATAATGCTTGGCATGCCCCGCACTATTACTTACAGAAAGACATTTAAGCTGCATGCTGTGGAAAATTTTTGGCAGACCGGCAAAAAATATTTCAAAGATATGCAACTCAATAAAAATTTAAAATTATTTATAGATAAAGAAATAAAAAACCGGGTATCCGACATGCTGGATAAAAAAGGTGTGGTTATCGGGTTTAACATGGGGGTAAGCCCTACCCGGCAGGGAAGACGATGGCCTCAGGACTACTGGCGGGAACTTGCCCGGCTACTCCTGAACAAGTATAACTGCGAAATCATTCTTACAGGCTCTGAATCAGACAGAGAATTCTCCGAGCCGCTTTTGGAAATTTCCCCGAAAATAAAATCTTTCTGCGGGAAAACTTCTATAGAAGAAAACACTGCATTATTATCCCTCTGTGACCTCGTAATTTCCGGCGACACCGGCCCCCTGCATATTGCGACCGCTGTCGGGATTCCGTCTATAGGACTATACGGCGCAGCCCCGGTTTCCAGAACAGGCCCTTATGGCGAAAATTGCACTGCTGTTTTTTCTGACAGGGCATGTGTTCCCTGCAACAGACGGAAATGCAGGTATATGACGAAAGGTGAGCTTTATTCGCCGTGCATGGTTGATGTTAAGCCCGTACAGGTTCTGGAAGCAGCAGAGAAGTTTTTATAATTATTTTTTTTTATTTTTACACCAAACACTAAGTATACTAAATGAGTTATTGTGCCCTTAAAAAGAAATCAAGACTAATTTCCTATTAATGTTCTATAAAAATAAACGATAAATAAGAAATTTTATTCAGAAATGAATAAAACGGATAAATTTTAAAAAACCTGTATAAAAAAAGCGGTGGCAAAGCCACCGCCACCTCCAGGGAAGGGTGGGAGGGCAAGGTTTTTGAAAATTTTGCAAAAGTATTTAACGGAAACTTATTAAAACCACTAATAAATGAGTTTATTTTTCTTAAAATCAAACAAAGCCCTGCTTTAAGAAAAATAAACTCATTTCACTATAATCAATATTTCCTACCTACAGCTTTTTTATGGGCAGCCCATTCAAATTCATCTTTAATTTCAGGCAAATTAACTTTACCATATTGTCTTTCAAGGGAAATTTGTATTAAATAATCGGTGAAATGCGGATTTTTTGGCAAAAACGAACCGTGCAAATATGACCCGAAAACATTATTTTTTCGGGCACCTTCGAGTTTATCCTCACCGTTATTGCCGTTGCCTATAATTACTTTACCCAGGGGTTCTGTCCCCGCTTCCAGGTATGTTAAACCGCTGTGGTTTTCAAAACCTGTAAGGGTTTTGTGTTTATTAAGAGGCAGACCGGTCTCTACTGTCACATTGCCGATATACCTGTTATGCCCGGCAATTGTATATGCATCTAAAATACTGATTCCTTTAAGTTCCTCGCCCTGATGAGGCTTGTAATAATGCCCTAATAGCTGATAACCTCCGCAAATAGCAAGAAAAACCGCTCTATTCTCCGCAGCTTCCCGAAAGGCATCCTGTTGTTTTTGTAACTCTTCGGAAACAGCTATTTGCTGTTGGTCCTGTCCTCCGCCTATAAAGTAAAAGTCATACAATTCAGGATCAATCCTGTCGCCGATATTGATTTCTTGGATTTTTACCTCTATCTCCCGCCACAGGCATCTTTGCGTAAAAGCAAGCACATTGCCTCTGTCACCGTATATGTTCAGTAGTCCGGGATATAAATAAGCTATGTTAATCTGCATTTTTTAACTATTTAATTTCTGATAATATTCTATTTTATAGCAGAATTAGTTATAGTCTATCAACTCCCGGACTATAAATCCTGCCATAAGATAACCTGCCACCGGCGGTACAAAAGGAGAACTGCCGGGAGAAAATTTTCTGATTTCAGCAGTTTCTTCCCCTCCTTTTTTAATTTTTATAACAGAAGACTTTTTTTCTGTCTTAAAGGGTTTTTCCCTGCTGGCAACCGCCGGTATGTCTTTTTCTATGCCTCTTTTTTTTAGCTGATAGATAACATTTTTTGCAAAAGGGCATTTTCGAGTATCAATTTCTGAAATATCCGCAATATATAATTCTTCGGGTTTTATCCTGTTTCCCGCCCCGAGACATGTAATAAGGGGAATTGCTTTTTTTTTGCATATTTCTATTATCTCAATCTTTGATTTTAGGGTATCGATTGCATCAGCCACAAAATCAATATTTTTATCAGTTATTTCCTCTATTAATTCGCCAGAACAAAATTCATTTATTTCATTAACTTTTATATGCGGGTTTATAAGGCTGATCCTTTCTTTCATAAGGATAACTTTGGACTTGCCTATATGGTTAAGCAGGGCAGGAAGCTGTCTGTTTATATTGGATTCGGAAACTATATCAAAATCAACAAGGGTTAAAGAGCCTATTCCGCTTCTGGCAAGGGCTTCCGCCAGATAACTGCCTACTCCTCCCATGCCAATAACTGCGGCATGCTTTTTAAAAAGTCTTTCCTGGACTTCTTTTCCCCATATAAGTTCATTCCTGTTATATATATCTGTTAGTTTCATGCTCTTTAATTCACAGCAGGTTCAGATCTACACCATCTATACTATTTTACCTCAAACTTAAAGGAGATTATCCTTTAAAAATACATTATTTTTTGGAATAAAATTAAAGTCATAATTGAATTTTGATTCGTCAGGTCTCTTTATTAACGATGATTTTGATTGTCTTTGTCACTTCAAAAACTTTATAAAGTTTTTGAAGATTATACGGAAGACTAATTGATTTTAATTCTCATGACTAATATGCAAAATACATTTTGCGGGTATTATAATAAACATTGTGTTATTACTTTAAGTAAGGCATCTGATTTTAAACAAATCTTTAAATAGTATATCTTATAGATTTGTTCAGGCCAAAAAGTTTTTAACCGATGTTCATGGTAGATAAAATACTGTAAATAAAAAATAAATAATTTTAATTTTGATTTTGGAATAAAACAAAATCTGCCTCATGATCTCTTCTTCCCCGTTTTTAAGCGGGGCTTTTTTTTGGATAAAAAAGTGTGATAAAATCGAAACGTCGAATCATAGAAAGGAATCCCCGAATATGCTGGTTTCGTTAGAGTGGCTAAATGAATATGTGGATATATCTGATATAGAAGCGGAAGAAATTGCGCATGCCCTTACAATGAGCGGACTTGAAGTAGAAGAAATTGAAAAAACCGGTGCGGACTTTACTGACATAATTGTAGCGGAAATCCTGGAAGTAAAGCCTCATCCGAACGCTGATAAACTTCAGCTGGCAAGGGTTTTTAACGGTACAGAGAAAAAAGAAGTTGTATGCGGCGCAAAAAATATTGCAAAAGGCCAGTTTGTGCCATATGCTTCTATTGGTTCACAGGTAATAGACAGGAAAAGCGGTGAAAAATTCACCCTTAAACCGGTTAAAATCAGGGACGTGGAATCACAGGGCATGTTATGTTCTGCTGAGGAACTGGGGCTGGAAACCGCTGATTATCAGGAAGAAGACGGGATTTTGATACTCAGCCGTTTTAAGGAAAATCTCAAACCCGGTGAAGATGTAAGGAAAGTCCTGAATATTCAGGAGGATATCGTTTTGCATACTGCGCCAACCGCAAACCGTGGGGATGAAATGTCTTTAATCGGTATTGCACGGGAAATAAGCGCAATTTTTAACAAGCCTCTCAAGATTCCGGCGGCAAAAACTTATTCTGCAGCCGGTTCTGATAAGTTTGAGGTAGAGATAAAAGATTATGATACCTGCAAATACTATGCAGCAGGACTGATAAAAGATGTTAAAATCAAGCCCGGCCCGGACTGGATGACAAGAAGACTTGCTGCCTGCGGGGTCAGGAGCATAAACAATATTGTAGATATTACCAACTATGTCATGCTGGAATACGGTCAGCCTCTGCACGCTTTTGATATGGATAAGCTGGATGAGAATTATTTGTGTGTAAGAAGGGCTGCATCCGGTGAAAAACTGATGACCCTTGATGAAATCGAGAGAAACCTGGCTGAAAATGCTGTATTAATTGCCACAAGAAACAAAGCAGTAGGACTTGCGGGTTTAATGGGCGGGTTTAACTCGGAAATTGATGATAATACAAAGGATATTGCACTTGAGTCAGCGTACTTTACCCCGTCCACCAACAGAAAATCCTCCAGAAGCGTCGGTTTAAGAACAGAGGCTTCAGCAAGGTTCGAAAGAGGCGTGGATATTGAAGCTGTAAAACCTGCTTTAGAGAGAGCCATGCGGCTTATGGAAGAATACGCTGATGCCAGAATCGAAGGTATTGTGGAGACCGGTGAAAATAAACTTCCGGATATTGATATTACATTCAGGTTTTCACAGATTAAAAGAATTTTAGGAACGGAAATTCCTCAGGAAAAATGCGTAGAAATCCTGGAAAACCTTGGATTTGAAACACTGGGCCGGAACTCTTTTTCCGCAAAGTTCAGAGTGCCCAGTTTCCGGGCAAACGATGTTACAAGAGAAATTGATTTAATAGAGGAAATCAGCAGAATCAACGGTTATGACCGGATAGAATCCACTCTGCCTGCAAAAACTCAGATCGCTGAAATTTCCAATGAAACTCTGTCCATTAATAAAATCCACAGTTTGTTTATAGGCAAAGGGTTTAAGGAAGTGGTTACATCTTCTCTTATAGGCGAACCTCTCCTTAAATGGCTGGGGCTGTGGTATTCAGAAGAACAGGCAGTTAAGGTTTCCAATCCGCAGTCTGATGAATATACCATGTTAAGGCAAAACCTTATCCCCAGTATTGCACAGGTGGTTAAATATAATTTTGACCAGGGGCAGAAAAATCTCAGGATATACGAAATCGGAAAAACCTTTTTCTTTAAGGGAAATACTGATGAGAAAAACACCGGAACAGAGGAAAACAGAGTGCTTGCCGGTGGAATTACCGGAAATGTCAGCTCCACTTTATGGAAAACATCTCAGGAAACTGATTTTTACACTCTGAAGGGAATCGTTGAGGATCTAACCCGGGAATTTAAGCTGGAAAACCGTATTGAATACCAGCCGGTAGCGGATGTTCCATACCTGCATCCGGGCAGGACCGCACAACTAAAACTTATTGATAAACAACCGGTGATTTTGGGGACTATTGGTGAGTTGCACCCGGATATTGCGGCCAGGTGCAAGTTTAACCAGCCGGTTTACCTTTTTGAAATTAATCTGGAAGCACTACTCAATGCCATAACATACACAGTGCCCAGATACAGGCAAATTCCGCATTATCCTGCAGTTAACAGGGATATTGCATTTATAGTGCCGGACAGCGTGAGTTATCAGGAACTTGCCCGGGCTATCAAAAAATCTTCTTCCAAATTATTTAAAAAAGCTGATATATTTGACCTGTATCAAGGCGAACACGTGCCTGAAGGCTCAAAAAGCATTGCGTTCAGGATTACATTGCAGGACCCGGAATCTACTCTGGTTGATGAGGTAATTGATTCAGAAATTTCAAATATTAAAAACGGCCTGAAAAAGATATATGCAGATATTAAATTTCGCGAATAATAACGTGAATTCTATAATTCATCGTTTGTATTGTTCAGGATATAGATACCCATTTTCTTATCAACCTCCAGGATATGCTCTTTAAACCAGTTCACAATAATAGAGCTGAGTTTTTCCAGATCTTCTTGAGACGGGTTATTTCCAATACTGTGTTTCAGGTTGTTTAGTTTGTCTGTAAACCTTGAGTGCATTGCTTTATGTTCTTCATATCCGGGATAATTGTATTTTTTCTGATAACTCTCTTCGATGTAAAAATGGTTAACTACATATTTGCATAAGAAATCCAGTGCTTCTTTTACAGTTTTATTATTATTTGTTTTCGGAGAAGAGCACAGTTGAGCCGCAACATCGAGCAGTTCCATATGTTGATTATCTATCTCTTCCAGCCCGGTTTTATAACTGTCGTCCCAAAGAAATGACATATAACCACCCTCTTTTTTCCAATAAACCGAATTATATTATATTTAACCGAAAAAATTAAGAAAAAAATAACAAATTATGATTTTTTTCATAAATTTACTGCAAGATTCCTGTTACTTACACAGATTAACCGGTTTAATCCAGCCCTGCATAGGATCAACAGGAGTCCCGTTTACATATAATCCCCAGTGGAGGTGCGGTCCTGTGGCAAACCCGGTCATTCCCACTTCACCGATTTTTTGGTCAGCTTTTACTATATCGCCTTCTTTTACATCAACTTTTGAAAGGTGAATGTATAATGAAGTCAAACCCTGTCCATGGTCAACTGCAACACTTGCACCGTGGAGCCGGAAGGTATCATCAGCAAATATTACTTTGCCGTCTGTAATAGAGCGTACAGGTTCACCGGTAGGGGCTTTAATATCCACACCTTTGTGGTAATTACCGGAAAATTCTCCGTTATAATATCTTCTTACACCGAATTCAGAAATTATACACCCGTCAGCAGGACTGTTATAAGGCGGTTCAGCCCTTAGTTTAATATCTGTTAGCGTATATTTTGCCCTTCCGATTTGTCTCAACTCATGCGCTGTTGCTCGAAGTCCGGCCATACCTTTGGTGACTGTGATATATTGTTTGGGGTGGTCTTTTGCAATTACTGATATATAAGCTTTATCTTTCAGATTTCCGTTTTGATCAGACATGTAAATTTTGTATTTACCGGGTTTTTCAAGAGTATTTATCCCTAACAATCCGGTATACTCATTTTCTCCGGTCTTAAAAATTTTATATTTTTTGTTTTTATAACTAAATACCGGATCCCTAAGCTCATCCGAAGTTTTAATCCTGATAAAAACCGTTTCTCCCTGTTTTACTTCTTCATTGGGAGTTACGGAAACTTCTTTTATTGCTGAACCTTCCGCCAGGCAGCCTATTTTAACAGAAAATAACGCCAGTAAGGCAATTATAAGTAAAGAAAACACTAACCCTTTTTTCATAAAATCTCCTTCATTCCTTTTCTAAAAATTATAAAATACTTTATAAAAAATTTTTACTCATTTAAAAAAGTCGGGATTTCCTAATCGGAATATTTTTCAAAAAGGTCAGGGCGTTTTTGTTTTGTCCTTAAAATAGCCTGCTCCCGCCGCCAGTTAGCAATTTCTTTGTGGTTTCCGGAAAGCAGCACATCAGGGACTTTTTTCCCTCGAAAGTCATAAGGCCTTGTATAATGAGGATATTCAAGCAAGCCTTCCGAAAAACTTTCTTCCAGCACAGAGTCATCTTTGCCTAAAGCACCGGGCAGCAATCTGGTAACCGCATCAATTATGCACAGGGAAGCAAGCTCCCCGCCGGTAAGTATAAAATCTCCCAGGGAAATTTCTATAATCCCGGGGATTTCCCTTATCCTTTCGTCAAAACCTTCATAATGACCGCAAATCATAATTAACTGATCTTTATGCGAAAGTTGTTCGGCTTTTTTCTGGTTAAAAGTCTCTCCCTGCGGTGTAAGCAGAATCGCTGAGAAGCTACCTGCCCGTTCTATAGATTCATAAGCATCGTAAAAAGGGGGGCACATCAAAACCATACCAGTTCCCCCGCCGTATGGTGTATCATCAACTTTTTTATGAACATCATGCGTAAAATCCCGGGGGTTCACGGTATTTACGGAAATAATCCCCTGTTTCTGCGCCCTGCCGGGAATGCTGAAAGAGCAGTAATTCTTTATTATGTCAGGAAAAAGCGTGATAATATCAAACTTCATTATTTTTCTATTAAACCTTCAATTTTATTGATGACTACTTTACCCTGCTCCATATCCAGCTCAGGAACAATTTCCTTTTTAAAAGGAACCATATGTTCTTTCCCCTCACTATTTTTAATGAACAAAACATCCTGTTCCTTTATGTTCATAACCCCGGAGATTTCACCAAGATAATTTCCATCAGTATCATAGGCTTTTAGCCCTATCAGATCAGAAACATAATATTCATCTTCTTCAAGATACTTTGTTAATTCTTCTTTAGGTAATTTTAGCAACCAACCTTTTAATTCCACTGCCTCATCTACCGAATTTATTTGCCTGAACTTAATAATCACAAATTTTTTATGAAATCTGCTCCGTTCTATATCCAGCTTGCGGATCTCAGAATCCTTTACAGCATAGATTTCCTTTATTTCAGAAAATAATTTTTCGTTACCTTCAGTAAAACCGGCTTTTACTTCGCCCTTTATTCCCTGAAAATTAAGTATCTTCCCTACAGATAAAAGCTCTTCCAAACTTTTTCACCCTATTATTTTGTTTACAGGAAAGGATTTTAGCATGGAATAAGGTCATTTGGTAGTTATATTTTCCCTGCCCAAAAATAAACTCAAAAATAAAAGTTAAATATATGCTTTGGAATACCTGAGCAGGTTTAAAAGGTATGCACCATATTCGCTTTTTTCGTATAATTTAGCGATATTTTTCAGTTTTTCTGCGTCAATATAGCCCATTTTATATGCAATTTCCTCGGGACACGCAACTTTTATGCCCTGGTTTTTTTCAATAGCTTCAATATACTGGCTTGCCTGCATTAAGGAATCATTGGTGCCTGTATCCAGCCATGCAAAGCCCCTACCCAGAATCTCCACATTTAACTCCCCCCTATCGAGATAGATTTTATTAAGGTCAGTAATTTCCAGCTCCCCTCTGGCAGAAGGTTTTAAGTTCCTGGCAAGCTCCACCACCTGATTATCATAAAAATACAGACCGGTAACCGCATAAGGAGATTTAGGTTCAGCTGGTTTTTCTTCGATGGAAAGTACATTCATATTATCGTCAAACTCCACAATCCCGAACCTGTTAGGGTCTTTAACCCTGTAGGCGAATACTGTACCGCCCTGCTGCGCAGAAGCTGCTTTTTGCAGGAGTTCCGAAAACCCTCTACCGTAGAAAATGTTATCCCCAAGGATCAAAGCCACGTTATCATCGCCGATAAAGCTCTCACCTATGATAAAAGCCTGGGCAAGCCCGTCAGGCGAAGGCTGGACAGCATAGGAAATGTTCAGGCCAAACTCACCCCCGTCTTTAAGAAGGTTCATGAAGCGTGGTGTATCTTCCGGGGTGGAGATTATAAGTATTTCTGTAATCCCTGCCAGCATAAGTACGGACAAGGGATAATATATCATGGGTTTGTCATAAACAGGCAGTAATTGTTTAGAAACCGCTTTTGTAACCGGATAAAGCCTTGTGCCGCTGCCACCGGCAAGTATTATTCCTTTCACTCTCGCTCCTTTGATTGGGTTATAAAAGTAAATTATAGCAAAAAAGCAATTTTTTAAAGCCCTTTGTTTTTATATTAAAAAGGGAAGTTATAGAGGAGTTCTGGTATGGGTATTAGGGTAAATTTATCTGATTTAGTTCAAAATAGGGGTGAACGTTCAAGATTAAATGTAACTACGCTAAGCACAGATGAAGTGGAAGAAATTATTGTTAATAATGATACAGGAGCATCTCCTGAAGAAATTTTTAGAACTTATGACCCTTTGATAACAGAAACGGAAGCAATAAATTCTCCTCTTTTTAACGCCTGGTCCAATCACCCTGAAAATATTGACGGGGATAATGAATTTATAATGCCTTCTGCTGAAGCGGTAAGGGACCAAGGCATTCTTCCTTTTCTTGGAAATAGAGAGACCACCTATTTAGCTTTTCCGGAAGATGACAGAATTTTTAGCAGAAGAAATGGTGAAGATCAAACTTCACTTTATAATGAAATCAGAGAGGAGCTTGCAGCGCCGAACGGGGAATTCAGCCCATATTTCAGACAAGGGAGTACAGGTGATTGCTGGCTATTGACAACCCTGTTTTCTCTTGGGGATAGACCGGGAGGAAGACAAATTCTTGATGAAATGATGGAAATTAATCCTGACGGCAGTGTAACTGTTCATTTCAGAGGCTCAGGAGATGAATATACAATAACTGCAGAAGACGTGGCTTCACATGAAACCGGAGAAGAAAGACTCTCCTCCGGAGATCCTGATTACAGGGCTGTGGAAAGAGCAATGAATTTGCATTTATCAAAACTGCATGATGCGCCTTTAAGTGATTATTATCTTAGGCATTATCAACAAAGCAGAATAAATAACCCGGACAACCCTGTTACAAGAGGAGGATGGATGCATTCACAACCAATAAGGGATTTACTTGGAGGAGAAACCGGCTTCTTTTCTGCCAGGTACGAGGATGAAAGTGAATTCACTGAAGAAGTTCTGAATATGTCTGCTTTAGGTATGGATTCAGTCGGAGCTTTAGCTCTATATGCAGCGTCAAATGAAACCAGCGATCGGATAACTGAACCGGGATTTATATTAAGACATGGTTTTCATCCCACAGAGCCTGCTAATATGAATTTACATACTAATCATGCATATGCTATAACCGATATTGACCGGGAAAGTAGAACCATATCCATTGTAAATCCTCATAATGCTTCAAGAACCACTACATTAAGTTATGATGAATTTATAAATTTTTTTAACAGGGTTCAATTCGCACACGAAGCTAGCAACAATTCTGAGCCGATAAATATAGCTGAAATATGGGAACAAAATAATAGAGACAGACTATTATATTCTCTTGCAAACTATTATAAAAATATGCCCGACGAAAACCTATCTGCTCCGGATATATTAGAAGAAAATCCGTACGATTCAAATCGATATTAGGTCAAGTTATTCTGTTTTCTTTGCTCTATATACTTTTCCAGCGATTCTCTCCAGTCAGGACACAGACCGGCGTTGTCCATAACCGAATAAGCAGGGCGCTTTGCCGGGCGTGGAAATTCCTCACTGGTAACCGGGATTATTTTTACGTCTATGTTCATCAATTCCATAATCTTTGCGGCAAAACCATGCCAGCTTGTATTGCCTGACCCGCAGATATGGTAAATTCCATAAGCGGGCCTGTCTTTTATAAAACTGATCATTACTTTTGCAAGTTCCACTGTCCAAGTGGGGCAACCGATTTGATCATCCACAACCCGCAGGACGTTGTCATTGCGAGGAGGGAATTTATTCCCGACGTGGCAATCTGTACCTTTCAATGCAAGTCCTATCATGGTTTCCACAAAATTCTTGCCGTAAAGCCCGTATAACCAGCTTGTCCTGAAAATATAATATTTCGGGTTATTTTCCTTAACCGCAATTTCCCCTTCCAGCTTGGACTTTCCGTAAAAATTCACCGGGCATACCGGATCATCTGGTTTATACGGGGAAGTTGCAGTACCGTCAAACACATAGTCTGTACTTATATAGAAAACCGGAATTCCCATCTCGCCGGAAATTTTTGCTATGTTTTCACTACCGGTTTTGTTGATGAGCATTGCCGTATCCTGCTCGGTTTCTGCTCCGTCAACATTTGTATATGCAGCGGCATGTGCTATATAATCAGGTTTTTCCGCCTCAATAACAGCCTTAACCTCGGTTATTTTTGTTATATCCATATTATGAAGGCCAGCTTCAAAGACCTCAAAACCTTCATCCTTCAGCATTGGGCATAAATCCTGCCCCAGCATACCTTTTGCACCTGTTGCCAGAACCTTTGTCATGACCTGACCTCCTGCGCAATTTTTTTGCTGATAAGTTTTCTTACCCATTCCGGGTTATTTATATACCAGTCAATTGTGGTTTTTATGCCTTCTTCAAACTGCATTTCCGGCTGCCAGCCAAGTTCCTGTTGAATTTTTGTACTGTCTATGGCATATCTCCGGTCATGCCCTAACCTGTCTTCCACGTATTTTATAAGGGATTTGGGTTTATCCAGGGCATTCAGTATAATTTCAGTTATTTCAAGATTAGTACGTTCGTTGTTTCCGCCTATGTTGTATACTTCGCCTTCCCTGCCTTTATGTAATACAGCGTCAATTGCCCGACAGTGGTCGTATACATACAGCCAGTCCCTTACGTTAAGTCCATCTCCATACACCGGGACATGCCTGTCCTGAAGAACGTTTGTAATAAACAACGGAATTAATTTTTCCGGGTACTGGTAAGGACCGTAGTTGTTGGAACAGCGGGTTATCAGCGCCGGTAATTTATAGGTTTCAAAATATGCCCTGACCATCATATCAGCGGACGCCTTGCTCGCAGAATACGGGCTGTTGGGAGCAAGCGGGGTGTTTTCGGTGAAATAGCCGGTTTTGCCAAGTGAGCCGTATACTTCGTCTGTAGAAATTTGGACATATCTTTGGATTTTAAACTCTTTTGCCCAGCTGAGAAGGTTCTGGGTGCCAAGTACGTTGGAAATAACAAAAATTTCCGGTCCGGTTATGCTCCTGTCCACGTGGGTTTCCGCCGCAAAGTTAAGACAAGCGTCAACTTCTTCCATCAGTTGTGGAACCAGCTTTTTATCGCAGATATTACCCTGTACAAAACTATAGTTGGGATTGTCTTCCACGTCTGTAAGATTATCGAGATTGCCTGCATACCCGAGGATATCCAGGTTAATAACCCTGTAATCAGGATATGTGTTTAATATATGCCTGATAAAACAGCTTCCTATAAATCCGGCTCCGCCTGTTATCAATAATTTCATTGTTTACACCTTTATTATTAAGTCTTTTAAAAAAGGTAAGTTTTTATCTTTTTCAGAAACCACAGGGTTTTTTATCTGCCAGTCAACCCCGATTTCCGGGTCGTTCCATCTGATTCCGGTGTCATGCTCGGGGGAATACTCTTCAGATGCCTTGTATAATACCTCTGCTTCTTCAGATAATACTACAAACCCGTGAGCAAATCCTGTCGGAATATAGAGCATACGTTTGTTTTCCTCAGAAAGCTCAAAACCAATCCATTTCTTAAAATTTCCGGAATCAGGCCTTAAATCCACGGCCACATCAAAAACTCTTCCCTGAGTGCAGCGCACAAGCTTTGCCTGGGCTCTGGGGTCTTTCTGATAATGCAGCCCTCTTAGAACTCCTCTGGTTGATCGGGAGTGGTTGTCCTGCAGGAAATTAACTTCTATACCATTGGCTTTAAACTCGGATGTTTTATAGGATTCCATAAAAAATCCCCGTTCATCACCAAAAACCCTGGGTTCTGCCAAAATCACCCCGTCAAGCTCGGTTTTTATAAAGTTAAAAGGCATATACTCCCTCCAGACTATAAAATTTATAAAAAAATATTGTGTAAATCAGGGCTAATCTTTAGAATAAATAATAATACAAGAAAAAAAATATTCATAATAAGTTTAAAAAAAACAGAGGTTGTTATCTATGAAAGTATGTAAAACCTGCGCAGGCGGATGTTGTCGGGCGTTTAACGTTCCAATTACCGGTTTTGATATCCTGAGAGTGATGAGAACTATTGATATAGACCCTTTCTTCTTTTGCGGAGTAGAAGAGCTAATGGGTGAAAGGCTGGAAAAAGGGCTGGGCAAAGACCCGCTGTTTTTGTTCACCGATTCCGGAGAACCCCGGTATTATGAAATTTTCCTTAAAAGGGTTTTAAGCAGGTATTTTGAAGGCACTCATAAGTGTATATTCCTTCAGGAATGGGATGCTAAAGAATACAACTCAGAAGAACTCGAGGGAATTATTGGCAGATGCGGGATTTATGACTGTCGTCCGCTGGCATGCAGGAATTATCCGGCTAAAATCGATAAAAATAAACAATTATTTATGTATGACCCGTATTATGAACATACCGATCCTAATAATAAACGCTGGGCCAGCTTGCCTTACGGATTATGCCCCCGTCCTGTAGAAAAAGAAGATTTTCGTGCAGGTGTTGATGAATACATAAGAAATCTTACCCATGCTGACCATGAATTTGAGTTTTTCCTGAAACTTTCTGAAAAATGGAATAAAAATCCTGATATTTCAGACAAGTTTGTGGAGTTTCTCGAAGAAGAATACAAAGACAGGCTGCCTTTTAAAATGAAAGATATGGCCTGAACCTTACATCTGTCCTTTTTATTCAGTATAACAATTAAACTAAAAAAAGCGGTAAAGCGATGTTTTCCGAGCAGTTGGTTTAAAGTATGTTATGAAAACATTAAATTTTTACGGCTGATAGTGATATAATTATTTTTGTTTTAAATATGATTTCAGGAGGAATTTGAATAATGGAAGCAGTCAGGAACTTACAAAACAATATTAATGCAAAAACCTGTGTAAAAATTATCGCAGGTATCGACAACTATGATGTTGAAAAAGTTTTAAAAGTAGTTAGAGCAGCAGACAGAGGCGGCGCTGATGCTGTAGATGTTGCTGCAAGGGAAGATATTATAAAACTTGCAAAAGAAAATACAGATCTTGCAGTGTTTGTGTCCTCTACAGAGCCGAAAGACCTTCTTATGGCTAAGGAAAACGGGGCTGATGTTCTGGAAATAGGTAATTTTGATGCTTATTATAAAAAAGGCATAAGAGTAACCACAGAAGAAGTCCTGAAAATAACCCAAAAAACCATAGAACTGATTGGAAATGATATTATGCTTTGCGTTACAGTGCCGGGACATATTGAAATTGCTGAACAGATAAAGCTGGCCGAAAAACTGGAAGCTATGGGCGTTGATCTTATACAGACTGAAGGGGCTTCTACTGTAGAAGCAAAATCCACAGGCGCAAGGGGCTTGATAGAAAAAGCAGTTGTTTCTGTGTCAAATACAGTTGAGCTTTGCAAGAACGTTGATATTCCGGTAATGACTGCCAGTGGAATAACTTCTACTACTGCACCCATGGCATTTGCTGCGGGAGCCAGTGCAGTGGGGGTAGGTTCATCCGTAAATAAATTATCTTCAGAAATTGAAATGCTCGCTACCATCAGATCTATTACCGAAGCAGTAAAAGTCAGTAAAAATTCTGTAGAAAATATACATAGTTAATCCGAATAAATTAATATTCATACCCAAAAGTACTGGTTATCCCGGTACTTTTGGGTTATAGATTTGCTGTTATTTTTTTAATCCTATACCTAAATGAGTTATAGTAAAACGAGTTTATTTTTAGGAAAACCGGCATGAATGAGGTTATACTCCCGCTTAAGCCGGGCATTAATGAGACTATGCTCCCGCTTAAGCCGGGCAAAGCCCTGCTTTAAGAAAAATAAACTCATTAGGTATTAGTGTTCTAAAAAAATAAACGATAAATAAGAAATTTTATTCAGAAACTACCAAAACTGATAAATTTTAAAAAACCTGTATAAAAAAGCGGTGGCAAAGCCACCGCCACCTCCAGGTGGGCGGGCAAGGTTTTTTAAAATTTTGCAAAAGTATTTAACGGAAACTTATTAAGACCACTAATAAAAAGTCCTTAATACTAAGACTTTTTAGAATTTACTGCAAGATTCCTGTAAGTTTATACAGGATTAAGGTTTTGTTTCAGGGCCTTTTTTAAATACAGCCCTGTGTAGGAAGTTCCCTTTTCCGCAACAGTCTCGGGGGTTCCCTGAACCACGATCTTGCCCCCGGCATCCCCGCCTTCGGGACCCAGGTCAATTACCCAGTCAGAAACCTTAATTATATCCATATTATGCTCAATTATCACCACTGTATTGCCGGAATCCACAAGTTTATTCAGGATTTCCACCAGCTTGGACAAATCATGCCAGTGTAAGCCCACAGACGGCTCATCCAGAAGGTACAGGGTTTTTCCTGTACTGCGTTTATTTAACTCTGACGCCAGCTTAACCCTCTGTGCTTCCCCGCCGGAAAGCGTAGTTGCGCTTTGCCCGAGTTTTATGTAATCCAGTCCCACTTCATGCAAAGTTTTCAGCCTTGAAGCAATCTTGGGGATGTTCTTGAAAAATTCGTATGCCTCTTCAACAGTCATATTAAGCACATCAGAGATTGACTTGCCCTTATATTTAACCTCAAGGGTTTCCCGGTTGTATCTTGCGCCCTTGCATACCTCGCAGGGGACATATACATCCGGCAGGAAGTTCATTTCTATCTTGATAATCCCGTCGCCCTTGCAGGCTTCGCAGCGTCCGCCCTTGACGTTAAAGCTGAACCTGCCCTGCTGGTAGCCCCTTGTTTTTGCTTCGTTGGTCATGGCGAATAATGCCCGGATATGGTCAAAAGTTCCGGTATAGGTTGCGGGGTTGCTTCGGGGGGTTCTGCCTATAGGACTCTGGTTGATGTCTATGATTTTGTCGATATTCTCCAGCCCTTTGACTTCACGTACTCCTTGCGGTTTGGGGTTGTTCCTGCCGAGATGGTACTTGATGTAAGGCTGTAATATGTCAAAAATCAATGATGACTTGCCTGAACCACTGACACCTGTGATGGAAACAAACTTGCCCAGCGGAATTTCCACATCCAGGTTTTTGAGGTTGTTTTTATGCGCATTAACAATTTCAATTTTTTTGCCTGAACCTTCCCGCCTGCTGCCGGAAATTTTAATTGCCTTTGCACCTCTTAAATACTGGCCGGTAAGGGAATTTCTTTCTTCTTCTATGTCATAAGGCGTACCTTCAGCGACAATTTCGCCACCGTGCGCACCGGCTTTCGGGCCTATATCAATTACCCAGTCAGCCCTGCGGATAATTTCCTCGTCATGTTCAACTACTATAAGTGTATTTCCGATATTTCTCAGCCTTAATAACGTGTTCAGAAGCTGTTCGTTGTTTACCTGATGAAGCCCGATACTCGGCTCATCCAGAACATATAGCACTCCGGCAAGCCCTGAGCCTATCTGTGTGGCCAGTCTGATCCTCTGGACTTCCCCGCCGGAAAGCGTGCCTGCCATCCTGCCGAGGGTAAGGTAATTTAACCCCACATCCAGCAGGAATTTGAGCCTTTCCCGGATTTCCTGCAAGAGCTGTTTTACTATAGACATCTGATATTCGCTGAGCGATAGAAACAGCCCGGAAATGAACTCATAAGTATCGTTTATGGACATACCACAAACATCAGCAATGGATTTGCCCTGGATTTTCACGGCAAGCGAAAAGTGTTTAAGCCTCTTGCCACTACATTCCGGGCAGTCAATAAAATCCATATACTTTTCAATTTCTTCTCTTACCCTGTCTGATGCAGATTCGTTGTAGCGTCTTTTCAAATAAGGGATTATACCCTCATATCTTGACCTGTATCTTTTCCTGAACCTGCGTTTAAAGTCCTGATGGCTGAGCATAAGCCCTTCACCTCTGCTGCCGTACAGGATAATTTTTTTATGCTCTTCGGAAAGTTTTTCAAAAGGCTTATTCATATCAATCATATAATGACCGGCAACCGAGGATAAAATATCCTGGTAATAAGGGTTTCCGGTCTTTGCCCAGGGGTAAATCGCCCCCTGTTTAAGTGATTTTCTCTCATCAGGAACAATCAAATCAGGACTGATTTCTAAGTGGGCGCCGATACCGCTGCAATGTGAGCATGCGCCGTAAGGGCTGTTAAAACTGAACATCCGGGGTGATAATTCATCAAAGCTTAATTCGCAGTCAGGACAGGAAAGTTTTTCCGAGAAAATGATTTCCTCGTCGTCTATCAGATCAACAATTACCAGTCCTTCGGATTTTTTAAGCGCCGCCTGGGTGCTTTCTGCAATCCGTGTCCGGGCGGAATCCTTGACTATGATCCTGTCCAGTATTACTTCTATATCATGTTTTTTGGTCTTGGCAATTTTTATATCATCTTCATCGAGGTTATAAACCTTACCGTCAACCCGCACCCTGATAAAGCCTTCCTGTCTTAATTCACTGAAAAGCCCTGAATATTCACCCTTCCTGCCTCTTACCAGAGGTGATAAAATCTGGATTTTTGTCCCTTCCGGCAGGTTTAAAATACTGTTTACTATCTGGTCAAGAGTCTGGGGCTTAATTTCCCTGCCGCATTCGGGGCAGTACGGAGTCCCCACCCTTGCAAATAATAATCTCAGATGGTCATAGATTTCCGTAACAGTTCCCACGGTTGAGCGGGGGTTATTGGATGTTGATTTCTGGTCAATGGAAATCGCCGGGCTTAATCCCTCGATACTTTCCACATCAGGTTTGTCCAGCTGACCTAAAAACTGCCTTGCGTATGCGCTGAGGCTTTCTATGTATCTTCTTTGTCCTTCGGCAAATATAGTATCAAATGCAAGAGAACTCTTCCCTGAACCGCTTACTCCCGTAAATACCACAAGCTGGTCTTTAGGAATGGTTACGCTTACATTTTTGAGGTTGTGCTGGTTCGCTCCCCGGACAACGATACTTTCGTTTTTCATGATCTGTCTTTATAGATTTATGTACCCTTAGCACTATTATTATACAAATCACATAAAAAAAAGAAAATTTTTAAATTTTGAGCATTTTTTTTACTTTACATGTTTTATCCTGATAGTTGGAAAATAAGCTGAATAATTATCATGTCTGTTAATTCATATAATTTTTATCCATACAAAACAAAAGAACCGGGAAATTTTTCTTCGAAAAAAAACATAAAACCCGGAGGACAAAGGAATTTATTACATAAACCCCTTTCCTTAAGACTTAACCGGCAATTCAACGCTGTCCCCCTTATACTGCCTTTTAAGTCGAACCGGATATCAGAAAAAGATGAAAAATACATTGAATCCCTTGCCGCAAGTGTGGGTTGCAAACCCCGGCAGCTGCGCTCGGTAGCAGGTCCGGATGAACTAAAGTCCAGACTGAAAAAATCAAAGCCGGGAAATTTCAATCCTGCCAACTCTGAAACCGGGAAATTTAACATAAACCTTCATTTGCATACCACCGCCTCTGACGGGGAATTTACACCCGAAACACTTTTTGAAGAGGTAAGTAAACAGGTTAAAAACATGCGCAAAAACGGAAAAAACGATGATTTTATGGTCGCCGTAACTGATCACGATACTATGGACGGAGTTAAGAATGCGCTTGAATACATAGCTAAAAACTCTGATAAAATGGAAGGTATCCGGTTTGTGCCGGGTATAGAAATTAATGCCAAATATGAAAACCCCGAAATCTTAACCGGACCGGCACGGCCGGAAATCCTTGTTTACTGTGTAAACCCGTATGAAGGCAGGTTTTTTGATTTTATGAAATCCAAAAGGAACAGCCAGCGGGAATTAATAGGCTCTATTGTGCAGGAAGCCGGGGAAAAACTTGGTATACGAACGGAAGATTTCGGGGAATTCAGCAAAAATAATAAGTATTTAAGGGTACCGATGACCGGCACTATAGACTATGCAATGGGAATTTACCTGAAAAACAAGGGAGTTGATGAAACAAACATAAACAGCTTTTTAGGTAATAAAAAATGGTTCGTTGACAATCATATTACTGCCCATACACCCTCAGTGCAGGAAATTCTGGAAAATACCGGTAAAAATGAGGTGGCAAGTATTGCCCACCCAATCCGGATAAACTTTATGGATAAACTTAAAGATGGAACTACAGAAGGTGAAGCATTATTAGACTTTTTTAAAGACTTTAAGTCTATGGGAGGCTACGCAGCAGAGGGGAATTATCAGTTTGACCCGGATGTTGAAAAATGGATATACAATTTTAAAGGCTTAAAACTGAAAGAAAAAGAAGATATTGTTTCAAATTTATGTAAAATTGCAGGCTTAAAAGAATCCGGCGGGGTTGATAACCATGGCTCTAACCTGTTAAAAAGGATGTAGGTCAGTCTATAATAGGAGGTGGGGGCGGAAGTGTTCCGTCTTCGTAATTATAATCAGGATTTTCCGGAATGCGATTAATTGGTTTTGATTTTGGTTCAGAGTCAAAAGCATCTTTAGTTGCATTGTATGCGCTTTTTGAAACCACAACCACGCCCTTTGTGGTTTTCTTTACGACAAACCACCCTGCTTTTAGTGTGTATTTGGTTATGTAATAAGCCCCTTGGGCTGTGTATTGTATAACCCTATCAGCCACGCTTGATGCTGTCCCTGCTTTTGCCGGATGTGTAAACAGAAAACATGCGCATATAGCTATTAATACAGCTGTTTTTATGGAATTATTCATAAGTATGTTGACCAATTGCCCTTCTAATAATAAGTTATACTATTACGGCATTTTGCTCAACCTTTTTTTAACCCAGATTTAACCGGTGATGATAACCCCCCGGCCGTATTTATTTTCCAGCCTGTCCCATGCCTGTGATAATTTTTTGTTCTTCTCCAACTCTGGAACAGAAGAAAACAGGGACATCTGGCTCTCTTTCGTTAAGTCCTCAAGATAAATCCCGGAACTTCGATAAATTACATTCTGATTGTAAATCCTCTCAAAGACAAAGTTAACCGCCTTGATAATATCAAATTCCCAGTCAGTAGGCTGAAACAGCACTGCTTTTTCCACATAAACCTTAAAATCCTTTGTCCTGAGCATTACACCCGCAACTTTAGCCTTTAGCCCCAGCTTTCTTAGTTTTGTACAGGCCCTGTGGGTATGGTAATAAAGGGATTTTTTTATATAATTCTCATCCGAGGTAAACTTTGCAAAAGAACTGGTCTTCTGGATGGATTTTGGCGGGACATATTCGTCTGTTACCGGGTAAATACACTGTCCCATAAGCTCATATTTTAATTCCAGCCCTTTTTTGCCCAGCAGTTTCTTTATCCTGGAATCTTCGATCAGGGTAAGTTCATACGCTGTGCGGATTCCGTATTTGTTCAAAAACGCCGAAGTGTTACTGCCAATCCCCCATATATCAATCAGCGGGGTGTGTTTTAATTCATCAGATATTTCCCGAAAACCTATCCTGTAAAATCCTTCACCTTTCTTTGCCCTTTCTGTGGCAAGTTTGGCAAGGGTTTTGGACTGGCTTATCCCGATAGAAACCGGAATTCCCACTTCATCCTTGATTTTTCCTCTTATTTCCCGGGCAACTTCCAGATAAGGCTTTCTATACAACCTTCTCAGTCCTGTAAGGTCGAGAAAAGCCTCATCAACAGAATACACCTCCACTAGAGGGGAAAATTCCTTTAACCTGGTCATAACCCGGGCGGAAATTTCGCCGTATAGCGCCATGTTTCCTGACAGGTAAATTGCATTGGGGTATTCTTTTTTTGCCAGAAAAACCGGCATCCCCATTTTAATGCCCAGTTGTTTTGCTTCTCTGGAGCGGGCAACCACGCAGCCGTCGTTATTGCTCATAACGCATACGGGCTTATTCAGCAATGAGGGGTTAACCAGCTGTTCGCAGGATACAAAAAATGAATCACAGTCTATAAGCGCTATTTCTTTTGCCATCTTATTTCTCCTTAAAAAAAGGTAAACAGGCAGGCGGATAAAACCCGCCTGTTTTAGAAGAGTTAGTGATATTAGGGAGTATTATATTGTTGAGGTATTAAAACTTTCTTACTGAACCAATTACAATGCCGAATATTTCCATGCTCTGTTTTGCTTTGATAATTTCATAGTTTTTGTTTGCAGGTTCCAGATAAATCTCCTGTCCTTTCTTTCTGAATATTTTCAGGGTATATTCACCGTCTACGTTTGCCAGAACTATATCCCCGCTTTTGGGCTCTGATTTTCGCTTAATTATGACCATATCTTCCTCAAATATGCCTGCTTCTATCATAGAATCGCCGGAAACAGTAAACATAAAAGTTGAAGGGGAATCGATCCTGAATTCCTCATCCAGGGAAATCCTTTTTTCTATATAATCCTCGGCAGGCGACGGAAATCCCGCTTTTACCGGGGTAGTAAAAAGCACAGCCCCGAACTGGTCCGGTGCGATAAAGAATTTTTCGCCGATGCCTCTTATCAGCCCGGATTCCCTGAACTTTTTAAAATACTGCCACACCGAATTTTTGTGTTTAAACCCGAACTCGGACGCAATTTTTTCAAAGCTGGGGAGCGGTTCTTTGCCGTACGCCGCCTTAAGTTTTTCAAAAAATTCCTTTTGTTTTTGAGTAAGCATACATATTATTATAGACATTTGTCTATAAATGTCAACAAAAATATTAAAAAAACCCGAAACACTGAATTTTACAATCAGGCGGCATCTTTGCCAAAAAGAACCACAGGCAGGGTCTTAAATAGAATAAAAATATCCTTTAAATAGTTCCAGTCCCGCACATAATCAAATTCCAGCTCCACCACCCGGTCAAAGTCCTTAATCTTTGATCTGCCGCTTACCTGCCAGGGGCCGGTTAGCCCGGGCATGCCGGAAAACCTTACATAATGCCATTCCTTATACCTGTCCAGTTCCCTTGGAATTGGCGGCCTGAACCCCACCAGGCTCATCTCTCCCCTTAAAACGTTTATTAACTGCGCCAGTTCATCAAAGCTGTGCTTTCTGAGAAATTTCCCGACTTTTGTAATTCTGGGATCATCAAACAACTTAAACATACACTCATTGGTCTCGTTCTGTTTTATCAGATCTCCCAGCCTTTGTTCAGCGTCTTTATACATGCTTCTGAACTTGTACATGTAAAATTCCCTGCCGTTTTTTCCGATTCTTTTTTGTTTAAAAAACACAGGTCCCGGCGATTCCAGCTTTATAGCAAGGGCTATAAGCAATAATAAGGGGGATATAGCAATAATTCCCAGGGATGTCCCGATAATATCAATACACCTCTTTATAAACCATTGAATGGATTTTTCATTAAGCCGGGCATGTGTGTTTGCGTATAATAAAAAAAATTCCCTATTGTTACAGTATTCTTTTTTATAACACGCCTCGAGCCATTCTATAATTTCTGGAGGAGCGCCGGTTATACTGGTTTTAATATTCTTATCCGCTGCCGTCATTTTCTCTTCTTAAATTTTTACTTATCTTTTTATATAAAAATACTGAAAAATAAAAATTTACCTAAATTTTATTTAATTTAAAATAATAATGTATAAATTCCCGGATAATTTTTAAATGAAAAACCTGTTTAAAACCCCTCTAAGCGATAAAATAGTCGAAATTGGCCCTGGCAGGGAAGACCAGATAATTTTTGCTACGGAAACCAGTTGTGATGAAACAGCTGCGGCTGTAATTTTAAACGGCAGAAAAGTGCTTTCCAATGTTGTGGCTTCACAGATAGACATTCACCGGAAGTACGGAGTAGTTATCCCGGAAGTAGCGGCAAGGCAGCATCTGGAAACTATAAACGTGGTCATAGAAGAAGCCAGGGAAAAAGCAGGCATAAAAATGAAAGATGTTACAGCTTTTTCCGGTACAGTCGGTCCCGGACTGGTAGGTGCGCTGCTGGTGGGGCTTAATGCAGCAAAATCACTCAGTCTTATATATGACAAACCTTTTATAGGAGTGAACCATCTTAATGCCCATGTTTGCGCAAATTACCTGGAAAGCGATTTTGCCCCGCCGTTTATTTGCCTGCTGGTAAGTGGAGGGCATACCCAGTTAATCCGGGTGGATTCTTATTCAAAACAGGAAATCCTTGGGGAAACCCTTGATGATGCAGTGGGTGAGGCTTATGACAAAGTTGCAAGGCTGCTTGGTTTACCCTATCCCGGAGGCCCATATCTAGACAAACTTGCTCAACAGGGAGATAAAGAAAAATTTAAGTTTCCGGAAGCCAGTGTAGGAGATTATGATTTTAGCTTTAGTGGATTAAAGACAGCGGTGTTAAGAACATGCAGGAATTTTTCTGAAGAAGACCTGCAAAAAGCTGACATAGCGGCAAGTTTCCAGAAAATTGTCAGTGAAACCCTTCTTAAAAAAGCCTTAAAAGCAGCCAATAAAAATAATATTTCCAAAATCGCCCTGGCCGGAGGGGTAGCTGCGAATTCTGAAATAAGAAAGAAGTTTTTTATGCAGGAAAACAAAGGGTTTACTGTACATGCCCCGGAGTTTCAATTTTGTACGGATAATGCTGCAATGATAGCCAGTGGGGCTTATTTCAGCTCTAATATATCAAAAGACCTTGATATAGAAGTTTTTTCAAGAATGAAATAAGTTTCAAAACTCTAATTTTTCCCTAGCCGATATGCTGTAAAATTATTATTTAATAATTATAATCATTTGTATGAGCAAGGTAAATATAAAAAAAGAAGAATATACAAAACAAGATATTGTTTTCCTTTTAAAAACAGATGACCAGGACATAATCAATGAACTCTATGAGTACGCTGATAAAGTAAAAACCGAGTATATGGGAAACGTTGTTCACATACGCGCAATTCTGGAGTTTTCAAACAATTGCTGCCATAACTGCCTGTACTGCGGCATAAGAAAAGCCAATTACAAAATAAAACGATACAAAATTGAGCCGGATGAGATTATAAAATATGCGATTAAAGCAGATTCCCTGGGGTTTAAGACCCTGATTCTGCAATCCGGTGAAGACCCTTATTACACCGCCGAAATGATTGAAAATATAATAAGGGTAATAAAAAATAACACTGATCTTAAGCTTACCCTGAGTATCGGGGAAAGACCGGAATCTGAATACAGGAAGTTTAAAGAGGCAGGAGCAGACAGGTTTTTATTAAAACATGAAACTAGTGACCCTGTTCTTTATAGACAACTTCACCCTGACATGAAATATTCCAGCCGCATAAAATGCCTGAGGGATCTTAAACACCTGGGTTTTGAGACCGGCAGCGGAATTATGGTGGGGTTGCCGGGCCAGACTTTTGAGAGTATTGCCAATGATATCCTGTTCTTTGAAATGATGAATATAGACATGATAGGCATAGGTCCGTATATTCCACACTCTGACACCCCGTTGGAAAGAAGGTTCAATGAGGCAGGAGGGTATTTCGCCCCTGCTGTAGGAAATTTCGACGTGGAAGAACTTATCTATAAAGTTATAGCCATTTCCAGAATCGTGACTAGACATACCCATATTCCTGCAACTACAGGGTTTAACACTCTCAGCGACCGGGACATACGGGAAAAAGCATTGAAAAGAGGCGCCAATGTAATTATGCTGAACATTACAGATAATGAATTACGGGAATTTTACGAAATTTACCCGGCTAAAAAAGAACTGGCCCTGAAAAACACTGAAAAAATAGAAGATCTGATAAAACAATACAGCGATTATCAGATCGTATAAAGTTTTTAAATCCGATTAAAACAGCTCTGTCTAATATGGCTTTATTAAGATTAGCCGCATACAGCTTGACGTTTTTAAAGTTGGGTTCTTCTAAGGGAGCAACAAAAAATTCTTACTAAAAATTTTTTATTTGTTCCTTAGGCTTGCCCCTGACAGCTATTAGTGTTCTAAAAAAATAAACGCATTTCACTATAAGCCATGTCCGGAGGGGCTTGAGAATTGATGAAGGTTTCAGGATCCTGTCAATTTTGTTGCTTAATAACTTTTAATTTGAAGATTAATTATTTTTATGATTAATTAAAAAATGTTCGGGCTATACTATATAATACGCAGAGCGTTATACAGCTGAAGTTAAAAATAATTTTTATTAAAGTTCGGCAGTGGTATCAGCCTTTTAAAACCTTTTTTAAAGGCTGATAATTTAATTCTACTTAATTGTGATTGGCGAGAGATCGTGAAAACCCAAAAATCATATAAAATAAATTATTTTCAGGAAATAGATTCCACTAATATTTATGCAGTGAAAAATCTTGCGGATCTGACAAATGGGGAAGTGATAATTTCAAATGTCCAGACTTCAGGCAAAGGCAGATTAAACAGGGAGTGGGTTTCTGACGGAAAAGATAATGTATACCTGTCCATAGTACTTAAGCCATCTAAAACGATTAACAAAGAACTACCTTTAGCTAATTTAACCCAGTATATGTCGGTTGTGTTGTGTAAAGTTCTTGAAAATTACGGTGTGGAGCCGGAAATTAAGTGGCCCAATGATGTTCTGGTGAATGGGAGGAAAATTGCCGGAATACTTAGCCAGATTTCTGTTCATGGGGAAAAATTAAGGGGTTTTGTTCTTGGTGTGGGGGTTAACTTGAATTTATCGCAGGAAGATGCTGAAAAAATTGATCAGCCAGCTACCTCGCTTAATCTGGAGTTGGGAAAACCTGTAGATAAGAAGGCTTTTACAGAAGAGCTTCTGGATACATTTTTTGAAAATTATGAACTGTTTTTAAAAACAGGGTTTGGATTTATAAAGAAAGATTATATAAATAAAAGCGGATTTATAGGAAAAAGAATAGCGGTGAGATCCCTGGATTCTATAAATACAGGAGTGGCAAAGGAGATCGGGGAAGACGGATCTTTGATACTGGTAAATGATGATATGCAGGAAAAAATTATAACGATGGGAGACATTATATGCTTATAACCGGCACTTATTTAATGATTATAGGAATGATAGTGGTTATATCTTTTTTGTGCCTGTTAATCCTCACGATGCACGGTGTTGCGTGGGGATTAAAATATGTAAACAAATACATTCCGGAGGTTATACCGGAAAAAGACAGGTCAGAAAGGGTATTTGAACAACAGGATGAAATAGCAGTAGTTGTAGCAGCAGTTAATGCATATGTTAAAGGATAAGAGCGATGAGTAAAAAACTTGTACACGTAATGGATACATCCTTCAGGGACGGATTTCAGTCTGTTTTTGGAGCGAGAGTATTTACAAAAGATTTTCTGCCAGCACTTGAGTCTGCAAAAGACGCAGGTATCAGACATTTTGAGGCAGGCGGCGGTGCCAGGTTCCAGGCACTTTATTTTTATTGCAAGGAAGATGCGTTTAATATGATGGATGTGTTCAGAAGGACAGTTGGACCGGACATTGACCTTCAGACCCTTGCAAGAGGTATAAATGTTGTGGGACTGGAATCCCAGAGCCGTGACATTATTAAATTACACGCAAAACTGTTCAAGAAGCACGGAATTACGGTCATCCGTAACTTTGATGCTCTTAATGATGTTAATAACCTGATTTACAGCGGCCAGTGCATTGCAGAAGCAGGGTTAAAGCACGAAGTCGTAATAACCATGATGGAACTTCCTCCGGGAGCTACAGGTGCGCATACCCCTGAATTTTATATGCAGAAGCTGAGAGAGATTCTTGATGCTGATATTCCTTACCATTCAGTATGTTTCAAGGATGCATCCGGAACAGCAGCACCTCAAAAAGTATATGAAACCATAAAGCAGGCAAAACAGATGCTTCCTGAGGGGACTCATATAAGTTTTCATACACACGAAACCGCAGGAACATCTATCTTGACTTATAAAGCAGCATTAGATGCAGGATGCGAGGGGATTTCACTGGCGATGGCCCCGGTATCCGGCGGAACTTCACAGCCTGACATCATTACCATGTGGCATGCACTCAGAGGTACTGAATATGAGCTGGAAGGTGTTGATATAGACAAAATAAGGGAAACTGAACAGATTTTTAAAGAGTGCATGAAGGATTACTTTATTCCGCCGGAAGCAACAGCGGTTGAGCCTATAATTCCGTTTTGCCCGATGCCGGGTGGTGCGTTAACCGCTAATACCCAGATGCTAAGAGACAATAACATTATGGATAAATACTCTGACATTATCACGGCAATGGCAGAAACTGTAGAAAAAGGCGGATACGGAACTTCTGTAACACCGGTTTCCCAGTTCTACTTCCAACAGGCGTTTAACAATGTTATTTTTGGCCCGTGGGAAAAAATAGCTGAGGGTTACGGAAAAATGGTCCTTGGATATTTTGGAAAAACTCCAGTGCCACCGGATCCGGAAGTTGTAAAGATTGCTTCAGAACAGCTGGAACTTGAACCTACCACCAGAAATCCTCTCGAAATTAACGATGAAGACCCGAAAAAAGGTATTGATGCAGCCAAGAAACTGTTAGCCGCAGAAAACCTGTCTATGACAGAAGAAAATATCTTTATTGCTGCAACGTGTAAGGATAAAGGTATTGCATTTCTTAAAGGACAGGGGCAAATCGGGGTAAGAAAAGTTTCCAAAAAACAGGAAAAAACAACCAGTGTTCCTGACGGCTACACTGTAACAGTTAATAACAAGAAGTACAGTGTTGTTATGGAAGGAAACAAGGCTATTGTAAACGGAAAAACATATAACGTTGGGGTTAAAGAAGGACTTGACGAGCCTAAAGTTTCCCCGACAGATAAAAGCCGGGCTGCAACCTCGGATGCAGTTGAGGTAAAAGCACCATTACCGGGCAATATTCTTAAAATCACCTGCAATGTTGCTGACAGCGTAAAAGAAGGCCAGACAATAATGATTCTTGAAGCAATGAAAATGGAAACCAAGATTAAGGCGCCAAAATCAGGTACAGTTTCTTCACTTTCCGTATCAGCTGGCGATCAGGTAAACACAGGTCAAACACTGGCATGGATTGGGTAAGGGAGGCTTAACATGGATTTTCAACAGATATTTCAGGATATAGCAGCCTCTACAGGCTTTGCCCAGATTTCAATCGGCAATATTTTTATGATAATTATTTGCCTGCTCCTTATATGGCTTGCGGTTAAAAAGAATTTCGAACCTCTTTTACTGCTACCCATAGGATTTGGCGGACTCCTGGCAAATGTTCCCGGCGCAAACATAGCTGGTGATGTTATTTATAACGCTGCAGGACAGATTGTGCAGGAAGAAGGATTTTTGCATATAATTTTCAGGGCAGGCGTTGCTAATGGCTTGTTTCCACTGTTTATATTTATTGGTGTGGGCGCAATGACTGATTTTGGTCCGTTGATTGCCCATCCCAAGACTGCAATATTAGGTGCTGCCGCTCAGTTCGGCATTTTCTCCACATTGCTCGGCGCATTAGCACTCGGCGAATACGGAGGGCTTGATTTTGGGCTGAAAGAAGCATCCTCCATCGGTATAATAGGCGGAGCTGACGGACCTACCGCAATCTTTTTAACCTCAAAACTTGCACCGGAAATCCTCGGTGCGGTAGCGGTTGCGGCGTATTCATATATGGCGCTGGTTCCCATTATCCAGCCGCCTATTATGAGGCTTTTAACTACTAAATCAGAGCGCCAGATTGAAATGAAACAGCTAAGACCAGTTACTCAGCGGGAAAAAATCATCTTCCCCCTGTCAGTATTCTTGTTATGCCTGTTGTTCCTGCCACCGGCATGTCCTCTTATCGGTGCATTGATGCTTGGTAACCTTATGAGGGAAAGCGGCGTAGTGGACAGGCTTTCTAAAACAGCCCAGAACGAATTTATCAATATAATAACCATTCTTCTGGGAATTACGGTTGGCTCAAAGCTTCAGGCTGATATGTTCTTACAGGTAGAAACCCTTGGAATCCTTGTCCTTGGGCTTGTAGCCTTTGGTATAGCTACCGCATCAGGGTTATTGATCGCAAAAATACTTAATATATTCTCCAAAGACAAAATTAACCCGCTTATCGGGGCAGCCGGAGTTTCTGCTGTGCCTATGGCAGCGAGGGTTGTCAACAAGGTAGGTATTGAAGCCAACCCGTATAACTTTCTCCTAATGCACGCAATGGGGCCAAACGTCGCAGGCGTAATCGGTTCTGCGGTGGCAGCAGGGGTGTTGCTTTCGCTTGTCGGTTAGATAGCTGAAAGCACATATAAGGAACAAATAAAAAGTTTTTACGCCTAAAAATTTTCAAAAAATCTATATTTAACAAGTGCGCAGGCGTAGCCTGCGCCACCTATAGGGTGGTTGTGGGTGGGGATTATTTTGAAAATTTT
>Ga0081527_100307_pt1 | contig 30785 bp, 36 predicted proteins | sample HotLakmasection5_FD_70992 | JGI IMG/M metagenome (GOLD analysis project Ga0081527, IMG submission 70992) | Hypersaline microbial mat communities from Hot Lake, Washington, USA - Section #5 (SPADES assembly) (version 2) | ecosystem: Environmental > Aquatic > Non-marine Saline and Alkaline >... | reverse complement strand
ATTGTGGTTCTAAAATTAACGGTGACTCTGCTGAATTACCACCACCTGATTGATCTCCCGAAACAGATGAACGTAATCCACCTGCTCCGCCACCACCACCCATTCTCCAACCACCACCGCCACCACCTCCAACAACGAGATATTGAAATTCACCACCTGCTGTAATTTGAAACGTTCCTGAATTTTCAAAAACATGAACTCTATATGTATCAGAGCCTACAGTTATATCAAACACAGAATCACCACCTGTAGCTAATCCAAAATAGCTCATAACAGGCTTCCATGTACCATTGTCATTTACATGAGGAACAGATTTTTCAAGCCACACTCCACCTGTTTTTACCCAAACATTTTTTACTTCTGTCCAAGTACCGCTAATATTTATGTGAGTTTTTTTAGCCATTAGTCATGTTGTAAATAAATATCACCATCGGAGCCGCCTGATGGGTTTGCGGTTCCGTAAGTTATTTTTCTTTTTTGATCGGCATTTAATGAAGTTTCATAATTAGCAAGAGCATGATCGCCCCAACCATAGGCTGTTTCACCATTAAGGATTCGAGAATCATTACCCTCAGCAACGGTTCCAGTTGTGGTTCCAAAGTCCTTGTTAAACGCTGGATTTTTAGCAAAAGCAGGTTCGTAACTGCCAAAATCTGATATCTGAGATTCAGTGATTGAAAAGGCAGTCTCGTGTTGAGTAACACTGCTCTGTGAAATTCTGGCATCAGCAAACGTTCCAGTTGTAATTTTGGAAGCATCCAAGTTTGGGATATCACTTGAAGTAAGATCGACTGGACTCCAAGCTGTTCCATTGTAGTAAAGAAAGTTTCCAGTTACTGCACCTGTAACTACATTCGATAAATCCTCAAGATTCTCTCCAGAAATGTTCAATAAATAATTTTGCAAATCTGTGATATCGGATTCAGTATGCGTATGCCCAACAACCGCATAATTTCCAAGATCTGTGATATCTGCCTCAGTGTGAGTGTGATTAATACCCGACTTTCCATCAATCGCATTTTCAATCTGATCAAAAACATACTTTGTTGGAGCAAGTATTACTACCCAATCACCATTAGCATCAAAGTCAATCGCAGATGTTCCCTCTTGCGCTCTTGTAACAGTGATATCGTTTCCGGAATCAGCACTTGCATCCCTTCGCACAATTTCCATTCTCCCTGCTTTTACTGCATCTGCAGGATCACCTTCTTTTCTGTCAAAAATAACAAGGTTGTGATCTTTGGTAACTCCAGAAAACTCATTGTTATCCAACGTCAAAACTGTGCTTCCAGTTGTGTACGTTCCTGAAAGACTCGTTTTTAAAGCATTTCCAATTCCATCAATCATAATATCTGGTTTTTTCCGTGAATAAATCGAACATCAGAAGGCTCGCTTTTCACCGCATAAGGCTGACCTCCTTTTGTTCCCTCAGCGATAAATGAAGCCTGATATACATAGTTCTTTTTAGGATCCAGAGAACTGTGGCTATAAGGCAAATTCGCTTCTGTTACTTGATCCAGTAACTCAAGTGTTTTTACTTTTTTATCAGCAACAAATATTTTTATTGAATATCCATTTCGGTTAAGAACATCAATTTCTGCTGTCAAATAATCTGCAGACCTACTTACTACTAAATCTGGAATAAATTCAGGCGGATCCCAGTTCCAGTCAATAGCATAAGCATTCCCTTCGGCAACAGCTACAGATACTGTAAATACAGCCGTTCCAGAAACCTCAAAATCAATATCCCTTGAAAGTGCTTCTGCAGTTGCTTTCGCAAGATGCCATGTTATTTTCTGTAAAATAGAATTGGCAGTTGCTTCTGCAATGGCTTTTGATGGAATAAATGTAGCAGAACCAGATGGATTAAACTGAATGGATCGTGACTCTGCATTTGCCTGAGCTTTCTCCAGATCCCAAAGTATGGTTCCCTCTGGTAAGAAGTAAATGTAACTTGCCTCAGATCTTGCTAAAGCAGTGCTAATACTCCACGTTGCAGATCCAGACGGTGTGAATGTTATTGGACTGCTTTCTGCGTTAGCTGTCGATTTTACAACAATAAATTGTACTGTTCCAGATGCATCAAACAAAATCGTGTTTGACAGTGAATTTGCTAAAGCCTTCGCCACTGTAAACACAGCATTCCCATTTGGTGAAAATGTTACAGAATTTCCGCTCGATTCGGCTAAGGCTGAGGTTACATTCCAGACAAGAATCTTTTCAAGTAGGAATGTACCTCCATAGCCAGTATGTGAATAGGGAACGCATGCGTACATTACGATAATTGATTTACTACATCAGCAAGCCCAGAAACTGAAATCGCCAATGATATATCGGATCCGTTTGTAGGCAATACTTCACCTTGAAAGTACCCTACAAGAACAGAATCAGAATCATTTGTGTTTTTCACATAAAGGATCATAGCTCTTAGATCTTCATTCGTATCAATTGCAGTGTATGAAACATCATTGCAATCAAAATTCACTTTGTTATTAGAGCTATCTAAACTGATTGAGAATCCAGATACAGATTTCCTTTCATATCCTGTTCCGTTATTGTTGGTCACTTCATTTGTTATTTCACTGACATTCACATGGTTTGCATTGAAAGTATAATTTGAATCCACCAATAGAACCTCTAAAGTTCCACCTTCAAGATCCAGATTTTGCTTGAATGCTTGAAACAGAGCATTATTGTACCAATAGGCTGAACTTGCCATATCTTAGTTTATTACAGGTTGGTGTTACTTCTCAGCAGACTTTTTAACTTCTGCGAGTTTTTTCTTCAAGCCGTTGAGCCTTTCTTCTGCAAGCTCTAACTGGAATGCTTGATGCTCGACCTGATTTTCTTGTCGAGTGATTTCATTTTCAATCATTTGAATCTTTTTTTCTGATTCCATTTTCACCTTTGTTTGTTTTTAGTTGTTATCACTGAATGAACAATATACAATCATTTTTCAGCTTCTTCTTCCTCTGGAGTTTTTTTTTCTTTCTTTGCTTCATATAACCTTTTAAGTTTCGGAGTAGTCTCGTAATCAATCTTTCCATTCACAACCAACGATAGCGCTTCAATCCTGTCAATTGGAAGGTTAACTGGAAGAAATTTAGCTGGCAATGGCTGACAATTTACAGGCAACTCAGTTTCTGCAAACGTTGCTCTTTCAGCAGTAGTAAGTCCATCCCAAAAGGCTATCTCTGGTCTTACATTAATCTGGAATCTTTTTTTGAACGTTGTGAATCTTGGATTTGTACTGTCGTTCATTAGCTCGATTTCTTCAAGAGCTTTCCATACCAAAATCATTTGTGGAACTGTAATCTTCATAGTTTACCTGTCTTTAATGTTGATAACCAATCGTGTTGCTGTAACCGCTTGTATTATAACCAGATTTTGTAGCTTTTGCACGAAATTCATAATAATCATTTGGGTTAGGAAGCGCATTTGGCTCGACTTCAACATCATACGGTGTGCTTGAATTATTGAAATTGTAGGTTTGTGCATTGGTATTCCAAGCGCCACCGTTTACCCTATACTCAAAACTCAACCCTGTTGGTATCTCACCTGAAATGCTCCATATAATCGTGTACCTGCCTATGCTGTACCCTGTAATGGAATCCAGCGAAGGCGGACTTAATGTTCCCTGTTGTGTGGTCTGGCTGTACGCACTGCTTTGTTCATAGTAGGTTGACGTTCCAAACTTATTGTAATAATGGATTCTGTAACTGTACTCTGTCTGATCGTCAAGCCCACCGAGAGTCACCGTTGTAGATCCGTTTGATTTCGATACCCACCCGCTGGTTTCGATAATAGAAGGGTCACTGGCTGGATTCGCCTGAATCCTGACATACGTTGTAGTTCCATTCGTTGTAACATCAATATTTACAGTGATTGAATCGGAATCGGCTGAATCTCCTGTTCTGGTTACAACGGGCTGACCATAGCCATCAAAATCACTGAGTTTCCCTCCAGAACTTGGCGTTCCAAAAACAGCTTCATACATCCACCGCATACTGTTTTGAACATACAATGGATGAAATTCATCATACACATCCTGAAGCGAAAAAGGTGCTGATAGTGCCATTAGCTTAATATAAAATCGTTAGCAAAACAATTATTTCCTACCTGAACATTTCCATTTGCATTCACAAAGAAATTGCTTCCACTGGTTGCTACGTGAAAAATATAACTTGAAGTAGGCGAAACACCAATTCCAAGACGGGCAAACTCAACATAATCACCGGTTCCAAGATCAAGATTGTTTCTTGCAGTTGAAGCATTTGTTAGATCCGAGAGGTTATTACCCTCCAGTAAATATCTGGCATCATAATAAGATCTGGAATAGTTGTCCACACTTCCTAAACCAATATCTGCCTTATCAACTCCATGCGGATTATTATTATCTACTGAATGATTGTAAGCATCATCCCAATCTGAGATATCACCTGTTGTGATACTTTTCACATGCGAAGGAACAGATGGATCCTGTTCTGTTTTTATATAACCTTCTCCAGAGTGATCACCCCAACCATAAGCATTATCCCAGTTTGATTTATTGTAGCCTGACATCGGTGAAGTTTGAGCAAAGAAACTCTGGATCTCTGACTTACTGTATTGCTCAACATTTAGAACGTTTCCTAAACCAACATCAAACTTATCAATATTAATATCAAGTACTCCACTGTTTACGGAAAAATTACCTGATAAACTTTCAAATGGTTTGTCTGGAATACTCCCCCAAAGTATCACATCAACAGCACTGGCAGTAGTTGACATGATTTTCCAAACAGAGTTAATATCATCATAAATCAATTGAATGGATCCACGTTGAAGCGTTAAATCAGTTCCTCTGGGTGTCTCTATTCTGTTCGATGCAACTGCAGATCCAGACATATTTTTAAAGTAAAGTTCATACGTGTTCTCTGTGTTATAGATATGAATGACCTGACCATCATACCCTGCTGAAATTCCATGAATAGTCCTATCTGCACCACTTGTGGTTACCAGTAAAACATTATAGCTACTAACGTCAAGTGCTGTGGGGTTCGTGCTTATAGAAACATTATTCACCCTGTGACTGATCGTATTATATGTAACACCTGATTGAGTTCCTCCCCAAATATCTGCTTCACCTATCTCAATTTTAGAATTGGTTCCGCCCGTTAATCTGAATCCAATTTTAGAAACAGAATTAAAATCTGAACTTGAAAGCGTTCCTGCTTCCGCGTCAAACTCCATTCCGTTAATATCAACCATGTCGGCTGAAATAGTGATATTGGTTCCTTCTGTTACATCTGAACTAACATTAATAAAGGCAAGTCCACCATCCGTTTTTGCATAAATAAGGCTTCTGGCTTCATACTCATTAACGGTATTTGTGATACCTGCTAAGTTGGTTTTGACAGTACCATCATAAGGCACCCATTCAGGTACAGAAGCATCATAAGCATATGCATCCATCTTTGGAACACCAAGTGAATCAGTTGTGAGATCCAACCATACATCACCTTCCTCAAGCGGTTCTCCAGAAGGTCTTTCAGTAGGCTCAGAAAACGCCTTTATGATCACTCCCATATCCTGATTGATAACAGAAACAGAGCTATTTAATCCAGATATCGCAGTAGTATTATCAGAAACATCTGATTCCAGAAACAGAATGGAATTAGCATTTGTGGATATATCAGAAGTGTTTGTACTTACATCAGTCTGCAATGTAGCAATTGCACTTTCATTTGAATCAACCCTTAAATCCAGATCAGCAATGGCAGTAGAATTTGATCCAATAGATGAAACATTCGCATTAATTCTATCTGCCTCAACCGTGATCCTTGAACTTAATTTGTAGCTCGGTTCCTCAATCCAAGCATTTTCTGCTTCATATTCGTAATTCAGTGCCTGAGATTGGATTGTAAGCGTACCTGTTGAAGTAGTTAATGTTTGATCCCCATCAACTGTGACTAATTCGTTTTGACCTTTCTGATTGATTAATAAGAGCTTTTGCCCATTTAATAAATCTACATCTTCTGATATTTCATCCAGAGATATTGACGTTGTGGTTCCAGTAACATCGGCACTAATTCTGCCTATGGATTCTCCAGTATATTTTCCCTGAACACCAAGCTGAACGGTTGTGGGATCCATGAAAAAATACGATTGGATCTGTGATCCAGAAAGCACCACATACGTTCCCTCTGGTGCATCGACATTCCTTTCTTGAATTGGTGTAATTTTCCTGCCACCCTGATACGTTTGTAGATCTTCATCCGTGTAATCTGATTCACGATCCAGAGTGAGAATTACTGGATCTTTTACACCATCAACGGCAAGCATGAATTTCTGTCCTTCTCTTACTGGAACGTACCAGTTTATATCAAGCTCGGACACCGTTCCATTATAAGAACTCATTAATTGACCAACGGCATTTGACCTTGCAACGAACCGCACAAAATCTTTTACATTGACAATTCCAGAGATTTCTGTAATCCCTCTGGATTCAATAGACGGTTTATTTTGAGTTTCGTTTTTTGTGAGAAAATTACTGGCAAAAAAATCGTATAAAGTGGATCCTTTTTGAGCAAGTCTGGCTTTTGCCTTTTTAATCCCTTCACTGGTTTCTTCATACGATAATTCAATTACTCTGGCTGTGAAGTCTAACGCAAAAGATCCGTTTTTGTATTCATCTTTAACAGTTACATGGCTTCCGATTTCTACCAGTTTCTGATTCGGATTGTCATGCGTTGGATCATAGAACTCTACATCATAGATTTTTCCGAAATTACTGGCAATGGATTTCAGTTCCTTACTTGCTTCAATAAACAAGGATCTGGCTCCCATTAAATTTGAATATGGATATGCCGTTGGACTGTTTACCAGTGTCCACGCGTCCAAAATTACAGATGAATTTTCAGTAGTGAGAACTATTCTTAGTTTCGCAAAACCCTCTGCAGGTTCAATTCCCGAAACCATAATTCCAGTTGTGGTCGTGGCTGTAGAAATTGCACTATCTGAATCTGGATATATTGCTCCCTGTGAATCAACTAATTCAATTTTGTAGCCTCCTGATTCAACCCTGCCTGCAACCCAGAATGAAAAATACGGTCTGTCTGAATTGCTTTTTATGTCTATGTCAAACGCCTCAATTCCTTCGTCTGCATCCCCCTGAATCCTGACAGCTTTTTCACCAAATTCTGATAGGCTCCTGTCTGTTACCTGAGTTACTGTAGGCGATCCAATAACTTGAGTTCCCTTTGGAACGGATCCATCCATTTCACTAAAGTCTACACTCACACCGCTATCTTCAAGCAGGTTGTTGAATGGCGTGACATCAGTACGCCTGTATGAAAGTTCATTGACTCCTATTTCATTAACAGCTTCTGGATCTTCAATGTATGCAGACTTTTTTCCATTTCCGTTTAACGCAAAATACCCCTCACTGAGAGCAGAAGCATCTCCTGAAACAGTGACTTTGTTCGGGGTTTCTGTTGAAACAACTGGATAAAATCCTTCTTCTTTTGATCCGAAATACGGCAAGTTTGGATAGCCGTTTTTTACAATGCAGTTCCTTTGGAATGTTAGATCTGTCTCGGATCCGTTCACCGTACTGGTTTCTATATTCCATATAGCATCCTGAATATTGAAGGCTTCATTATCTGCACCACCCACAGGAACAATTCTGGAATAAAAGGATTCCTGCTGTGCAATTTTTGAGAGCTTTATTCTATTTCCATAATCACCACCCATTCCAATAACACGATCTGGAGCTTCACTTGATCCACCTCCGACTTCTCCAGTTTCTACAACGTTTATTTTGTAAGATCCTGAATCATAAACAGCCTCCCATTCACACCCAACTTCTTCACATACTTTTTGAAGCACTTCAAGATGTGACAGGTTATTCGATTGAATACTGATAATTTTCCCTTCAATCGATCCTGCAATGGTTCCAAGCTGAAAATTGGATGGTGCATTGTAATCTGCGCTGAGAATCAGTTGTAACAGCCTATCTACCCTCACGGAATAGAAAGGTATGTTAAACATGATATGTCCGCTATCCAGTACAGTTCTGATCCTGCGGCTGTTTAAATCTAACCAGATTGGTTCCCCTGTTACCGTTGTTCCGCTTCCACCGTCTGTTTTTCTGTCACTGGAAGTGATCCGAAATTCTTTTATAGATGAATCAGAATATTCAAGCCTGATTATTTTCCTGCGCTTCAAAAGGGAATCATCCGCATTGCTTATTTCAGTTCCAGACTTAAACGTAAGAGTGATTTTTCCTTTTGATCCTAAACGCTCTGATATTTTTGGAGCCTTTGAGCATGAATCCAGTATATCCTGACCGTTCACTTCTGATACAAAGTTTGTGGAATCTGGATCACCAATATATATTTTCTGTATAACCCTCATTTAAAACCCTCTGGTGCTTACTGCAATTAATTCTTTTCTGATTTCCTCTGCAATCAGATCAATAGAATCTGATCCAAGTACTTCACTGTCAACATTCACTGTGATATTATCAATAACGGTTTGACCAAAACCTTTACTGTTCATCATAGAACTTAAATCCATTTGCTGAACATTATCAAAACCAACTCCTTTCAGTGTGGAATGGATTCCCTCCAGTTTCAGATTGATCGAGAACAATAAAGCAACAACCTCATTCGCTTGAATTTCTGTAATGGTTCTGGATATTTGAACGGATCGTGAAAACTCACCACTTTCATCCATCCTTGAACCCCTTTCACCTGCACCCTGTAAAAATTCAAGTAGCCGATTAAATTCTTCCGAACTTAAATCACCAATAAACTCATCCCTTCCTTCAAACAGTGTTTTTACAATTTCCTCAAGTTGCTTTCTGCCTTCCTCTGTTGTTAAATCCAGTCCTGCTATCTGGCTTAATTTACTTTCAAGTTCTCCAGAGATACCATCCAATCCACGAACTTTATTCAGAAAGTTTTGCAAAGCACCATCCAGATCTTCTGTTCCAAACTGCAGACTCATTTGAAATTCCGCAATCGCACCTTCGAGACTTTCACCAAAATCCTGAAAATTACTTCTTAATTGATCCATAATATCATGTAAACCCAAGTCTCTTAAAAAGTCCTGAACATTCATAGTTCCACTTTCAAAAGCAGGTCTGGCTGTTTCAAAAGCATCTACAACACCACTGAATAAATCTGGAAACAATTCTTCCAGTTTCCGCAGTTCATCCTGCAGATCATCCATATTCATTTGTGACAGGTCTGGCGTTGTGAAGTCTGTAAATTCCTCTCCAGTTGTAGGATCTATTGAAGTGATACGTTCACCTGCAATTCTCCTGATGATTTCAGCCACTTCATCAACATCCGACTGTCTATTTTCACCACCGACAATGCTGGAGTTTAAAAAGGCTTCTGTGTTTTTTTCAATGGCACGTTGGTTCTCTTTTAAACTGGTTGTAATCGCCCTCAGTTCACGCCTTAATTCATCGTTATCCTTTCGGCTCGGCAACATCGATAATAGCTGTGATCCTATTGCTACACCTGCACCAATAGCACCTGCACCTGCAAGTACTCCAGATACACTTGCTAAGTTATCATCACCCTTTAATTCCTTGATTTTCTGGATGTTTCTGAGTAGTGAAGTAGATGAATCAATCGCATTATCCAGATTTTCACCGATTAAACCAAACTCCCTTCCGAGTTGCCTGATACCATCAATAGCATCTGCAATCCCTCTCAGATCATCCAGAAAGCCACCTGTTTCTTTTTCTGCATCCTTTGCCCCTTTTTCAGCTTCATCGAATGCTTTTCTAAAAGATTTTTGCAGGGAATCGGTAAGCAGTCCTGCATCTTTCAGCATATTGAAAAGAGTACGCAGTTTTTCCAGTTGCCCTTCCGAAATAACCTTTACTTGCCTGTCAAAAGATTCCTGTGATATGTTCCCTGCTGATAATTCATTTTGAAGCGCAAGCAGTTTGTCAAGCATTTCCTGTGTAGATCCTGACAGTCCTTTCATTCCTGCCTGTAATTTGTCCAGATCTAAGTTTGGCTCTACCTGTGCAAATCCCTCTCCCATAACAGAGACAAATTCCATTGCCTGTTCTGTGTTTCGCCTTAATTTTTCTTCATTTTCATATCCAGTATCTGTTGCCTGTTCCGTAGTTTCGTTATTCTCTTTTTTGGTTTTGGTATTTTTATTCATCAGTTCATTTTCAGCCTCAATCAATCCCTGCAATTGCTCCTTTATTCCCATGAATTTCTGATTCTGAATAATTGCCTGTTCTAACGCTCTGGCTTCTTCTCTGAGGACTTCTGCACGATCTTCAAAACCACGATCTACAGCATCCTGTATTCGATCATCAATTCTCGACAATCTACCAATCATTTTTTCAGTTAACTGCTCAACTTCTTTCATCCCCTGTGGTAACTTATCAACTGGAACGGTCATCAGTTCACCGACTTCAAATTTGTCGCCCCTTAATAAAGCATTCATTCCACCTCTTTCCCCTGTGCGAACCCTGACATTTACAACTGGATCCATTTCATCAAATTCCTTCTCAATTTGTTTCCTGAGTTCCTGAGTTTCCTTTAACATCTGTCTGGTTTCAAGTTTCGCTATTGCTTCACCCTCCACACCTGCTCTGCGTAACAGATTCAGAACTTCATCCGTATTATCACCAAACTTATCCATGAAACGAGTGAGATTAATCACCTTGCTTTCTATGGTATCAAAAAATGATCCGATTAACGATATCGCACCTTCACCAAACGTATCGACAATAATTTGCTTAAGACTGGTGAACCGTTCAGATAGCGACTTCATTTGATTTTCAGCAACCTCTTTTGTCGTACCTCCCATGTCTCTCAGTTTGCCTTCATATTCAGCAATGGCATCCGATGTGCCAAGTAAGGTTTGCAGGAATATTAAACTTTCCTCTCTGAATCCCATTGCAGAAAGCTCTGCACGTTTTTGTTCATCAGTCAACCCTGCTAATCGATCTTCTATTTGACCGATTATAACGCCCATATTATTCATGGTTCCAGAAGCATTAAATATCTCAATTCCTGCTTCTTTTAGTGAAGCCTTATTTTCATCCCAAGCTCTCTGCAAATCCCTTAAGAGTATTTGAAGTCCTTGCCCTGCACTTCTGCCTTTAACACCTTGATCCGCCCAAGCTGAAAGCAATGCAACACCTTCTTCAACGTCTTTATTTACAGCTTTTAGCGCTGCTGCCCCTCTATTTGTCAACGATTCCGAGAACTGCTGTACAGTGGCGTTTGCAAGTGTATTCGCCCCTACCAAAACATCTGTTACTCTGACAAGGTTTTTCAGGTTCTGCTCTGAATTTTCTACAGTCAATCCGAGTGCTGATTGAGCATCTGTTGCAAGATCTGTTGCTGTTGCCATATCGAACATTCCTGCTTTGGCAAACTCTGCAACTGGTCTGATTGCTGTTAATTGCTGTTCAAGATCCAGACCTGCAGAAGCTAAGAAGAAAAATGCCTCACCAATTTTATCCAGTTCAATGTTTACAGATTTCCGAACATTTCTTGCAGTTCGTTCCATCTGCATCCTTTGGGCTTGAGATACATCACCCATAATTGCAATGGATTTCTGCATTTCAGAATTGAACCTAAGATTCTCCTTTAAACCGTTTGACAATACTCTTTGAAGGGCTATTACTCCACCAACGGCTACGGTTCCAAAGGCAATCGCTATACTGTTCCCAATTGCTTTTGTGACTTTACCAAACTTTTGAACGATACCAGATGATTTTTTCACCTGTGCATCTGTCTCTTGAAAACCTTTCTTGTGTTTACCAGTACTTTTGTCAACAGCTCTATCAACTCTCCTTAATGCTTCGAGATACTTTTTTTCTTCTAAAGTGATATGCTCAATTAGAGCCATTTCATACCCTTATTTTAAGACCGCTGTTTCAGTAGCTCATATTCCTCAGTGATTTTCTTTTCAATTTCCTCTGGAGTATCAGCCACCTTTTTCTTTTTCGGCTCTGGTTTCGGTTCGGTATATCCTGCATGATCGAACCATTTTTCAGTGAATTTTTTAGGAACAGATCCAAAGCCAAAACCTGTTGCCAATCCTGTCTCAATTCGTTTCCTGTATTTCAGTTTCCCTAATTGGTTATACAGTTCTAAGAAAAATGAAAACGGATATTCCTGAACAACACGATACGGATCCACCTGATAGATATGGCAAAACTCCGTAATTATTTCGCTCCATTCTTGTTTTTTTCCTGACCTGTTTTCATCCTTTTTGATTCCATCTGGTAGGCTATAACCCTGAACAATTGCTTTTTTTACAGCTTTCGTTACTTCAAAAGGGAATAGTTTCCACACCCTCAAAAGTTCTGAGTACGCCATTTTATCAGCAAATTCGAGCTTATTCAATAACGATAAAAAAACATCTTCAAAATCTGGTTCCTTTGGTCTTTCCATTACATAAAGCAATTGAATTGAAAGCCCCACAGTCGGAGCTTCCAATTTGTATTGCTTTCCCTTTACTGATAGAACCCTATAAAAGAGAGACGTTTCTATCGCCATGAATCACCCATTAAAAAGTAGATGGATCTGGCAGACTCCATGTCAATCCCAGAGCAGTTGGTGCGCCTTGAAACAGCGCCTGTGAGCTTACTGGAATCTCAGTAGATCCTTGATCTTCTTCTCTTTTCAATCCTGCAAACTGCACTTCATGCGGATTAAGAGAATCGTCACCACCATCTGGCAGGTTGAACGTTAACTGACCGAACTCATTTGCAATAACAGCAGGCATCCATATAGCATCTGGATCTTCATCCACATTTGAAGGATAATCAGCAAGATCACGAACTGGCAACAGGCATAACGTATGCAAGTCACTGATTCCGATTTTCTTGAATCCAGATCCGAAACCGAGAGCTTTTAGCCCACCTGCTTCTTCAATGGTTGCACCTGCCAGATACTGCTTCATTTTCGTTTTATCTTCATCCAACAATGGAACGGTAGCAACAGGCGCAATTCCTGAAAAGAATACAGATCCTGCAAGCGGAGTTGATCCACTTTGATCGGCTCTACCAGTAGCAATTTGAATGTTTGGGTTAACAACTACGTCACCCCTTGTTTTTCCGAGATACACCATGTCGGCACCAGATGCAGTAGTTGGATCTCCAAGCAATACATACGCTGGACCGACTCTTAAATTTTCAGCCATGATTATTCACCGTTTTTATTTCTTTTTTAGGTTGTAGAGTTCTATCAGTGATTTCATTGACTTATGAAACACTGGCTTTTTCGTCTGCACTTTTTGTGCGTTAGAAAACTGTTTTAACCGAACTGGAACGCCTGATTGCGTTTCAAAATTCGGCTGTTTTTGATCGTTTATAATTACTAAAGTTTTTGCCATGATTATACTGTTACGGTTGCTCCTGCATCAGTTAGTCCATCACCGTTGTAAATCCCTGTTCCGTTAATCTGATCTGTTGCTTTCTGGCTTAATCCATTATTTGACGAAACATCTATGGTTGCAGAATTAGCACCGATTTCATCCCTGATTTTCCACATCTGATTAATAAATTCACTTGCCACTTCCTCCGACAGATCATTATCCGATATGTCAAAATTTGTGAGTTGAGTAAATCCAGATAAGTCTGGAAGAACTGTTATCGCATTCCCTGCGAAATTGAAGTCCGTAACTTTTCCTGCAAATTCAATTCCTGTAAGATCCGCAATCGTAGTTTCAGTGCTGACATCAATTGCTGTTGACTGGTTTGCAAGTTCCTGAACCGTTGTGGCAGATAATGCAGATCTCAAAGTTGAATCAGTAACAGCATTTGAAAACTGCGCTGTACTGTTTACTCCCATCACACTCATAGGATTGTTCAATATAAACACAGATCCTATTCCACCCTGCATTAGTTCATCACTATCAAGCTGTGTGATTTCACATTCAAGAACCCTTCCAGAAAGTACATCGTCACCTTCTGGCAGGTTGTGAGTAATCTGACCTGTAATATTCACATAAGCGTTTCGGATCCAGTGAACAAAAGGTGACTTCCAGATATCGGCTACATTGTCTTTCTGGTATATGTGGTTTGGTATTAAGCAAAAGGCTCTTTCAGTAACAAAGCCCTGCTCTGTACCAAAACCAAGAGCTTCCAACGATGAATCTTCTACTTTTACAGAATTTTCAGCAACCAATAAAAGTTTAGCAATCTGAATATCCACAAGCGGAACTTGAACGGTTACTCCAGATCCTGTTTTCCATACTGCATTTGCAAGCGGAGTTGTACCACTCTGGTCTGCTCTGCCTGTTGCAATGGTTCCTTCATCGATTGTTACTGTGATATCACCTCTGGTTATTCCCAGATCTGTCCAATTGGCAAATACATCCTCAACTCTGTCTGCTACAAGGATCCTTTGCGCTCCGATATTTTTGACAATTTTACTCATAACTGGTCAATACGGTTTTATAGGTTGATGCATTATACCAAAATCCTCTTTCCGAATAAAGGCTTCCGACTGGTCGCATTATCCTAAACAATGGCATAGATACTGTTGCTCGTTCTAAATTAACAATTTTCCCATGCAGATTTTCAAAAATTAGCCCATGAATCGTTTGCAGGTACGCGTCGATGTCGTAATCATTTGGAAGTGTGCCTGATGGCTTGAAGTCAACTCGTAGGTTAACCTGCTTGTGTATTGAATGGTCTGGGTAGTCCGTTGCATTCACAAGCCCTGTGCGATCCATTATGACGATTCTGCTCCACGATTCCGTATCTGGTTCATTTGCAACTTCTCTGTTTGACCGCAGTACCTGAATCAATTCATCATATTCTGCATTTGGATCCAGAGCATTTTTGATATCACTTACTTCCAGAAGTGATTTGATGCCCTGCTTTAATCCGTAAACTTGTGGCGGTTTAGTACTCATTTCGACACCATTTTTTTGTCCAGAATATTCTGAACGGCTTTCCTCACATTATTCCGAACTGCTTGCTCAATTCCACCCAGTACAGAATAACCACTCATATTATCCAGATGTTCTGCATACTCAATTACATCTGTGATTGTAACACCTGATAAACCACTTCTGGATATTACACCCCATGTTAAAATCAGTGTATTCCCATGAACCGATATTTCTGATCCGATGGATCTGGCAAGATTACCTGTTCTATCAGCCCAATTACCAATGTGTCTCATTCTGGATCCTTCACCTTTTTTAATTGGCGGTGCAGGTCGGTTCGTTAATGCTTTTGCCATATTGGAAGCCTTCACACCTTCGGCTTCAACAGCGTGTTTAATCTGTCTGGCTCTTTCAGTACGTGCTTTCGCAAAAAAAGAATCATGCTTTGATTTGTTCACCGTCATTCCCATTTTTTAAATCCCTTTTAAAACTTTTTTCGTGTTCGTATTCTACAAGATCCATGAATGACATGGATTTTTCTTCTGGGGTTTTTCCTGAATACATAATCCTGAAAAATGCTACAAAGAAAGCCCACAGCCTCCAGTGTCTGAATATGGAATAGATCTCAAGAACAAAAAAACCTAAATACGCTCCATATTGGAAATAGTACAATGGAGCTATTTCGGGCATGGCATTCGCAGGTATCGCTACACTTGCACAAGCAATAACGTACCCTGACACCTTGTAGATTTTTCTCGGTATCAATTCGATTGAAAATTCTCCGTTTTTCGCAGAAACTATAAGACCACTTAACCAGTCCAGAATAACCAGATAGGTTAATCCTTTCCACCATAACATCGGTGTGGAAAACAATTCAAGTGATAACACTCCTAAAAGCCCCGAAAGGTATATTGACAATTTTATAGCTAAGTGATCTGTCCATTCAAATAAAAAGCCGAACATAGGCACTACTACAGTCTTATTGAACATATCAGAGTTGTTTAAGTCTAAATATTTCTGGTATTCCATATCAATTCACATCCTTTATAAAATTACAGTGAATCGCTTCTGACGTTCTGTTCTTTCCATTAATCCTGCAAAGAATTTTTTTACCATCATTAAACTCGACTTCAACAGTATCATCTATTTCGATTGACCTGTGAATAAATATTGGCAACCACATTTTGTATTCAACAAAGTGGGCTGATCCTTCATCCATGTTTTTGAAAGCGAGTTTATCGTTTTCACTTAACTCCTGAAAATCCGCCTTGCCTTCATAAATTGTTAATGTTGATTCACCTTCCAATCTTTTCGTAGTTGGATCCTGCGTTCCGCCAATAGACCGCTTTATTACAACAATTGCATTGTACCTTTGTTTTACCATGATACAGTATTGTTAATATTCTTACTTGTGTGCAATTTAGGTTTGGGCTTCGATGTATCACCTGCCATATCTTCTGCAAGTTTTTCCCTCAGCTTTTGAGCAAGGGAACTGATCGCACTGTCACGATAATCGAAAGTTTTATCACCTTCTTTTACAGAATTGTAAACATCAATATTGGAATCATTTTCAAACTGAAAGTTGACTTGATACACCAAAATCAGTTTGGCAAGATTTTCCCTTTCTGCTTTATCAAAACTTTCACCAGACAGATCATGAATCAATTCTGCACCGACTACATTGGCATCAAAAATTTCTTTTTGGTCGGCATCACCAGTAGCAAAGAGCTTTGCTTTTTCGGATAACAGGGCGTGTGTAGAAATGTTGAAAGTAGGCATGTTTAATAATAATTTATTTAATTTCCAAATAAATAATTGGCATCACCCCGTTTCTGTGTGCCTGTATTCTCTCATATTTCCTCTGTGAGCCTACAATATACCTTTGAGTATTAGGATATGTCTAAACAATTTCCATTTTTGAGAGTGAAAACGGAATTATAAAATAGTCCAGAATCCTTGATTCCAGACTATTTTTGACAGGCTACTTGCTACCCAATTCAGGATTCTGGTTCATCAGTTTCATCAACTGAATCGCCTTCACCTTCCTCAGATTCTTCCTCTGGCTGTTCACCAGATTTGATTTCATATTCACCATACTTGGCAACGTACTCCAGAATTTTATCTCTGGATTTTTCTCCAATACCATCAATTTCTGTTAGGTCTGGATGTATGGCAACGGACTCAAAATCTTCAAGCCCATTCTCTACAAGTTTGCTGTAATAAGGAATTTCCTCAAAAGATCCGCCTTGCTTTTCCTCTGATTCATTTTCCCCTTTTTCCATTTTTTCAATCTCAGCAATCGCTTGTGGTTTCCTCATTCCCTGCATCATTAGTACAGTAAGAATCAGCCCAACAGGTGTGGGCTTATTCTCATGTGGACCGAACGACTCCCCTTCAAACTCAATCGTATGCTTAAGAGTGTAAGGTAGTTTCTTCATTATTACGCTCCATCGATTTCAGTTTCGAGAACAGCTACCTTATCTGGGTTCTCCAGAACTGGCAGACCGTTACTCACACCTTCACCGACCAATTGCCACGGTTTTGTCTGTGGAGTGTAAACACGACCCCAACGACCTGCAAGACCTCCGCCTTCAACAGTAGGTGCGATATGAGTATAACCCAACTCGATATCACTATCTGGATCTGGAGTGGATCCCTCTCCAACTCTGTAAGAGCTTCGTGTTCCACGACCAATGCAAAGAATTTTCTTCTTCGGCATAAACGGTACTTTCACCGTTGTTTGTTGATCGGCAGGATTGATCATTTCACCTTCCATGCTGTAAGTAACAAGTGTTACTGCATCTCTGGAATCGGTTGAGGCACGTTCATTATCTCCAACCAGTCTGCGTAAACGGAAAACACCGTTATCATCAGAAAGGACTTCGATTTTGTTCGCATCATTTTCAATGATCGCAAGCATTGTGTCAATGTGGACAATCATTGCACTCACATTGTAACTCAACTGCTTTTGAACAGTTCTTACATCAGCCCAGAAAGTTGAACTGGCTTTATCATAAGCCTCCGTTCCAGTTGCCTTCGGAATGAAGTTTGCAGATGGAATGCCATAATTAATTTTGATCTGCTTTCCATTGAAGTTCCAATCAATAGAACCATTTACAAGAGCTTGCGCTCTCAGCCATTCAAACGTATCGAAATGACCTTGCAGGATCACCTTATCAAAAAAGTTCAGAACTTCATTGACAAGAAAATCTGTGGTTTGCTGACCACCGACTACAAGTTGCATCACCATTGCTTGAAGTTTCCTCAAGTTACCTTCTGAAAGAGTAGCACGATTCGCAATCTTTGCTGTGTTTTCAAGGAAGGTACTGATCTTCACATGACCGCCTTCTGGATAGTCGGAGCTTTCAGCAACCAACCCTGCCATTGTAGCGGAAATTTCCATATCTCCAGTTGTTACCTTGTAGTCCTGAACATTACGCTCTGGCAAGATAGACGAAAAGAGATATGAATCTGGTGTTCTGGCTTCATTGGCAATCGCCGAGAGTTGGCCCCCTTCTAATTGCTCAATAGCCTCATTAAAACTAAAATCCATTTGTCTGTTATTTTTGAGTTAATATTTATTGAGAGTATTAAGCGTTTAGCTTACCCGATCATCCTGATAGGATTCAAGTGTAACTCCGTTTCCTTCTTCATCCACCTCAGTTATGTAGGTGTCAAAATCAGATTCATCACTATCTGGAAGCAGGTTATCATAAAATACCCCACCGATTACAACAGCCTGACCTGTGATTGCTCGCTCTCTTTCAGCTTTATTGATGGATTCCAAAAGAAACCCGATTGCTTTCGGAGTAGCTGTACCGCCACCACCATCATCTGCAGGAGTTCCAGTTACACCTTCAACAGTGAACGTTGTAGAGCTTGGAACAGAATCAACAGTAAACGTTCCGTTGTAATCGCTCTCAGAGTACCCTGCGATAATTACTTTATTACCAACAGCAAGCCCATGATCTCCATCAGAAGTATGAGTTGCAGTTCCACCATCTTCTGTTGCACCTGTAAGGGTGATTTCAGCATCTTTTCTCGGGGCAACCCCATCACCAACCAGTGATACGATTTGTCCAGATTTGATTTCTTTATTCCCATCGGCATCCGTGTCCACGACTTTATCCCAGTTGATCTTTCGACCACTGTTCTGCACAACAGTATTGTTGCTCACGATCCACGAAATTGTTGAGACGTTGTTTTCTGTACGACCCATAATTTTTATTCAGTTTTTGATTCTTGTTTCGGTTTCAACGGATTTCCTGATCTCGCCCGTTTGTTTCGGTTCTCCAGAAAGGATTTGACTGTTGAGCCTTTGCCCTTTGGACTGGGAGATCCTTTTTGCTTCACAAACTTCCTGCCTGTATTTGGTTCGTTTTCATTCTCAGTAAACAAACTCGACTTGAACTCTGCAAGATTTTCATCAACATATTTGGAAAATTCAGTTTTATCTTTTCCATTTTCACCATGCAGTACATTAACGATTTCAACTTCTTCTCCTTCATCGTTCTTTGATTTGCCAATTTCAAAATCTGCATCTGGAATCAGCTTTTGTACCACATTGCTTTTGACTCCATAAATGGAAGCCAATTTATTGATCTTAATTTCCTTTTGAGTTTCATTCAGCTTTTCTTTTGCTTCATTTCGCTCTGTGATAACCGATTCAAAATCATTCACCGATTTCACTTCATTTTCTTCCAGTTTGTCAAGCAGGGCTTTCTGATCTTTGGTAACTATTTCACCATCTTCACCGATTTCAGATTCCTTTAATTTCTTCCGCAACTCGAAATTCTCATTAAAAAGGATCTTGTGAAGTGGATCCACATCACCATCGTTTGACCGCTTAGCCAACGACTCCAGAGATTTTAATGCTTCATCTGGCAGGATTCCATCAACTTTCTTGCCGAGTGATTCAATTAGTTTAGAAAGTTTATTCAAACCTGCAGATCCGCTATCATCTGGCTTATCGAACATTATTCCAAAGGTAGGTTTCGTCTGTCTATATACGAACATTGTGTTTTCTCGTTTTCGTTAAAATTAAGATAGGCTCCTTGTCCATCGAGAAAACAGAGTTCCTTGACTCTGCTTTCATTATACAAATTTCTAAGCAACCTTTCAATTGATAGAATCTACAAAATTTATTTACCCTTAAAAACTCATAGTTCCCCTTTAAACGCCTGATATGCTAATCGGTTGAGTTGGTTAGTCCTTTCAACGTTAGTAAGCCTGTGCGACTTCGTTTTTCCCTTATAGAACCTGCGTAGCCCCTTTTCGTTTACCGTTCTGGGTGCTTGTGGAATTAAATCTGGTTCACCATAATTTTGAGGCTCTTTCAGTACATTCAACGTATAGCAAGCACAATATGGATGCTGTAGCGGTGGAACCGTGTCTGAATAAAATACTCCCTCTCCTAACCCGAACTGATTGGATTCATGATTGTAGGTACAGCTATCTGGTGACGTTGGAAGTCCATAGTGCCGACCACTCACCTGCCATTTAACAGCTTTGATTACTGGTGACTTGACAGATGCTATTCGATTGGCTTCATGGTAGGCATTCCCTGTTTCCGTTACCGCAATCCTTCGAACATCCTTTAAAAATGATTTTGCACGTATGATTTGAGCAGTATCCAGATCATCTACGGCATTAGCTATTTTACCTCCTCTTGGACCGAGATTCTTTAACACTCTTTGAAACTCTGGATCATTCTTGCTGAGTACCCAACCGATTTCTTTTGTCAAACGATCTGGTGAAACACCCCTCTGGATTCCAGATGCAATTGCTCTTTCCATATCGTTTTTTAGGTTTGCTATATCCAGTTTAATCAACGTTTTATAGTTGTATTCTGGAGCTAAACCTCTCCGCTTCAAATAAACCTCAAGAGCGCCTTCCTCCAAACCCTCAATGGGATTGAGTGTGGCAGAGCTTCCAACGATTCTGGCTACCTCTCTCATACCTCTGTTGTGAGAATTTTCAATCAGATCAATTCCCTCTGTGATTGAATCACTTACGATCTTAATGGATTCACCACCAACCCTGTCTGCCATTTTAAGCAGATCCGCCCTTAATCGGTTTGCTCTTACAGTTGTTATTCTTCCAGATGAAACATCCTGATCGATACGAACCAGTGATTCTGCTACAGTCTGGAATATTCTAATATACACATTTCGCAGTTTTCCGTTGGATCCTGCAAGTTCATTCCTTGCTTTCAGAATGATTTTATTATAGGTGTATTCTCCCTGTGGCATTATTTGAGAATGATTTTGACCGTTTCATCAAACTGTTTTTCCAGTTTCTTCGACATCCGTAATGCTTCATCTGATTTTGTCTGGAAGTATCTGGTTTGCTGTTGCCTCATTTTTTTTCCGAGTTTGGCAAGCTGTTTTGCACCGTTCCGTTTTGCCTGTTTCAGTTCTTCTTTTGTGTAACTCATACTGACCTCCATATACCATCGGTTAAATAGCCATGTACCGTAATTTTCTTATTCCTTTTCATCAGTGAGATTTTGATGGAAGGTTTTACGGTTATTGTGCCATTATCGTTTTCGGTTACTGTGTGATTATTTAATGATCCAAGCCCAACTTTCGGGTGCCATAGCAACCAGTTTCCTATTGAGCTTTTATAGTAGCAAACACGATTTTCTTCAATCTCTGAATATTCTGCGATCCGTTTGGCTTGCTGTTTTTTTAACACTATTCCGTTTCTTCTGTTGGGGTTCCAGTTGATCCGATTTGACCTAAAAAGTCATTCTCTTGAGCGGAGCTATTCACAGATGTTCTGATTTCCTCCAGTATTGTATTCACTTCTGAATCTTGAAGCTCTGCAAGGATATCCAGATCGCCAATCATTTTCTTGTATAGCTGAACGACCAGTTCTGCAGATGTGTATTGCGATTGAGTGATTACATCCAGTAATGCTTTTGCTTTCAGAAAGTCCGTATCAATTTTAGCTTTTTCTGATTTCACATCATCGACACCAAGTCTGGACATAGCCGTTTCATCCGAGATTAATCCAGTCTCTCTCATTTTAGCTATGATATCTACATCTTCTGACGTTACAGCACCGAGATTTGGATTACATTCAAACTGAGCAATGTATTCTGGTTCATCAGCATCCGTTCCGTTCATCCATGTAGCGAGATAAATCAGAGTTTCAATCATCCATTTTCCTGCTTCATTGAAATGGTTGACCGATGTGGAAACATCATCTTCAAAATCCTTTTTAGCTTCTCTGCGACTGATTCCAGATGGTTGAGATTCAGCCTGTAACATGATGTGCGCTTGATGTGTTTCCTCCAGAATGTTCTGGTAAAACGTCTTTCTGGTTTTCTCAAAAGTATCTGGATTGATTGGATCCCGAAATACAACCGAAGGGCTTTCGGCTCCGACAATTTCACCACCTTCATTGAACTTTGGAATACCGCTTATAAAACTGGTTGTACTTGGACCAGTTTTGAGTTCTCCAGAGGCATCAAACTCCCATTCATTGTCTGCATTTTCTTTCCATTGACCTGGCGGCATTCCGTTCAAAATGATCCGTTCAACGAATGCAGACCAGTCCAGATTGGCAGACCACATTGTAAGAGCTTTGTTCAGCAGATCCTGATTTTGCTTTACTTGCTCTGTGATAATAGCTTCTCTTTGTACTCGGTACATGGTAAGATTTCCATGAAGCTGAATCGGTTCACTAATATCAATTTCCTCACCACCGAAAGTAGCAATAAACGTTTTGTCGATGTTATCAGCAGATAGATACGGAAAGTCCAGATCGCCTTCTTCTGTTTGCTCACCGTTCACATCAAAATCAGTAACCTTGAATGTGATTTCTACAAATTCATCTTCATCGTCATTCTCATAATTGAATATTCCGACCCTTCGCTTGGTGTCACTTTCCTGATATACAGTTGCACCCTCAATATCCGAAATGTCGAACCAGATTTTTTCAATCGCTTCTTCAACGGATTCCGTATCTACCAGTCTGCCATTTTCATCCACATTTGATTTTGGAATATAAAACCTCAAAATAGCTACTTCACCGTATAACGTCATGGCTAACGCTTTCTGGAGCTTCGAGATAACATTCTTATCCTTCATCCATTTTGAAACGGCTTTTTTGAGTGATTGAATTTCCTTCATTTCTTCTGGAGTATTTTTATCACCCCCTTCCTCAACCTCAATAGCAGGTAGGATTTCAACCGTTGGGCTTTTACCAAATACAGAATTTGTATGTCGTGTAATTACTTCACGAACTACATTTTTTGAAGCAAACTGTCTCTGGATCCTTAGAAGTATTTGAGCCGAGTTGTCACCTTCTGGCTTTGGACCGACCCAACCATTTCCACCTCTCCAGTGATCCCCTTTGTATAGTAGCTTGTAGGTTGAATAATCTGTTTGAATGGATTCTTTATCCAGATCCAAAAGTTCATCTGCTTTTTTTTGCGATAGTGCAAGAATATTTAGTGCCATGATTAACCCATAGGTTTATTTGATTGTGAACCGAGTGGTTTGCGTTTCTTAATTTTAATATCGGAAAACGAATAGACAAGTGCATCTGCTCTATCTGGCGATTTGATTCCCCTTTTTACCATATCCTTTTTTGATTCGATTTTCACCTTACCTGTACTCATTTCAATAACTGTGGGTAACGAAAGCTGTAAAATAAGCTCTGAATCATCTGGTATGCTTATCAATTCATCTGGCAGGTAGTCAAGTGCTTCCATTGAAGCCTGATACGTTAGGGATAGATTCTCTGCGTATTCAATCATTTCAACCGTTTTCCTGAATCGTTCACGTACAGCCCACCACATTTCGGCTCTTATGTTCTGGAATCGTTCATCTGCTCTCAATTTGGGATTATCATCATACCTCTTTTTTGACGGTCTATCTCCAGAGTTTACGGCTGTTAGTTTTGGGGTGAACTTTCTTTCCATTCCCTGAATGGTTCCACCGATTCCTGCTCCAACACCAATTGCATCGTAACAATATTCATGAACTCCATCCCTTTCTGCGTATCTGGCTGATTGCAACGCCCATTTGTTAGGATCCGATTTTGATTTGTGTTCCAGTTTTTTAACCACACCACCATGCCTGTAAATGTAAACAGATTCTCCAGATCCAGTTCCACCACCAACATCAACTCCTGCCTGCTTTTTCCCTGTCTCTGGGATATCCAGATTAACACATTTTCTTACCCATTTTGCAGGAACGCAGATTCCCTCAACAGATGCTGAATAATCAATATCCAATTCTTGAGCAATGGTAGTTTCATCATATTTTTCACATTCCCTATCATACCATTCTTTGTTTTTAAAAGGGTGTGCTGTCCAGTGCATTGTGAACACATTGACCTGTGAACTGAATCGTTTTTTTGCAAATAGATTTCCCATTCCGTATGGAGTAGATCCGTACAAAATACAGTTAGTATTCTGTGACAGTGAAGCATCAACCATATCTGCCTTTTCGATTTTTGCGTGCTCATCAACAAAGTAAACTGAGTTTCGACCACCACGACCAATATCCGTTCCACCTTCTCCAGTAATGGTTGATCCGTTATCTGGGTTTATGATCTTGCAATAGCTTAAATCCCTTGACGCTTTGAATTGTTCTGGAAGAAAAAAGGGTGGAAGGTTTGTTATGATGAAACGGATCTTTTGAAGGATTGAATCTAAATCACCGATTTTATCCACAAGATTCAATTTTCTGGATCCGATACCTGCTTTGAATCCTTTTTCATAAATCCATTTATGTACGAAAATCGCACAGATGATCCACGTTAATCCCATATCCCTTGATTTTTCTATTAAACCATTCTCCGTATTATCCATGCACCAGAGAACATGCTTAACCAGTTCCTCTTGCTTGTCAAAGAGCTTTAACGGAATTCTGGTAGGCAATCCGATTTCTATATTTCTGGGATCATAGGTATAAACCCATTCATTGATGAACCCAATGACATTATCTCGAAATGAATCATAAACTTTCTGCTTCAACCAGTATCTTGCATGAACATGTTTTTCTATCTGGCTTCTGCGCCATAGCTCATAGGCAATATAGTCTTTTTTCCTTTGCTGATATGTGCTTACTTCCACACTCATTCTTTCAGCAATGCTAACAAACTATCAGAGTCAAGTTTTTTAGCTTCATCAACAGTAAGTTCTTTTGTGAATGTTATATTCCTGCTCTTGATTTCCTCACCATCCTTTCCAGTCACTTCCATTCTGTCAATCCTGCCAAATTCCTCTGGATATCTTCTCTCTAAGATCCAAGCCTTTGACTGCCATGAATCATCTTTCTTGATATCATTTAACAGGCTGACCTTTCCAACCTGCATGGCTCTTTTAATATCATCCACGAATTCTCTGTACACTTCTGGCTTGTAGTTATCTGGACCAGTGTATCTACCCTCTGCTTTCTGTACCCATTCGTACCAAGTTGATTCAGCCCACCCTGCATATTCGCAAGCTGATTTGTAGCTTAGCCCAAGAACAATTGCGCCCCTGAACTTATCAGCTTGATCTGGATTAGAAACAAACAAGGGTGTTCGCCCCTGTTCGTTTTTGATTTCGTTTATTTTTTCTATATCAGATCCTGAAATGGTCTGGCTCTTCTTTTTGCCTGTCATTTTGAAGCTCATTTATTTCATCTTCAAACAGGGATGGCATTCTGTCGTGCAAGTCAATAAATTCATCAATAAAAAAATCGAACTTTGATTTTCCGAGTTTTTTACCTGCGACTGTGTGACAATCAAAGGCATACTTCGGAATTTCTATATTCTCACTGGCTTCCAGATCTTGAATATATTTTTCAATTTCAGCTTCATCAATTCCTTTACCGAACAGCCCATCGTAAGTAAGGTTTTGGATATGATCCGCATCCCTGTCTTTTGGGAACTTACACAGTAATAGTACAGCTTTCGATATAAAGATTCTACCTTTAGCCATTTTGCTACGCTGTTTTTCATTCTGTAATAGGAATCCATTGAATAATGCATGGATCTCTTTGGTCATTAATCCACTAACATCTTCTGCGCTTATGGTGTAAAGTCTTTTCCAGAGATAACGCCAATATCCTGATTCATACATTTCAAGTGCGCTGAATCCTGCTATTTTGGTATCACCCCTTCTTATTGACTTCTGGAGAGTTGAAGCCATTTCTGACAGTAGATATCCTTTTTTAGTTCTTATTTTGTGAAAACCCATGTTTGCCTTTGGTTTTATTTATGTTTTAGCGATTATTAAGTGATTGTAATTTAACAATTTATACGATCATATTAAAGCGTTAAAAAGGTATTTTTAAAGACCTTCCAAATTGATTCTTTTTGTCTGCTCTCTGTTGGTTCTGTTGGTTTTTAGGCTGAACTGCACTACCAAACTCTGCTCTCAGAAAGTCAAAAGTTTCCTTTTCAGTGGTTTTATCCCTGTACTCTGCTAAACCGCCACTTCGTGCGAAAGTGTCTTTTTGCTGTAATGCAAACCGATCATCTATCAAGCATTTCCTGTGATAATAGGCATTGAGCAACGATATATAGTGATCTTCTCCAGTTTTGATGTGTTCATCCCAACTCAATCCTGATCCCTCTCTCAGTCCGTACATTCCACCTGTAACGGATCCAGATAAATGAATTGGTTCCATCGAATCATAAAACATATTTGCGTATCGCTTGGATAATGCAAAAAGATAGATTCCTAAACACTTGGCAAGTTGATAAGTTTCTTCAACGATTTCATCCGTTTTACCTTTTGGAACAACCTGTTCTTCATTTTTTTCAGCGTACATTCTTCTCATGGAATGGATATCATCGTCACACAAAAATACTGATCCAAACTTTTTGTACATCCAGTTATTCTTTGCAGGTAAGCCAATAACGCTATCTGGGTGTGTTACAATTTCATGGTTCGGGTTGTATTCTTTGTACTCTATTTCCTGCGATTCAGGAACACAGATTTTAGCTGTCTCGAAAACTTCTGTTGCCAGTACTTTATCAGCCCTTTTGTAAGACCTGATGATTATTTTGCATTCCATATTTCAGCGAATTCATTATAAGAAAGTACACTTGTTTTTTTGACATCTGGACTTTTATAATCCTGCATTTTCGAGAGTTGAAGTTTTTCAGAAAGGCTCAAAAAGTCTGTTTCATTCTCACAGACAATGATAACTGCTTTATATTTTTCATCATATTTTTGGACAATTGGATATCTGGGATCATCTTCAAAATCAGTTTCCAACACTTTTTGAGATTTCTTCAACTCTTTGTGAATTTCATCCATTTCACCCTTTGAAAACCCATAATCTGAAAGCTCCTGTTCATCAAAAAACTCAAGCAGTCTTTCACTATCCCATGAACCCTGATTTTTATTGAGCCTTATGTTCAATTCCTTTTCAAGTTCCTCATTCAGATCTACTTCAACACATGGCATATACTTCTCACCCATCCCCTGCATGATCTCAACTCTTTTGTGACCACCGACAATATTGTTCTCTCTGTCTTTATGGATATTCACAATGGCAGGATCTACAATACCAAATTTTTTAATGCTTCTTTCAAGATCCAGCCTTTCCTTTCTGGTGAGTTTTCTGGGATTGTATTGAGCAGGGTTAAGATCTGATATCTTTTTGTGAACTACCCACCCACGCCAGAGGCGATGGGTTGGGCTTCTGACTTCACAGACTTGTGCTTCTTTACAGAAGTCTTATTTGAGTCTCCACCAGTGTTATCGAGCGTCCCACCCGATATTATTTTTAACCCTTCTTTGAGAATATTTCTACTTGCATTAACATCTCTGTCGTGTATTACACCGCACGAGTTACAAGTCCATTCTCTATCAGAAAGTTTTAAATTTTGATTTATCCAACCACAGTCTCCACAAGTCTTCGATGATGGATAGAAACGATTAACTTTTACAAGTTCTTTTCCGTACCAATCACACTTATATTGAAGTAATGTGACAAAATTACCCCAACTTGCATCGGCAATATGTTTTGATAATTTGTGGTTTTTAATCATACCCTTCACGTTTAAATCCTCAATTGAGATTAAATCATATTGATTAACTAATTGATGGGATACTTTGTGTAGGGTGTCTAATCTACAACTTGCAATTTTCTCGTGAATCTTAGCAACTTTGAGTTTTTGTTTTTCAAACCCATTACTACCTTTTTGTTTACGAGATAAGTGCTGTTGTGCTTTCTTTAATTGTTTTGCATACTTTTTTGTATATCTGTTATTTTTAAATTTATTGCCATCAGAAGTAATCACAAAATCCTTTAAACCCAAGTCAATTCCAGCTTGTTTATTGGTTTTCGGTAATTCTTCAATCTGTTGTTCTGTAAAAATTGAAACATAATATTTACCAGTCGGTGTTTTGGTTATACTCATTTTACCCATTTCACCCTTAACTTCTCTATGTAGTTTAACTTTAATACCACCTTTGAATTTTGGTAGTATTATTTTACCATCTTCAAGTTTACCAAATTGTGGTACTGTAAAAGTGTTTTTATGTTTACGAGATTTAAACTTTGGAAACTGTGCATTACCCCTAAAGAAATTAACATACGCAGTATCTAAACTCCTTAAAGCAAATTGTAATGTTTGGCTATTTACCTCTTTCAGCCAAATAGTATTTTCTTGCTTTTTTAAATCAGTTAATGTTTTTGCTTGTGCGTAGTAATTATCAGATTTTTTGTCTTTCTGATATTGCTCTTTACGTTCATTCAAAAAGTAATTATAGACAAAGCGAGAACAACCAAAGTGTTTGTTTAACAACACTTCTTGCTCTTTATTAGGGTAAATCCTAAACCGATATGTCTTATTAATTACTTTCATCTACTATTAAATAGTCTAAACTTTTGTAAAAGTACAACTTTTTTACAATATCCGCAAATATTTTGTAAAACATTCCGTGTTCGGGTAAAAATGTTTCACAAAATATTCGCTACGTATGTCTAAAAAATCGCAGTACACACCAACAAATCGTTCAAAACATTATCTAAAATGTCATTTAATCCTTGTTACCAAGTATCGTAGAAATATCTTAGTTGGTAAGTTAAATGATGATTTAAAAGATATATTTACTTCTATTGCAAACAATTCAGATTTTGAAATTGAAGTCTTTGAATCAGACGTTAATCACATACATTTTTTAATTCGCTATATACCTCGCTTGTCTATATCTCAAATGGTTCGTAGGTTAAAACAAGAATCTACTCGTCAGTTGTGGTTACTTCATTCAACTACATTACGTCAATATTATTGGTATCAGCGTCTTTTGTGGAGTGATGGTTATTTTGTTTGTTCCATTGGTGAAGCATCACCAGAAACCATACGTCAGTATATTCTATCACAAGGTTAGCGTTTGTCGCTTACATCCCACCGAGCCTATCGGCATCAGTGGGTTTTACGCTCCGTCATATAAAATTCTATACAAATTTTTTTTTATAAACTCGATCAATCCTTTACTAAACGCTGTTTTGCTGAATAAATTACTTGTGTATCGTACCTGATTCCCACCAGTCAATCTGCTTTACTACTCCAGTTTTTAATCCGTGACTGATTAGATCCCTTCTCACTGGCAAAACTTGCTCAATATACATTGAATCAGACAGATCCAGTGTGCCGTACTCTATGATTCCAAATTCAGAAAAACAGAGTGTGGCTTTCCTCTGGCTGTAGCCGTTATGGATATCAAAATCCTTGCAGATAGAACCTCTATTCATCCAGTATTCAGAACTTTCCCTTAATTCGTAATCGGCAATTGACTGCTCTGTTGGTTCCGTTTCACTATTCAAATTGACAGTGATAATTATTCCTAAGAAACAAAGAATTAAAAATAATATTACAATTAGTTCTCTTTTCATAATTGCTCATTTATTTCTGTTTGGTATGTATTATCATCGTACTGAATCGTAATGCTTACACCGATTCCCTGATCCTGAAAGCCTTTCTCAATAGCTTTGATAACAATTTTTGTGCTTTCTCTGTTGTGACCATACTCAGCCCAATACTTCTGCAGTTTTTCAGATATTAACTGTGCAATTCTATACATATTTACCTCTCAATTTTTGCAGTTATGGATCCAACTTTATTCCCACAATAATCCACGATTTATTTATTCAGATTATTCAGCATATACGCATTTTTCAGTGATTCTTTGATGGAAGTAATCACCGCTATTTCATCAACTTTTGAATCGTTATGCGGATTCCTGTAAGTAGCATTATCAACGTTCATTTCTATCTCAACAATTACTTTCATGTTGCCTCTGTTTTATTCCGTGAAAAATGAAATGGTATTCAGCAAATGGTTGTAGCTACCAGACATTGCTTCGTTTTTTACGGCTTCAATATCTTCTGAATCCCATCCTGCTTTTCTTGCGTTTTTACTGAAATGAACTAATACTGAAAACGCATTTCCATCAACACCGACCAGACTTGGAAGTGGATCTGGATATTTTTCTTCCAGTGCATCAAGATCAACGGTTTTATTATCGGTTTTTTGTGTCATAATTTGCCTCGTTATTTGTGGAATGAAAGGGAGCCGAAGCTCCCGTTTAGGTCATTAGTCGATTACTTCAATTTCGTCATAGACTTCAAACTGGTTGAGAAGTGATCCAGATGAATATGCTGAAAGCAAGAATTTGCTTCCGTTATCATAACTTTCAAACTGCTCATCAATCGTTTCGTTGTAAATTTCTGTATCAACATCTGCATGGACAAAACTCATTTCGAGTACAAGACCTTTCAGCATATATTTGAAGGATCGTTTGTCAATTGTGCCTTCTTCAAACAGGTGGAAAAATTTGCGTGCATTTACTTCGATTCTTGAAAGTTCGTTGAATTGTTTTCTTGTTGCTTTCATAACTAATTCAGTGTGGTTATTGTTTTGTGTTCAATAGTAAGTTATGAATAATTTAT